>Ga0256841_1000247_pt1 | contig 59406 bp, 58 predicted proteins | sample 356308metaG_FD_185971 | JGI IMG/M metagenome (GOLD analysis project Ga0256841, IMG submission 185971) | Hydrothermal vent microbial communities from Mid Atlantic Ridge, Atlantic Ocean - 356-308 | ecosystem: Environmental > Aquatic > Marine > Hydrothermal vents | place: Atlantic Ocean: Mid... | reverse complement strand
CACAACACGGTGATGGAATACCCCATGGTTATTCTGGGCATGGGTATTATCGGTTTGTGTGGCGCGCTTTGCAGTCTGGGGATTGACTTGGTGGGGAATCATTGCATGAAATGGCGCGGCCTTTTTTAGGGTATTTAGAACCTGAATCTTGCACAGACAATTTTGAAAACTTATAAAATTGTAATGTTATCACATGGTTGTCTATGGATGCAGCGCGATATTTTATAGCGTCATTGGTATGTTCGGAAACCTTCCATTTTGACTTCAAAATTGTCTGCCCTGCGGGAGCGCCGATTTTACCGCCTCTACTGTGTCGCAGGGCATTTGCGTCTGTATACGACAGCTGCATGCCCTGCACCTTGTATAGGCGGCAAACGCGACGCTTGCAAAATTCAGGTAGAAAATTGATTTCAATGGGAAATAAAATGGCCTTCCAGTAGGTGCGGAGGTAAGGGATATGGTCGACCGGAATGAAAAAAGTGAAGTGATTATTAAAAATGTAACAAAGGCAATTCAGTCCAAAAAAGTCCAAACTGTTATTTTGCAGCACTGCACATTTACGGTAGAAGCCGGTAAATTAACGGTTCTGATCGGACCGTCCGGGTGTGGCAAGACCACCTTGATTAACCTGATGGCAGGCTATGAAACGCCCAGTAGCGGCGAGGTATTGATGGATGGCAAGCCGATTAGCGGTCCAAACTGGGAGCGTTTGGTTGTTTTCCAGGAGGTGGCGCTTTTCCCCTGGCTGACCTGCTATGAAAATATCATGTTCGGGCCACTGGCCTGCAAATGCGTGCCGGAGGAAATTGCGCACCACGAAACACTGGCACTGTTGGAAAAGATCGGCCTTTCCGATTTTCGTGACAAATATCCCAGCCAGCTGAGCGGTGGCATGCAGCGCCGGGTGGAATTGGCCCGCGCACTGATCAACAAACCCAAAGTGATGTTGATGGATGAACCCTTTCGGGGGTTGGATGCCATGACCCGTGAACTGATGCAGGAATATTACCTGAGACTGTTTGAAGAGACTCAGACAACGAATTTTTTTGTGACCTCCGAAATGGATGAAGCGCTGTTTCTGGCCGACAGGCTGGTTGTCATGACCAACAGGCCCAGCAAAGTCAAAAAGATTTTGCATGTCGATCTGCCGCGTCCGAGAAATTTCGAGATCTATGCGACCAAACGATACAACGAGCTGAAACAGGAGGCACTGGAACTGCTGTATGAAGAAATGGCGGGGGAGCCGGGGGATAACAGGTGTTGCCCGATTTTAAGTCTTGGGAGCAAATGAACAGAAACGGCAATTTTTAGATGGATATCAAAGAAAATTTCAGAAATTACGGGCGGCAGGCCATTGCCGCCCTATCTGGATTGTCAAGGCGCAATTTATGCTAACCGACGTTCAGAGATCAAATGTGGAAGGTGAAATCCGGGCCAACAATGTCGGGAAAATTTATGATCCTGAAGGTGTGAACCTCTGTGCGCTGGAAAATTGCACCTTGGAGATTGCGCCCGGTGAATTCGTTATGATGGTCGGTCCGTCAGGATGTGGGAAAACGACGCTGTTAAATGCCATTGCCGGTTTTTCCAACGTTACATCCGGTACGATTCAACTCGACGGGAAAATTATCGCATCCCCCGATATCCAGCAATCCCCCAATGCAGACCGTATGGTGGTATTTCAAAACGGGGCCCTTTTCCCATGGAAGACCGTGATGCAGAATCTTACTTATGGGCCCATCGTTCAGAAGAAGATGTCAAAGGAGCAGGCCGTGGAGGAAGCCCGGCGGGTCATGAAAACGTTGGGGCTCAGCGAAAGTACCGAGGATCTCTACCCGAACAGCCTTTCATCGGGAATGAAGCGGCAGGTCGAAATTATCCGTGCGGTGATCAACAATCCCAAAGTCCTCCTGCTCGATGAACCGTTTCGCGCGCTGGATAATATCTCCAAAGGGCGTATGCACCGGTATTTACTGGATGTATTTACCATTGCACGAAAAACTATATTTTTCATCACGCATGATTTGGAAGAAGCGGTTTTTCTGTCGGACCGTGTGCTGGTCATGACCACCCGACCGGGAACCATTAAGTCTGAAATTTCAATTGATATCCCCAGACCGCGGGATTTTCGAATAATTACCAGTGAACATTTTGTTGAACTGAAAAAAAAGGTCGCCGATGCGGTGCGCGAAGAGGCGCTGAAAGCTTTTGAGGCCGGAGAGCGGGAGCTGGCATGACCAAAGAGAATTGCTGGCTTTGACCGTTGGCCGCAAGCGAAAGTCGGTGTCGGGCCGCGTTTGGGCGCACACCATACCTGCAGGAGGAATGTCGATAAAGAGCGATCAAGGCGTCTTGATACCGTAGCGTTTGATCCAGTTCCAGATGGTCACGCGCGAGACGCCCAGCAGGCGGGCTGCTTCGGTCCGGTTGCCCCGGGCCTGCTGCAAAGCTCTTACGAGGCCGGCCCTTTTCAGGCTGTCGTGTTTCAGCGGGGCCGAATCGGAGATGATATGCGTCGCTTTTGCCTGTGCGATGTTCGGCGGCAGGTGTTTGCGCCTGATTTCACTGCCGCCGCAACTGACAGAAGCATACTCGAAGGCACTTTTCAGTTCGCGCACATTCCCGGGCCACGGGTAGCTCATCAAGGCCTCCATGGCGCGGTTGCTGATTTTCCGGATGGGCTTGCCGCTTTTGAGGCTGGCGCGGCGCATGAAAAATTGCGCCAGCAGGGGGATATCAGATTTCCGTTGATTCAGCGGCGGCAGCTCGATGGGAATCACATTGATGCGGAAGTAGAGGTCCTCCCGGAATGCTCCCTTTGCAACCAGCTTTTTCAAATCCCGGTTGGTGGCGGAAATAATCCGCACATCAACGGATATGGGCTGGTTGTCGCCCACCCGTTCGATGACTTTTTCTTCCAGCACCCGCAGCAGCTTGACCTGGGTGGAGGGTGACAGATCGCCGATTTCATCCAGAAAGATATCTCCTCCCTGGGCAGCTTCGAAGCGCCCCCGGCGGTGCCGGTAAGCTCCGGTAAAAGCGCCTTTGACATGGCCGAACAGCTCGCTTTCCAGTAAGGATTCGCTCAGTGCCGCGCAGTTGATTTTGACAAAAGGGCCTTGCCGCCGAGGGCCTAAATCGTGCAGCGCCTGGGCGGCCAGTTCTTTGCCGGTGCCGCTTTGGCCGTAAATGACCAGAGGTGCGTCCGACTGCGCGGCATTGGCGATCAGGTCAAAGATGTGGCGCATGGCAGGCGAAGTGCCGATCATGCCGTAAAAACTGTCTTCGGACCGGAGGTCCCGCCGAAAGGCCGCGATCTGATTGTCCTTTTCGATCAAGGCCGTGATGTCGGTAATGGTTTCGACAGCCCCCACGAGCGTTCCGTCGTCATTTCGCAAAAGGGTTGCATTTTTCAGGCTGTGAATTCTGGTCCCGTCTTTGCGCACCAGGGTGCAGTGCTGGTTTTGCAGTTTTCCGAGCCTGAACAGCATACACCAGTGCTCCCGGTTTTTTTCAAGGGCGATGGCGCACAGGCTACAGTTCAGGGCCGTACAGGGCTTTCCCACCACATCCTGCCGGCGGTACCCGCTCATTTGCTCGAAAGCACGGTTGACGGATAGAATCCTGCCGTTCACATCCACGATGATGATGCCGTCGTGGATATTTTCCACCACGGCTTTCCAGTAGGTTCCGATATGATCGGTATGCATCTGCCCCCCGGCGTTAAATTAATTAACATCGTTAAACTATTTAACTTATCAATTGTTAAAATGCAAACAGAATCTTTCGGGCCGGTTTCGTAAGCACTATTCCATCTATCTGAAAACATGGCGTATGTTGCTTTTTCAACGATAAGCATCAGGATACCGTATTTGGCCAGAAAATGGCATTGAAATTGCTGGTATAATCAGAAAGCAACCAGAGAGATGGAGGCAATGCCCGGTTGGAAAGGAGGTCAGCAAAAAAAAGATTGCAGCGTGATTTTGAGGTGGTCTTGTTTAAATGGCAGGAGATGGCAGATAAATGGAAACACGCGAACCTGGAGGAAAGCTAAAATGAAAAAAATCGGGTTGTTTCTGGCGGTACTGGCAATGGCGGCCTTTAGCGTCCCGGCTGTGGCCATGGACTGGAACTTTTACGGCAGCGTGCGTATGGGCACCTGGTATGAAACCGGGGATGCGTCCGGTCTGATGGGCGGCGGCGCTTACGCCCCGACGCACATGAACAATAACCTGGACGAAAGCGACGCCGAGACCATCTGGGATCTGCATGCCAACTCGCGTATCGGCGCCAAGGTCAAACATGGAAATGTCAGTGGTTATTTCGAATACGGCAACGCCACCAACCCCAACAACGTATGGCTGCGGAAACTCTACGCCACGTGGAAACCGCAGGGCGCCAACTGGACGCTGCTCGTCGGACAAACCTATACGCCCATTGACCTGTTTTATTCCGACCAGGTTTACAATGAGGATGAGGGCCTGCTGAGTACCGGTCAGGCCTATGACAGCCGCAAGCCCATGATTCAGCTACAGTACGATGGTTTCAAGCTGGCCTTTGTCAAGGTTTCCGGCGCCAAGGATTTGGGAGCCACTTTTGTCGGCCCCGACAACACCGAGACAGCCGCTGACGTGGACGTGGTGGTCCCCAAAATCGAAGCCAGTTACCACCATGCCTGGGATACTTTCTATATTGACGTTGTGGGTGCCTACCAGACCTACAAAGTGGAAAATTCCAGCTCTTTCGGAGGTGATTTCACGGTGGACTCCTACCTGTTCGGCGGCGGCGGCGGCGTCAACATCGGCCCGGCCTACATCAGGGCCTTTGGCTGGTACGCCCAGAACGCCAAGCAGCTGGGCATGTACCTGCAGGGCCATGCCGATGCCGTGGTCACCGGCAGCGGCAACGACCTGGACGTGGAGGATACCGACTCTTACGGCGCCCTGGGCGTGTTGGGTTTCAAGGTCAACGACATGCTGAGCCTGGAGGGCGGCTACGGCTACCTGAAACATGAAAACGACCTGTATGTAGACGACAGCGAAACCTACGCCTTCTACTTCAACGCGCCCATTACCCTGGCCAAGGGCGTTTTCATCGTGCCGGAAGTCGGCCATTACGACTACGGCAACAGCACGTCGGTGCCCAATCTCGATCTCAAGGATTTCACCTACTTCGGCGCCAAGTGGCAGATCAACTTCTAACTGCTGACGGCCGCTGACAACATGGTGGGCTATAGCTGCGGACCCGGGGAAGAAATTCCCCGGGTTTCATATTGGGGCCTGACGCCGGCCGGCCGGGTGGCGGATTCCCGAAGACATTTCCACCAGCGTTATTTCCGGAACCTTGTCCTAGACTCGATTTACAGGTTGGGGTCACGGAAAGAAGTAAATCCACAGGATCACGCCGGATTTTGGTTCGGCTACAGGGCGTGCCGGTTTTTTCATACTGGTTGTATGGGAGGACCGGCGCAAGGCCGTAGCCGGGCCAAAAGACAAGTCAGATTGGGGATTTTGTTTTTTTCGAGACCCTTACATGGCAGATGCCGGTGGGCGTTTGCACAGCCTGCGGGAAGTATTTGCGCTTGAGCCACAGCGCCGCGTTGACCAGGCTGATGAGCACCGGCACTTCCACCAGCGGGCCGATGACGGCGGCAAAGGCTTCGCCCGAGTCGATGCCGAACACGGCCACGGCCACGGCGATGGCGAGCTCGAAATTGTTGGAGGCGGCCGTAAAACTCAACGTGGCCGACTGCTCGTAGGTGGCGCCGACTTTCATGGACAGGTAGAACGAAATGAAGAACATCACGACGAAGTAAATGCATAGCGGCACGGCGACGTGCAGTACGTCCAGCGGCAGCTGCACGATGTACGCGCCTTTGAGCGAAAACATCACCACGATGGTAAACAGCAGGGCGATGAGCGTGACGGGGCTGATTTTGGGGATGAACTTTTGCTCGTACCAGGTTTTGCCGCGCGTTTTCAGGCCGATGAGGCGCGAGAGCATGCCGGCCACGAATGGAATTCCCAGGTAGATGGCCACGCTCTCGGCGATCTGCCCGATGGAGATATCGACCACGGCACCCTGCATCCCCATCCAGCGGGGCACCAGCGTTATGAAGATATAGGCGTAGAGCGAAAAAAAGAGCACCTGGAAAATGGAGTTGAAGGCCACCAGGCCGGCGCAGTACTCGGTGTCGCCACCGGCCAGGTCGTTCCATACGATCACCATGGCGATGCATCGCGCCAGGCCGATGAGAATCAGCCCCACCATGTATTCGTGCTTTCCGGAGAGAAAGGTGACGGCCAAGGCGAACATCAGGATGGGGCCGATGATCCAGTTCTGCACCAAAGAAAGCGTCAGCACCCTGATGTTGCGAAAGACCTCGCCGAGTTCTTCGTACTTGACCTTGGCCAGCGGCGGGTACATCATTAAAATCAGGCCGATGGCGATGGGGATGTTGGTGGTGCCCACCTGGAAGAAGTTGATGACGTCGGGAAGGCGTGGAAAGAGATAGCCGCTCAAAACGCCCGCGAACATGGCCAGAAAAATCCACAGCGTCAAAAAGCGGTCCAGGAAAGAGAGTTTTTTGATGTCGGGCATGGTTTGACTCCTGATATGCTTTGCCGCCCACAATTGTCGGACTGTTGGGATACGCTGTGGCGGAGATTCAGCCGTCAGGCAGGCGTTTTATTGTTTCGCTATATGGCGAATTATAAATATATCGGATAATCCTGTCAAGGCTTTTGCGGAAATATAGATGCCGAAAGTCGAGGCCAAACTTTAATATTTTGACAGGGGCAAAACAAGGGCCATGCCCGGAGGGGACAACCTTGCGTGGGGAGGGTGGACTTGTGCGGTGGCCGTGTATCGGCGGTTTTTTTTTGAATCCCGTGGGAATGGATGATCGCGCCTCTTCAGCCGGATGTTTTCGCTTTCGCGGAAGGTGCTTTTGCGATTCGGCGTGCTGGTGGTCATTCACAGGCTGAGGGGCTGTCGGTGTTGCCGGAGCGGACTTCAGGTCTGTGGCCGGGAGCTCATACCGGTGTATTTGGCGATCACCAGCGTCAGATCGTCCTCGGTTTTCAAAGGACCGCGGAAGGTCTCTACCGCATGCATGACGGCATCGCGGATGGCGCGCGGTTCTTGGCCGGCATTTTCACGGATGAGATGCCGCAGCCGTTTTTTGCCGAAAAACTCTCCCTGCGGATTGCGGGTTTCCCATATGCCGTCGGTGGCGAAGACGAAGATCTGGCCGTTGCGCACGCTGCGCGCGTTCTCGATCCACTGCGCATGCGCCAGAATGCCCAGCGGGATGCCGCCGCGGCCGTTGAGTTCATCGAAACGGTCGCTGGCGGGATCGTAGACCAGCACCGGATCATGCCCGGCGCGCACCCAGCGGATGGTTTCCGCCTTAAAGTCGAATTCGGCATAGAAAAGCGTCATGAAGCGCCCGGAATCTCCCACGTCCGTGCAGAGCTGGCGGTTGATTTCGGCCAGATCGCAGGATGCACAGCCCGGACGGGCGGCGCGTTCGTGCAAAAGCGCGCGTGCAGTGGCCATCAGCAGCGCTGCTGCGATACCATGGTCCGATACGTCGGCGATGACGACGCCGAATCGGTCTTTGCTTTGTTCGCCGAAGGTGCCGAATCGGTCTTTGCTTTGTTCGCCGAAGGTGCCGAATCGGTCTTTGCTTTGTTCACCGAAGGTGAGGTAGTCGAAATAATCGCCGCCGATCTTTTCGCAGTAGATACTGGTTCCGGATGCCGCCAGTCCGGAAATGCAGGGATCGCCTTGGGGCAGAAGGCTCTTTTGGACTTCGGCGGCCACCGCTAGGGCATGTTCCATGCGGCTGATCTGCAGCAGCGCGGGGCCGAGGTCGTTGAAAACCCTGGCGAGATCGGCGAATTCATCCTGCGTGGTGACCTCTGCACGGGCCGAGAAATTGCCGTTTGCCAGACGGCGGGCGCCGGCGACCAGTATTCGCAACGGCCGTGTGACCGTGCGTGCAAAGAAAACGGCGACGATCACCACGGCCGCAAGGGTACCCAACAGCAGGACCAGTGAAAAGCGAAACTGGCGCTGCATGAACTGCTTGACGAAACGTTCGGTTTTAGCCGCCGGCGCCAGGATGACCTTGGTGGGAGTGATCAGGATCAGCGCGATGTTTTGCATGGCCGGCACACCGGTCCACAGGCTGCTGCGGCCTTCGTAGGGCATGTACTGCAGGCTAACGAGGCCCTGTTGCAGCTCACTGTGCATCATCCGAAAACGGGAGCTGTCGCTGGAGACAAGCCGTTGGCCGGTGCTGCCGTTCAGGCATTTTACGGCGGTTTTGCCGCTGTATTTTCCGCGTGCCAGCACTTCGAGTTCGGCCGGCGCGTGGCGCGAGAAATCAACTAGGAAGATGGATGTCTGCGGCAGTGTGTGCCGAAAAATACCGCATTTTTCAAACAGGTGGATGAGCGGGATGACCGCGGCGGTAACCCCGGGCGGCCGAGTCAGCGCTTTGGCGACGACCATGACCGACAGGCCGCTTTGCTGATCGGTCAGCGGTTTTGACCAGCACAGTCCACTGGCGGCCAGGGCGCGGCGGTACCAGCGCCTTTTCCTGGGATCTTGTGCATAGCCAGGCTTTGGTACTGCCGGTCGGCTGATCACGCACCCGTCTTCCAGAATGGTTTGCTGACGCAGGAAAAAGGGACTGTATAGCAAGCCGTAAACCTGGGAAATCGCCGCCAGGCTGGCGGGTCCTATGCGGGTTACCCGCGGGGCGGCACCGGGCAGGCAGTAAAAACCCGCCCCCGCCGGGTCTATCCCGGATGCGGCGCTTTTTATTGCGGCGGCTGAAGGCGTTTGCGCCTGGCGCAGATAGCGCTGGGTTTCCACGGCCTGCAGGCTGACCAGTGTCTCGGCCTGGTGGATGTTGGCGTGCAGCCGTGCTGCGTAGTCATTGGCCAGGAAGCGCAACTGCGTTTCCACGGTTGCCTGCCGGCAGGTGCGCAGCCGTGTCACCAGTTCGGCGGACAGCATCTGCAGGTGGCGGGCGCCAAACGTCCGCAGCACCAGCACCGGCACCATGGCCAGAATCAGGAGCAGAATTAAAAGTTTCCAGCGGAATTTCACGGTATCCTGCCGGCCATTCTCCGGGGGCGTCGATGCGCCCGCTAGGTTTCCACCGCCGTATCGCCCGGTTTATCGGGTGATCATGGGCCCCGGGTAGATGTACTCGGGGTCCAGGTTGCCGATCTTGTCGATGTACTGATAGGGCAGGCCGGCGTGCTGCCAGCCGTCGGTCATGCGGCGGTAAGGGTGTTTGCCGAAGCCGCCCTCGAATCCCTCGGTCATGTTGTACACCTGCGTAAAGCCCGCCTTGACCAGCGCATCGGCGGCGCGTGAACTGCGATGGGAACTGCGGCAGTACAGTATCATCTTGGCGTTCAGATTGCTTTGCACGAGTTTTCCCACGTAATAGAGAAAATCCGGATTTTTCACCCACTGGTAGCGGCTTTTGCGGGCCGTTACGGGCCGTCCGTTGTACAGGTAGGTTTGGCCTTTGGGTGTAAAATGCGTGGCAACGAAATTGGACGGGATGTTGTAGGCGCCCTTGATGTGCCCCACGAACTGGAATTCCCAGGGGGTGCGGACGTCGATGACCGTGATGTTCGGATCTTGCTGCATCATGGCGTAGGCCTGGCGTGGTGAGATGTTTTTGGCCAGCTTGGCCATGGGCCCGGCGGCGGCGAGGCCCGCCGCGCCGAAAATGAAACCCGCAGCGATGAGAATTGTGGCTTTAGTACGCATGTTCTGAATCTTCCTTTCCGCAAAGATATGCTCTGAAGGCCGGTTTGCCAAAATGATCCGGTTGTGCCGGTACACCGTCAACGGCTGAAGTGCTCCGTCTGGCCGGGGCCGTAACTGGCCTCGAAGACCGGCACTCAGTGGGGCGCAAGGGCCTTTTCGACTTTCTTGATCAGGGTCTGTTTGACAAAGGCCAGCGCCGCATCGCGGTCATCGTCCAGGCCGATGGCCAGAAGATGCTGGACTTCGTCCGGCCCGAGTTCGAGTTCAATGTGTACTTTCTTCAGGTTCATGGGACCGATTCCTGCCCGCTTTTGCAAAGAAGGTGCGGATAAAGAGGTATCCGGCGGCGGCCAGAAACAGCCCGTCGCGCGCGATGTACCAGGCATTGCTGTGCAGCAGTTTGCCGGCGGCGGCAAAACAGCCGCAGTAGACGTTCAGCCCGCGGGCCAGGTTGAACGCGAAAGCACCCGTAAACAGCGTCAGCAGCAAAGTGGCCAGTGCCACGGCGCCCGGCAGCCAGACGCCGAAAATCATCAGGCTGCCGATGGCAAATTCCAGCCAGGGCAGGATGATGGCCGCCGGATTGACCAGCAGCGCCGGCAGGATCTGGTAATTGGCGATGGCATGCGCAAAATCTTCGGGGTGCCTGATTTTATCGATGCTGGCGTAAACGAAAAGCGCGCCCAGCAGGATGCGGATGCCATGGTAGGCGATCCGGGACGTTCCCCATTTGGGCCGTTTGCCGACGTGTTCGTCGGTGCCGGGGGATGTCGCGCAGGACATCTCGCAGAGCATACCACCGCTGCCGCATTCGGTGGTCTCGAACTGCAGCAGGGGGTGGTCGACGCGGAAACGCTTAAGCAATTCATGGCGGATCTTAGCGGCCAGCGCCTGGGTGCGGCTGACGGCCTGGTCGGGCACCAGCACGTGGCAGGAAAAGGCCACACTGGAGGAGCTCAGGTTCCAGGCGTGCAGGTAATGCACGCCGAGCACTTCGGGCAGGCCCTCCAGGTAGTGCTTGACAGCCGCGAGATCCAGGCCTTTGGGGGTGGCCTCCATGAGCAGGGCGCCGGATTCTCTCAGAATCTGCCAGCAGTTTTTCAGAATGAAGGCCACGATCAGCACCGACAGCAGAGGGTCGAGCCAGTACCAGGGCCTGAAGAACAGGATGATGCCGCTGATCAGAACCGCCACCGAAGTCAGCAGGTCGCCCATCATGTGCAGAAAAGCGCCGCGCACGTTGAGATTGTGTTCGGCATCGCGGTGCAGCAGCCAGGCCGAAAAACCGTTGCCGGCAATGCCCACGGCGGCCAGCGCCATGACGATGCGCCCGGCCACAGCCTCGGGGTGATGAAAACGATGCACGGCTTCGGCCACGATGAAAATCGAGGCGCCCACCAGCAGCACGACGTTGATCAAAGCGGCCATGATCTCGGCCCGGCGGTAGCCGAAAGTAAACTGCGGCGATGCACCATGGCGGCCGATGCGAAAGGCGATGTAGGAGATCAGGATGGCCAGAAAATCGCTGAAATTGTGGGTGGCGTCTGAAATCAGGGCCACGGAGTTGGCATACAGGCCGCCGATGATCTGGGCTGCGGGGATGATGAAGTTGAGCCCCAGCGTCAGCAGCAGGCGCTTTCCGCTGGTCTCCTGGATATCAACGTGATGGTGATGGTGGGCCTGCGCCCCGGTTTCGGCCGGCGTATGATCGTCGTCCGATACGGCATGTTCGGGATGCTCCCGTTCGTGTTCTGTGGTCTGCATGGCTCCCTGCTTTTGCGGGTTTTCATGCGGCCGCTTTGGATTCATCCGGGCGGTCGCTTTCGACGGGCAGCTGCTGCCGCTGCCACAGGCTCCAGCCGTTTTTGAGCACGCGCACGTGCGCAAATCCCATTTCCCTTAAAAATTTTGCCAAATGCTCGCTTAGGCTGCAGTTTGCGCCGTCACAGTAGGTGATGATCGGCTTGTCTACGGGAATCTCGGCGCCGATGTCGGCAAAGCGGCTGTCGACGGCCTCCCATGGCAGACTGATGGCGCCGGTGATATGCCCCTTTCTGTAGTCGCCTGCCGGTCGGGCGTCAATGAAGACCGCCGCGCCGGCGGCAAACAGGCGCTTGGCTTCGCCAAGCGAAATAAGCCCGTCGACTGCAGACGGCGGGGCTTTTTCGGTGGCCATCAGCGGCAGGCGGTCGCTGTGCATGTAATTTGCGCCCACGCCCAACACCACGGATACCAGCAGAATGGCCGGAACCTGCCACAGGGCGGCGATCCGGTTGTTTACGGCATTTTTGCTGCGCATACGCTTTGCCGGCTCCTTGTTCAACAGCATTGCGCAATCCGGCAGACCGCCGCTCGAATGAGTTTCCGGGGTATCGTTTCGTAAACTTCGCCCAGCTGAACGATGGTGCGACAGGATTCTTTGCGGCCGGTTATTTCACCGCATGACGGACAGCAGCTTTGCGATGCCGCGGCATCCGGCAGTATGTCTTCGATGGGGCTGCCGTCGATCAGGATGAGATTGGATTTTGCGATTTGCGCCGTGGACAGTTTCCGTTCCCGATAGGCAATGGAGACGCCCCTGGATGCACATTCGCTGTTTAAGCTCCTGACAGCCGCCCGTACTTCTTCGCCTGTGCCGGCGCATCGGTCGCAGGTCATCCCGTCTTCGTCCAGATGAAGCCACTCCACAGTAACCGTTTTCATTGCCATCCTATCCCTGTCCGGGCCGTAAGAGACGTGCCCACTAGGCATCAAGATGAAACGCCTGCATATAGTTGTCAAGAGCGGCTTTGGCCGTGCCGTCCAGCTCCGGGCAGTCGGCCGACGTCGCACTGCCTTCCGCCACCCGCGTAGCGAACACCATGCAGGTGGGCTGGCCGCACTTGCGGCAGTTGGTCTTGGGCAGGAGCTTGAGAATCTCAATCATCTGAGGCCGCGGCAGGCCTTCGGTCCTGGGTTCGATTTCATCCCGGCACTCCCAGGCGTTGTTGATTTCGCGCTTGAGCCATTCCACGATTTTGCGCGCCTCGGATTCGTCTTTGAGCGCATTGACCGCAATCTTGCGGCCGTGCACCGTGATCAACTTGCCCTGGGCCTTGAAGGTGACCGCGGGTGGATCTTTAATGTACTCAAAACCGCCCAGCACGCTGTTCAGGTAGGGCAGGGCACAGCTGACATCCTGGTCCAGGTGTGCAAAACAGTGCACCGCCATGGCGCTGGGGTTGCACTCGGAATTGAAAATCTCCAGGCGATAACTTTCAAGCAGCATACGGATGCACCTCCTTTTTCTATCGCTCATACCCCGAACAGGGCGTGCACATGTGGCTCTTGCCCACCACCCGCAGGTAGGGTATGGCCACCAGTTCGCCGCAGTTGCTGCAGGGCGCCAGGCCCATGATCTCACCGAAATCCTCTCCCCAGTCGTAGTCGAAAACCGGTCCGGCGGCAAGCACTTCGTCTTCCGGCGCCTCCCAGACGATGTCGGCCATCCCCCAGGCTTCCTTTTCGGGGATCCGGGTCGGCGGGATGCCCTGGCCGCGCTTGCGCATGAAAGCCGAAGCGGCGATTTGCCGGTGCCGCCCCGGCTTGTAAGATACGCGTATGGCACGGTTTTCCTGCTTGTCGATGAGCGTCAGGGCCAGTTTGCCCCAACCCGCCTTTTCGATGTTGCCCTTTCCCAGGGTGCAGCCGGTGGCGTACTGCACGCCATCGGCAAAGCACTGCGCTCCGTGGTTGTCGCCGATTTCCAGGATGCAGTGCAGCTCCCCCGAACTGCCGGCGCGCGCCACGCCCAGCTCCCGTAAGGCCGCCAGACCGGCACGCACGCCGGCGCAGCTGGCCCAGCAGATGTGTCCGTGAAACTCGAAGGCCTTTACGAGAATTTCTTTTCCCGCCATTTTCACCTCCATGTAGCGCCAATACCGCCGGTTGTATGCTTCGCTATTACAAATACAGTTTGACCAGCAGCTTGACGGCGACGCCCAGCAACACCACCGCGAACATCTGCTTGATCCACTTGGCCTTCATCTTCTCCTTCATCACGTGGGCCCCGATCTGGGCGCCGATGATCACGGCGATGCTGGTGGCGATCATCAGCGGCCAGTTGAAGTGTCCCTCGGCGATGTGGCCGGCAAAGCCGGAAAAGGAGGAAAAGATGACCACGAAGGCACTGGTGGCGGCCGCCTTTTTGGTGGGATAGCCCATGGCCAGCATCATGGGCACGAACAAAAACCCGCCGCCAACCCCCAGCAGGCCGGCGATCATGCCGATGAAAAAACCCCCGACGGCCATGAGAATCAGGCGCATCTTCAGGTCCATCATGGTGTCCCTGTCCGGTTGGGACGAGCTGATCAGCATGCGGCCGCCGGCAAAGACCATGCACAGGGCAAACAGCAGAATCAGAGTGCGCGTGGGCACGAACTGCGTCAGGTAGGCGCCGAAAGGCGCTCCGATGAACGAAGTGACCACCAGCGGGATGGATCCCTTGACATCCACCATTTTGGCCTTGAAATAGACGATGGCCGCCGAGACCACCGTGATGCCGTTTAACAAAAGGCCGGTGGGAATGGCCACCGACTTGAAGTCATAGCCGAACCAGTGAAACACCGGGATGTAGAGCATGGCGCCGCCCAGGCCCAGCATGGCGAAGATAAAGGACAGCACCAGAATAACGCCGGTGGTGATAGCAAGCATCATGAGTTGGGGCCTTTCGTAAAAGCAGTCCCGTATTAAAACCACACGGGGCGGCATGGTCAAAAACTAGGCGTCGTATCCCGAGCAGGGGATGCACAGCAGCCGGCCCTCTGCGTCGGGGCGCAGCTTGTTGATGAAGGTCAGCTCACCACACTTGGCGCAGGGTTTGGCGTCGAAAATGCCCTTGCCCTTTTTGACCGCCACGGTTTGAATTTCACCGATATTGAGAAACTGTTCTTCGGGCAGGTTCAGGATGCGCTCCACCAGAGGGTCGGCGATTTCCGGCTCGATGTCCTGGGGCGGCACACCGGCCTTGCGTTTCTGCACGAAAGGCGACTGCAGCGCCTTTGCGAAAAACTCCGGTTTCAGCGATACCCGCACAGCGCGGCCTTTCTGGTTGTCGATGAGGGTGAAGGCCATCTTGTTGTAGTAGCGCTTTTCCACGTTGGACTTGCCGTAGGTGCAGCCGGTGGCCGTCATCAGGCCGTCCAGAAAACAGCCGGCCGCGTGGCCTTTGCCGGTTTCCGAGATCAGGGTCAGTTCTTTGTCCGGGGCGCGTTCGACACCCAGGGTTTTCATGGCCGCCAGACCGGCCCGCAGCCCCATGGGCATGGCCGGGCATTTGTGTCCGTGAAAGGCCAGTCCGGTTTGAAATACTTTTTCCAGTTTTTCGTCCATTGTTCGTACCTCCGTAGGGATAATGAGTTGGGATTAAGCCCGCGCAAAAATAGCCTCACCTTTCAGACGCTGCGGCATCCCGTCTGGCTGCCGCAGGTCTCTTGCGCTGCAGATCCTGCGCACGGCGGATTTGACTTTTGCGGACGCATCGCAATGCAGACCGAAATCCTTGTTTTTGCGGCTCCCGGATCGGTGACGACCAGGTGATACGCCGGCGGCGCTTGCAGGTGCTGCCGCAGTTTTTGCGTGCGAGCTATCTTACGGCCATCGATGGCCACCAGTTGCGCCGACCGCCTTGCGGTACCGACGAATTTTTCCAGATGGGCGCCCATGGCCGCCAGGCCGTAGATCTTGCCGAAGCCCTCCCGAGTCAGTTCCACGGCCGCCCGGTTGGCCAGCTGGCCGACATTGGAGCCACCCGAACAGTTCAGTGTCAGGATGTCGCCGCTGTTTCGGCAACACCTTGGCCCATCTTTCGGCCTTCTTTGGACACGGTCCGTCGGGGCCAGGAGCTTCAGCCGATCCAGGCTTTGATGTCGTTTTTGCCGGGGACTTTGCCCACACTTTTGACTTCCCCGTCGATGATGACAGCCGGTGTGCCGAACACGCCGTAGCCGGCGATTCTCATCAGGTCGGTGACCTTTTCGATGTGCGCATGCGCACCGCTTTCGGCCACGGCTTCCTGAACCCGTCGGGCGGTCAGCTCGCATTTTGAGCAGCCGGGCCCCAGTATTTTGATTTCCATACCAAACTTTCCTATGCTTGCTTTTCCCGGTTTCCCGTTGAAACCTGCGCATGTTTTTCGGCCGCCTGCCGGATCAATTCCTGCAGACCGGATTTGGGCGGCATGCTGCCGGCCGCCACCACATCGCCGTTGATGACCAGCGCCGGCATGGCCATGACGCCGTATCGGCTGATGGCCTCGATGTCCGTTACGTGCTCCAGATCGGCGGGCACCTGCAGGGCGGCCAGCAGGCTCATAAGGTCCTGCTGCAGTTGGTCGCACTGGCGGCAGCCCGGGCCCAGCACCTTGATCTGCAGCACAGGACTGGTTTCGTCGACGACCGCCTGGCCGGTGAATTTCTTAAATTCCCGTAAAAAGGCCTCGGCGTATGCGGCCTGGACGCGTGCAGGGATGTAGTTTTTTTTGCCGAGCCGCCGGAGCATCTCGGCACGGATATCGTCATCCGGCCGATCTTTGAAATCTGCGGCCACAGCTTCGAGAGCGGCCTTCAGGCCGATGACACCGGTCTGGTGCCCGTTGACGTATATCTGGCTCACATCCGGATCTGTCACCACGTATTCCTCCCGCTGAAATCCCGGGTCGCACGCCGGGTGGCGGCACTCTTTTGGGTGTCCTATATATTCTTGTATGCGAATATAAATATAAGCCCGGTGCTTGTCAAGCTTTTTGCAAAGCTTCGAACAAAACTTTACCCGCGGATTGTGCGGCACCCGTGCATCATGCATTTTTGTGGATGTGGCACCCGATAACCGGGATGCCAAAATTCATGCGCACACGGTTGCCGTATCCTTACACCGACCGGGTTCCGGCCGTCATGGCCAGCTGCGGTGGCTTGACGGCACCTTTGTGCATGTGGTACATGGAAATTCGTCATCTGGCGAAATGATTATCCGGATCAGAGGGATATCGGTATGGCGAATCGGCTCTTGCGTGAAAAATGGTTGCGGGTTGTCTTGATACCGGCGTTGCTTGCCGGCGTCACCGGCTGCAGCCGGGGCGACAATTATAAGCGTGTCGATTTTTCAAGAACCATTACGGTGGTCCAGCCTGAGAAGCAGACCGGAGCCGAGGGCGGTCTGCGGGTGGCCGTGGCCGCCATGATATCGCCCAAGGAAACCTTTGTTTATTACCACCGCCTGCTGGATTACATCGGCAGCCGGCTGGGCCGGCCGGTGCAGCTGATTCAGCGCAAAACCTACGGTGAAATCAACGCCCTGTTTCCCAAAAGGGAAATCGACCTGGCCTTTATCTGCACCGGGCCCTACGCCGTTGACCGGGCGCGATTCGGCTTTGAAGCGCTGGCGGTACCGGTGGTGCGCGGCAAACCCTTTTACCGCGCCTATTTGATCGTCAACCGCCGCAGCCCTTATAGATCGCTTGAAGATTTAAAGGGGCGCGTCTTTGCGTTCACCGATCCGCAGTCCAATACCGGCGCGCTGGTGCCCACCTTCTGGCTCAGCCAAACAGGGCAGACACCGGAGGGCTTTTTCAAGAAGATTATCTATACCTACAGCCACGACAACTCGATTCTGGCGGTGGCCCGCGGCCTGGTGGACGGGGCGGCCGTAGACAGCCTCAAATGGGAGTACTACAATCGCAGAAAACCGCTTTACACCGCAAAAACCCGTGTGATCCGAAAATCGAAACCCTTTGGCACACCGCCGCTGGTGGCCTCGCGATTTCTGGCAGAACCGCTCAAGGTCAAAATCCGGGGGCTGCTTTTTTCCATGCATAAAGATGCTGATGGGCGCAAGATTTTAAAAAAGCTCATGATCGGGAAATTTATAGCTCCACAGGAGAAATGGTATGCGCCGGTTGCCGAGATGTACGAGCAGGTGCATAGCGCATGGAAGGTTTCGCATGGGGCCCAAGAGTCTTAAAAACGCCCTGCTGCTGGTCACCGCCCTGCTGGTCGTGGGCAGCGGTGTGCTGATTTCCCAGGTCGTCATTCATCGCTACAGCGTGCGTTTGCTGGAATCTGCCGCTGCGCGTGCGGAAAACATCGCCCACAAGCTGGCTCTGGATGCCGCCGACCGCATCCTTATAAACGACCGTGTGGCGCTGCAGAAGCTGCTGGACGACCAGATGCGCAGTGACCCGGCCGTGGCCTACCTTTTTGTCGTTAAGGACGGTCAGATCCTGAGCCACACCTTTAAAAGAGGCGTTCCCGTCAACCTGATTGCAGCCAATGCGCTCACCGCTACCCGCAAGGAGCACCTGCAGCCCATCGTGTCCCAGACCGGCGCGCATTTCCTGGACATCGCCTGGCCCATATTCAGCGCCAAGGCCGGTGTCCTGCGTCTGGGGCTTGACGAAAAACCCTTTCGCCGCCAGGCCGACGCGCTCTGGCTGCAGATGAGCTTGATTACACTGGCCGTTGTGGCACTGGCCCTGCTGGGCGGTCACCTGCTCATCCGGCGCCTGACACGCCCGCTGTTGAACCTGGCGGCGGCCGCTGAAAAAATCGACGCCGGCAACCTGGAAATCCCGGTGGACGTCGGGGGACGTCTGGAAGTGCGCAAACTGGGCACTTCCTTTAACGCCATGCTGCAGCGCATCGCGGAGTCCACCCAGCGCCTGAAAGAGTATAATCGTCGTCTCGAGGTACAGAACCAGGAGCTCGACCGTGTGCAGCGGCAGCTGCGCACTTCATTTGCCATATCGCAGGAAATCACGGCGCTGCCCAATCTGAACGCGGTCTGCCGCCATTTGCTGAAAACCCTGCAGGATGTCGTTGCCTGCCGGCATTTGATTATGGTGGTTCTGGGCGATCGGCGCGAGAGCCTCATGATCTGGCGGGAAAAAGATACCGCCGTGCGCGGGCAGGCCGCCTACCGCAGCGTGCAGGCCGCCCTGGGCCGCCTACACGGCATGGATTTTCTGCCGGCCGAACTTTTTGGAGACTTTGTCTTTTCCGATGGCCTGCGGGAAAGTCGGCGCGTGGGGGCTTTTCCGCTGCGCCATGAGGGCCGCCTGTGTGCTGCGCTGCTGATTGGATGCCCCGGGGACTGCAGCTGTGTGCGAGAGGAGCTGGGCGTCATCGACATGATCCTCAAACAGGCTGCCGGCACGCTGTACCGCAGCATGCGCCAGGAGGAGGAAATCCGTGAATTGCGCAAACGCATCGAGCCGGCGGCTGAATTTTCCGGTATGGTCGGCCGGGATTCGCAGATGCAGCTGATCTACAAACTTATCGAGGATGTGGCGCCCACCGATGCCACGGTGCTGATCCAGGGCGAAAGCGGTACCGGCAAGGAGCTGGCGGCGCGGGCTATCCACCGTTTGAGCGACAGGAGGGACAACCCTTTCGTGGTTATCAACTGCTCGGCCTATCCCAGTACGCTTCTGGAAAGCGAACTGTTCGGCCATGAGAGAGGGGCCTTTACCGGAGCCCTGCGCCGCAAAGCCGGACGTTTTGAACAGGCTGACGGTGGAACCGTGTTTTTGGATGAGATCGGAGAGGTTCCACCTTCGGCCCAGATCCGCCTGCTGCGGGTACTCCAGAGCCGTAAGTTCGAACGCCTGGGTGGCGAAAGCACGCTTGAAGTCAACGTAAGAATCCTGGCAGCCACCAACAAGGACCTGTTTCAGGAGGTGCAAAAGGGGCATTTCCGCGAGGACCTCTACTATCGCCTGAATGTCATTCCGGTACTGATGCCGCCCCTGTGCGAGCGGCGCAACGACATCCCGCTGCTGGCGCACCACTTTTTGAAACGTTGCGCCGCCCAGCAGGGGAAGGATGTCCGGGGGTTTACCTCTGAAGCCATGCGCCTTTTGTTCGATTATCCCTGGCCAGGCAATGTGCGCGAGCTGGAGAACAGCATCGAGCACGCCGTGGTGCTGACGCGTGAAAAGCAGATCGATGCTTCGGATCTGCCGGCATCGCTGCGCGATGGCTCCAAAGCTGAAGCCGCGCCCAGGCAGACCCTGGTGGAAAATGAGGAAAAGCTGATGCGCAGCGTGCTTGTCGCCTGCAAGTGGAACAAAACCGAAGCCGCCCAGCGCCTGGGCATCAGCCGCAGCACGCTCTACGAAAAGCTCAAAAAATACCGCATCGTCAAACCCACGCTCCACTGACCGCCTCTTTTCGCACACCCTGAAAAAAACAAGTTTCCAAGTTTTCCACCCGAGGGTTGGATGGCGCCGCGCTGTTTTATAGCGGCGAGATGTCCGAAACCGTACAGTTATAATAAATTGATAATACATAATATATAGTATTTATCCAGAACGCCGTGTCCGACATCCGGACACTTCCCATGCCGGTCTCAACTGCTGAACAGAGTCGTTTTGGGCATCGAAACCTTTCCGCATGCCAACCGAATCATTTTTTTCTTTACGCTTAAGCGTGCAGTTTCAGCAGGTTGCGATGTCTGGAGGGGGTATTTAAGCCCGGGTTTGTGGTCATACCGGGCGGTCGGAGCAGCCGTGCGGCACGGGCATTGCACTGTGATGGGTGTTACGTTCGATTGGCTGGCACCGAATTCTGCATGCAGGCAGGCGCGCCGTGTCTGCAAGTGGCCGCAACCATGGGAAAAACCGTCTTTATCCTGGACCGTGATCCGCAAAACAGCCGCCGGTTGGGCGATCTGCTGACGCTGAACGGCTACGCCAGTCGGACACTGGCAGACTTCCAATCTCTGGAAACACAGCTGCTGCAATCGGCCTGCCTGGCCGTTATCCTGAACATCGATTCGATTCAGCCGGACCGGCACCGTATCCGGCGGCTGCAGGCACACCACCCCGGGCTGTATATTCTGTGTGTATCGGAAAAAAGTTTTCACCCGCAGCTGAAAGACATGATCCAGGAGCATATCTACGCCTGTCTCAAAAAGCCCGTGGACGGCGAAGAGCTGGTCTTCTGGCTGAAGAGCATTGAAAAGAACTGACCCGAACGGCCCCGCAACACCGGAGATTGAAAAATCCAAGCCGCCCTGCCGTTTTGTAGAAATTTGCGCAGGGAAACCGTATTTTTCAGCAACCGCAACTTCATTATCAGGAATCGGGAGGCTTTAGATGCAAAACGAACATCAGTTTGAGGAATCGGTCGAAACGGCTGACGAAACGCCCGATGCCGGGCGCCGCCAGTTTTTCAGGAAAGCCCTGCTGGCAGCCGGCAGTGTAACGGCCGCCGGTACGCTGGCCGCCAAAGCTGTACGCGCGGCGGAGTCTGCAGCAAAGACAAGTGCCGCACCGCTGCCCGCGCCTCAGAGCTACGCCGACGGCAGCAAACTCGAGCGCATGCGTGTGGAACTTTTACAGGCGCTGCAAAAGCCGGTGGCGCAGCGCAAGTGGGTGATGGTCATCGACCAGCAGAAATGTGTGGGCTGCAGTTCCTGCACGGTTTCGTGCAATGCGGAGAACAACCTGCCGCCGGGTGTCGTTTACCGGCCGGTGCCCAAGGAGCAGGTCGGGACCTTTCCCAATGTCGCCTGGCGGTTTACGCCCCGGCCGTGCATGCACTGCGACAATCCGCCCTGCGTGCCGGTCTGCCCGGTGACGGCTACGTGGAAACGCGAAGACGGCATCGTGGTCATCGATTACGACATCTGCATCGGCTGCCGCAACTGCCTGGCGTCCTGCCCCTACAATGCGCGTACGGCCGATTTTGGTGATTTCTTCGGCCGGGGGACCCCGGAGGTCATGGACTACGAGACGCGGCCCAATTTCGAATACAGCAAAAAATGGGTGCGCAAGCCGGGGTCGCATGCCTCGCCCATTGGAAACGCCCGCAAGTGCACTTTCTGCCTGCACCGTATCCGGGTCGGCGTGCTGCCCGCCTGCGTCACCACCTGTCTGGGCGGCGCGACCTACTTTGGCGATTACAACGACAAGCACAGCCTGGTGCACGAACTGATCGGCGCAACCCGCGTACAGCGCCTGAAAGAAGAGCTCGGTACGGAACCGTCCGTATTTTATCTGGTATGAGGGCCTCAAAAAATTCGTTCCTCAATCTAGTTTGTCTTCTGGCCCGGCTACTGTATGGCGTCGACTCATACAACCAGTATGAAAAAACCGACGCGCCCTGTGGCCGAACCAAAATCCGACACAATATCTGTGGAATTAATTAATTGTTTCCGAGACCCTAAAGGAGAAAAATCATGAGCAGGACGCAGAAAACAATTGTTTTTATCATCTGGCTGGCCCTGGCGGTCTGGGGCACCATCGGCTTTTTTCAGCGGATGACACAGGGGCATCTGCTGGCCAATTACGGCAGTTACGTGCCCTGGGGCCTGTGGGTGGCCGCCAAAGTCTACTTCGTGGGACTGGCCGTGGGCGCTTCGCTGCTGGCCTGGGTGATCTGCGCTTTCAATATCCAGACGCTGCGGCCGCTGGTGCGCATTTCGCTGCTGGTTTCCGCCGTTACCATGATTTCGGGACTCTTGGTGATTTCCTTCGACCTGGGACACATGTGGCGGTTGTACGAAGTTTTTACACGCCCGAATTTTTCTTCCCTGCTGGCTATCGCCACCTGGCTTTCCATGGCCTATCTGATCTATGTGCTCATCGGACTGGGGATTTCCCTTAAATCCGGACACACCGAGGGAACCGGTCGCCTGTTTGGGTGGATCGGCATCTTTTTTGCGTTGGCCTTTTCCGGCGCCAACGGCGCCGAATTTGCCACCCTGATATCCAACCCTTACTGGCACTCGGCGCTGGGGCCCATCCTGTCCATCGGCGGCGCGCTGCTTTCCGGCGTCGCTCTGGTGCTGGCTGCAGGCGCGCTTTTTCTGCCGGCCAGCGCCGATGACGGCCGGGTGTTCAGGATCCTGAGCCGGACCGTCATCGGACTGATCCTCTTTGTGCTGCTGCTGGAGTGGTCCCAGTATTCGGTGGCCATGTGGTACAGCCGCGGCGAGGCCTATGTGCTGCTGTCGGCGGTGCTTTTCGGCAAGTACTGGTATGTCTTCTGGATTTTCCACGTGCTGTTGGGGTCGGTTGTCCCGCTGATTCTGCTGCTTTCGAATCCGGCCCAGCGCCTGGCGGCCGGTCTGGGAGGCGCCCTGGTGGCGCTGACCTACATGGCGGTGCGTTTGAACCACGTGATTCCCGGTCAGATTGCGCCTTCCATGAAGGGATTGCAGGAGGCCTACACGGACAAATGGCTGAAGTTTTCCTATTTCCCCTCCGCCAATGAATGGGCGGTGTTCGCCTTTTCCGTGGCCGTCTGCATCGCCTTGTTCTGGCTGGGCAGGCGGTTGCTGCCGGCGGGGTCCTTCAGGGCTTCAGGAAAGTAGATGAAACCATCGTGTTCGGCCTGCGTCTTGGATGCGCCGGCACAGCATGGATCCAACAAATTTTTTAATATTGCACATTAGGGAGGACGATAAGCCATGAGCAAGGAGAATAAGACGGCAGCGAACATCAAGACCGAAAAGGCTGCAGAGAAGCTTTCACGGCGCAATTTTCTGAAATCCACGGCTTTTGTGGGCGGATGCACCGCCCTGGGGCTGCCGGCCGCCGGTGCCCTGACCGGGTTTTTCAGTGCCGGTGCAGCGGCGGCGGGCGAGAAATCGACGCCCTATGTCCTGGCCGCGCCGGAAAACCAGATTTACAGTTCCTGCCTGCAGTGCCACGTGGCCTGCCAGACAAAATCCAAGATCTGGGATGGCACGCTTGCCAAGATCACCGGCAGCCCGTACAGCCCCCAGAATTTCCTGCCGCATATCCCCTATCAGACCAGCCCCCGGGATGCGGCGCCCATCGACGGCAAGCTGTGCACCAAGGGCCAGACCGCCGTCCAGACCTACTACGACCCCTATCGCGTGCGCAAGGTGCTCAAGCGCGCCGGCAAAAGGGGCTCCAACAAGTGGAAGGCCATCCCATTTTCCCAGTTCATCGATGAGGTTGTCAAGGGCGGGAAGCTGTTTTCCGGTCTGGGCGACGACGGACATTATCCGGGCTTTGAAGAGGTGATCGCCCTGCGGGATCCCAAACTTTCTGCCGCCATGGCCAAAGACGCCAAGAAGTGCGGCCAGGGGAAAATGGAAATTGGCGCTTTCAAACAGAAGTACAAGGATCACCTGGACAAATTGATCGATCCCGACCATCCGGACCTGGGCCCCAAAAACAACGGTTTCGTCTTCATGGCCGGCCGTATCGAGCACGGGCGCAAAGAGATGATGAAGCGCTTTACGGGAAAATCATTAGGTTCCAAGAATGCTTTCGAGCACACCACCGTGTGCGAGCAGTCCCACCATATCGCCTATGCCGAGACCAGCGGCCACAAGACCCACCACATGAAACCGGACCTGGTCAACTGCGAGTTCGTGCTCTTCTGGGGAACCGGGGCGTATTCGGCCAATTTCGGGCTGACCTGCATGGCGGAAAAGGCCACCACCAGCAAGGTCGAGCGGGGCATGAAGATCGCGGTCGTGGATGCCCGGCTGTCGCACGACGCCGGCAAGGCCGACTGGTGGCTGCCGGTGGAGCCGGACAAGAACGGCACGCTGGCCATGGCCATGATCCGCTGGATTATCGAAAACAAGCGCTACGACCAGCGCTACCTGGAAAACGCCAACAAGGCGGCTGCCAAGGCCGACGGCGAACCCACCTGGACCAACGCGACGCACCTGGTAAAAATCATCGACGGCCATCCCAGGGAACTGCTGCGGGCCTCCGAAGTGGGTATCGGCACCGAAAAACAGATGGTGGTTTCCAGAAACGGACAGTTTGTGGCCGTGGACCCCAAGGACACCGCAAATGTTGTAGAAGGCGATCTGTTCGTCAAAACCGAGGTCAAGGGAACGCCCGTCAAGAGCGCTTTCCAGCTCCTGGCCGAACAGGCCTTTGCCCGCCCGCTGCAGGACTACGCCAGGGACTGCGGTGTGGCGCTAAAGACCATCATCGCAGTGGCGCGTGAGCTGACATCGCACGGCAAGCGGGCGGCCGTGGACATGTACCGCGGGCCGGTGCAGTCCACCGACGGCTATTATTCCGGCTGTCTGGTGATCACCCTGAACATGCTCATCGGCTGCATGGATTATAAGGGCGGCCTGATGAAGGGCGGCGGCCACTGGCACGAGGCCGGTGGCAAGCCGGGAAACGTTTACAATCTGGGTAAGCTGCACCCCGGCGCGCTGAAGGCTTTCGGCCCCAAGATCACCCGTGAAAAAGCCCGTTACGAGGACTTTTCACTGTTCCGCGAAAACGGCTATCCGGCCAAGCGGCCCTGGTATCCGTTTACGGGCAATGTCTACCAGGAAATCATTCCCTCCTTTGCCGGCGGATACCCCTACGGCGGGAAGATCCTGCTGACCCACATGGGAACGGCGGCCTTTTCCCTGCCGGGCGGCAACCAGCAGATCATCGACATGCTGAAAGACCCGAAACGGGTGCCGTTGTTCATCGCTTCGGATATCGTCATCGGCGAGACCTCCATGTATGCGGATTACATTCTGCCCGACCTGACGTTTCTGGAGCGCTGGGGGATGCCCCATCCCACACCGGATAATGCCACCAAGCTCAGCAAGATCCGCCAGCCGGTGGGCAAACCGTTGACCGAAGAGGTGACAGTGGGTGGTGAAAAAATGCCCATCTGCCTGGAAACCTTCATGATAGCTGTGGTTTCCAAGATGAAGCTGTCCGGTTTCGGCAAAGACGCTTTCGGGCCGGGCATGCATTTGACGCGCATGGAGGACTGGTTTCTGAAAGAGGCCGCCAACATCGCCTATGGCGATAAAAAGGGAGAAGCGGTGCCCGCTGCCGACGATGCCGAGCTGGATATTTTCCGCAAGGCCCGGCGGCACCTGCCGGCATCGGTTTTCGACGAGGCGCGCTGGCAAAAGGCGCTGCGCAACGATGAAGAATGGCGCAGGACGGTGTATGTCTTAAACCGCGGCGGGCGTTTTGCACCCTACGGCAGCAACTACAAGGGAAAGTATATCAAATCCCAGATCGCGACCATGTTCAACTTCTTTGTGGAAAGGGTGGCTAAGCAGAAGAACAGCATCAGCGGCAAGTATTTCAGCGGCGTGGCCATCATCGGCGGCGAATACGACGCCGCCGGAAAACCCCTGGCGCGCACCGCGGCTTATCCCTTCAAGATCATCTCCTACAAAGATCCCATCGGCGGCCAGTCACGCACGATCTCCAACTACTGGGGCAACATCGGGCTGCAGCCGGCCAACAAGGTCCTGATTCATCCGACCGATGCCGGCAAGCTGGGGCTTTCCCAGGATCAGAAAGTACGGCTGGTATCCCAGGACAACCCCAAGGGGCGGCTGGAACTCAAGGATGGCGCCGGCCGGGTGATTGACATGATCGGCCGGGTGAATATAATGGAAGGTATGCGGCCCGGAACCCTGGCCGTGTCCTGGCACTACGGCCACTGGGCCTACGGGTCAAACGACGTGGTTGTCGACGGGAAAAAGATCGGCGGCGACCGGCGCCGAGCCGGCGGCCTTTGCACCAACCCGCTGCTGGCGGTGGACCCGGTGATCAAGGATGTCTGCCTGTCGGATCCCATCGGCGGCAGCACTTCCTTTTCCGATTCGCGCGTCAATGTGGTGCCGCTATGAGAATATGCGCCCCATACGGCGCCGGGGCATGTTCTGCAGGCTCTGGCGCAACGGGCGTTACCGTAGAAACACAAAAAGGGAAAAATCCACGCCATGATTGACGATCCCCGGCGGCGCTGGCCGAAAGGCTATGCGTCGGCACCAGCGGGTGCTTTGCTGCTGGCTTTGCTGCTGATGTGCTACGGTCCCACGGCCCGGGCCGGCGGAAAAGGCCACGCCATCGCCATCAATGTACAGGGCCTGCAGACCCTCATGCAGATGGATCCCCATTTGTGCCTGGTGGATGTGCGCCGCGCCCAGGAATTGAACGGCCCGCTGGGGCACATCAAGAGGGCGCTCAACGTTCCCCTAAAGGCCGTCGAAGACCATCCGCTGCAGTTTCCCGCCGGCAAAACCGTGGTGTTTATTTCAGCTGCCGGCCGGCGCAGCTTGGCGGCGGCCAGGGCCGTGGCAGCCCACGGCGGTGTGGCCTACTGGGTCAAAGGGGGGATGCAGGCCTGGCAGAAGCTTTCCGGGCACAAGGTCTACCGCGGACCCGTGCGAAAACGCGCTGCTCCGCAGAAATCCGGGATCACCAAGCCCGCCGGGAAAACGGTGCCGCAAAAAGAAAGCCCCGATACGGAAGAAAAAGAAGAAGAGGACATGGGATGCTGAGGGCACCCTTGGCCGGGAGCAGGTATGGAATCTTTTGAAGCGCTGATCGCATCTTCGGCCGCCGCGCATGGGCATCTGTGCCCGGGACAGGTGGTGGGGGTGCGCATGGCCATGCTGGGCTGCCGGCTCATCGGCCTTACCGATCCCCGGCGCCACGACCAGATTAAAAAACTGATCGTTTTCGTGGAGATGGACCGCTGCACGGCGGATGCCGTAGCGCACGTCACAGGGGTGAAGCTGGGCCGCCGCAGCCTGAAGTTCATGGATTACGGTATCATGGCGGCCACCTTTCTCAATCTGGAAGACGGCGGAGCCTACCGTGTTCTGTCCACCGAAGAATCCCGGGACCTGGCCGATATGTATGCCCCGGAAGTCGAAGGCAAGTACGCGCGGCAGCTGGCCGCCTACCGGCGCATGCCGGACAGTGTGCTGTTTCGCGTACAGCAGGTGCAGGTCTCGCTGAAGGATTGCGATCTGCCGGGGCCGACGCGCTACAAGGCCGTGTGCAGCCGCTGCGGACAGGTGATCCGTGACCGGCGCGAAGTGGTGCGCTGCGGGCAGGTGCTGTGCCGGCCGTGCACCGAGGGGGCCTATTTCAGCCACGCCCGCGAAGTGACCTGGCCGGACATGGGCCTGGCACCGGAGGCCGCTGAAGGCACGGCGGCAGCGTCGCCGGAGGGCACGCAACTGAACAGGGAGAAGCGCGCATGCTGAAAAAAATCAAGGTCAAAGACGCCGTGGGAACCCGGCTGGCGCACGACATCACCGAGATCCGGCCCGGCGAATTCAAGGGGGCGGCCTTTCGCAAGGGGCACACGGTCTGCAATGAAGACATCTGCCATTTGCAGAAACTGGGCAAAAACCACCTCTATCTGATCGACCTTGCGGAAGATGAGATCCACGAAAACCAGGCTGCCGCCATGCTGGCGGGGGCCCTCGCCGGTGACGGCGTGACCTGGAAAGACAACCCCACCGAGGGTAAGATCAGCCTGCTGGCGGACAGAAGCGGCCTGCTGACGGTCAACGCGGCGTCGCTGGCGGCTTTCAATATGATCGATGAAGTGATGTGCGCTTCGCTGCACAGCCACACGTTGGTTGAAAGGGGCCAGCGGGTGGCGGCCACACGGGCCATTCCTTTGGTGATGAAACGCGCGCCGGTGCAGCGTGCCGCGGCCATAGCAGCCGCAGACGGCGGCGTGTTGGCGGTACGCGGATTAAAGAAGGCGCGTGCGGGCATCATCGTCACGGGCAGCGAGGTTTACCACGGGATCATCCAGGACCGTTTCGCCCCGGTTCTGCGGGACAAGATCGAGGACCTGGGATCCACGGTCGCCGGCGTATGTTTTGCGCCCGATGATACCGAACGGATCCGGCAGGCCATCGCGTCGTTCATGGAAGAAGGCTGCGACCTGCTGCTGCTCTCCGGCGGCATGAGCGTGGACGCCGACGACGTAACGCGCAAAGCCATTGCCGCGGCCGGCGCCGATGAATTCCACTATGGCGCGGCGGCCCTGCCGGGCGCCATGTTTCTGGTGGCCTACATCGGCGGTACACCTCTGCTGGGGGTTCCGGCCTGCGGCCTGCACCACCGCATCACGGTGCTGGACCTTATTTTGCCCCGCATTCTGACCGGCGAACACATCGGCAAAAAGGCCCTGGCCCTTTTGGGACACGGCGGTTTGTGCCAGGACTGCCCCACGTGCACCTATCCCCACTGTCCCTTCGGCAAAGGTCTGTAGCCTCCCTGGAGGATGTACGGCCGGGGTCACCGCCGGTGGGGTTGTCGGCAGCGATTTTTTGATGGCCCTGAATGTGACTTTGTGGTATTTACCATCGGGCTGCGGATCCGGCCCGGAATTCCCACTCCAGCCGCTGAAACGCGATCTCATCCTACGGAACCTGCGGGGAGCTGTTTTTACTCCCGGGCGCCGCCCGACTGCACGGCTGTTTGTTGGGGCGGTTTCCCGTGTTTTTACATATCCGCCCACCGCAAGCCATGAAGAAGGAGGAAACGCCATGAGAAAGATTCTGATCCTGGGGTCCGGTGCCGGCGGCACCGTGGTGGCCAACATGCTGCGCAAGGAGTTGAGCGAAGCCGAGTGGCAGATCACCATCATCGACCGCGATGAGCGCCATCACTACCAGGCCGGCTACCTGTTCATCCCTTTCGGGGTTTACGGGGAAGCCGACGTGCTCAAGCCCAAGAAGGAGTTTATCCCCCGCGGCGTCGAATTCGTGCACGACAAGGTGGTTGCCATCGACAAGGACCAGCGGCGTGTGGAGACCGAAAAGGGGCGCTACGATTACGACTGGCTGGTGATCGCCACCGGCTGCGACATCCACCCCGAGGAAATCGACGGCATGCTCGACGGCTGGCGCAGGGAGGTTTTCGACTATTACACCCTGGAAGGCGCGCTGGCGCTCTACAAGCAGTTGAAGTACTTCAGCTCCGGCAAGATCGTGCTCAATATCGCCGAAGTGCCCTATAAGTGCCCCATCGCGCCGCTGGAGTTCGTCTTCATGGCCGACTGGTTTTTCACGGTCAACGGCGTGCGCGACAAAGTCGAGATCGAGTTCGTCACCCCGCTGGACAACGTTTTCACCAAGCCGGTGGCCACAAAGACCCTGGCGGTGGTGGCCGAACAGAAAAACATCAAGGTAACGCCGCATTTCGATCTGGCCCAGGTCAACGCTAAGGAAAGGACCATCGAATCCCACACAGGCGGCAAGGTGGGCTACGACCTGCTGGTGGCCATTCCGCCCAACATGGGCGATCAGGCGCTCATCGATTCGGAAATCAGCGATCCGGTGGGGTTCGTGCCCACGGACAACCACACCCTCAAGGCGGAAGACGCCGAGCGCATTTACGTCATCGGCGACACCACCAACGTGCCCACTTCCAAGGCCGGGTCCGTGGCGCATTACATGGCCTATACACTGGTGGAAAACCTGCTGCGCGAAATCGACGGCCACGACCCCAAACCGACCTTTGACGGCCATGCCACCTGTTTCCTGGCTTCCGGCTTCGAAAAGGCCATTTTGCTGGATTTCAACTACGACGTGGAACCGCTGCCCGGGAAATTCCCTTTTCCCGGCATGGGGCCCTTTTCGCTCCTGCAGGAGAGTCTCAGCAACCACTGGGGCAAGATGATGTTCCGCTGGGTCTACTGGAACCTGATGATGAAGGGCCTGGATCTGCCGTTAGAGCCCCAGATGAATTTGGCCGGCAAGATCCGCAGGGCAGCTGCGTAGACAAGGAGGTGGACCATGCCCAACGAGGAAAAAATCCTGGCGAGGCTCGATCGCCTGGAGGCCCAGATCGAACCGCTGACCCAGTCGGCGCATGCCGTCACCGAACTGCGCCGTGAACTGGCGCCGCGCGTCAACGAGGCGGTTCACGCCTTGATCGCGGAATTGGCCGACATCGAGGCGGATTTTCAAATCGAAGATTTGCTGTACCTGGCCAAGAAAGCGCTGCGCAATATCGGCAATCTGAATTTCGCTCTGGACCAACTCAAAAATCTGGCGGACTTTGTCTTGAATGCCGAACCGTTGCTGAAAGACAGCGTGCCCCGCATGATTTTTCTGCTGGACGAACTGGAGCAAAAGGGCGTATTTAAAATGCTGCGCACGGGCATGGGAGTGCTGGAGAGGGTCGCCCAGAGCTGCTCGCCCGCAGAGATGGAGCAGATTGGAGACGGGTTGGTGCGTCTGATGGGGGCCGTAAAAAAACTGACCATGCCGGCGGCGGTCGACCTTCTGGAAAAAGCCGCTGAAATCCCGGCCGCCGTGGATGTTGCGCGCGCCCGGCCGGTGGGGTTTTTCGGTATGTTCGGCGCCATGGGGGACGAGGGCGTCAAGCAGGGAATGGGGGTGCTGCTGGAACTGACCCGCGGGCTGGCGGTGCTCAAAGACCAAGCCGCTGCCGATGGGGCCGCCTAGCAGCCTTTGGCGGAGAGAATCAACAGCAGCCGGCAGGATCGCGTACAGTCCAGATTGCCGACCTGCCGGCATTTACAGCACGACGACAGGAGCAGAGCCATGTCGCAAGCCTACCGATTCAATACCCGGGTGCTGCACGCCGGTGCGGTGGTGGACGCGAGCACTTCCCGGGCGCAGCCTTTGTACCGCACCAGTTCTTATGTGTTCAAGGACAGCGCGCACGCCGCCGACCTGTTTGCCTTGAAGGAGCCCGGCTACATTTACACGCGCCTGATGAACCCCACCCAGGAGGTGCTGGAAAACCGCATGGCCGCGCTGGAGGGCGGTGCCGGGGCCCTGGCGCTGGCCTCGGGGACGTCGGCCATCTTCTACACGGTGATCAACGTCTGCCACAAGGGGGATGAAGTGGTGTCGGCCGCCAACCTTTACGGCGGCACCTATACCATGTTCAACAACATTCTGCCGGAGATGGGCATCACGGTGCGCTTTGCCGATCCGCTGGACCCGTCCGGCTTTGCGGCGGCCATCAACGCACGTACGCGGCTCTTGTTCGCCGAGGCCATCGGCAATCCGGTGCTGGATGTGGCCGATATCGAGGCGCTGGCCGCCATCGGGCGCAGGCACCACCTGCCGCTGGCCGTGGATGCCACCTTTGCCACGCCGTACCTGTGCCGTCCCCTGGAGCACGGCGCCGACATCGTGGTGCACTCGCTGACCAAATGGCTGGGCGGACACGGCACGGGCATCGGGGGCATCGTTGTAGACGGCGGACGCTTCGACTGGACGGACGACCGCTTCCAGCTGTTCAACACGCCGGACGGCTCCTATCACGGCCTGCGCTACGCCCACGACCTGGGGGACCTGAACCCGCTGGCCTTCATCATGCGCATGCGGCTGGTGCCCCTGAGAAACCTGGGGGCCTGCATCAGCCCGGACAACGCCTGGATGTTTCTGCAGGGCATCGAGACCCTGCCGTTGCGCATGCAGCGGCACTGCGATAACGCCCAGGCGGTGGCCGACTTCTTGGGCGCCCATTCGCAGGTCAAATGGGTGCGCTATCCGGGGCTTGCGGACGATCCGGCCCACGCAACCGCCGTGCGTCAGTTCGAAAACGGTTTCGGCGGCATGGTGGTTTTCGGTGTACGCGGCGGCCGGACGGCCGGCGCGCAATTCATCGACAATCTGAAACTCTTTTCGCACCTGGCCAATGTGGGCGATGCCAAGAGCCTGGCCATCCACCCGGCCAGCACGACCCACTCCCAGCTGTCCGAAAAGGAGCAGCTGGCCGGCGGCATCACGCCGGACCTGGTGCGGCTCTCGGTGGGCATCGAGGATATCGGCGATATCCTGGAGGACATCGACCAGGCGCTTGAGCGAAGCCGTTTATGAGCGAGTACATTGCGCACGACGCCGACGGCGTTTCGGTGGGGCGGGTGGAAAAACAGGTCTTCACCTTTGCCCGGCCGCCGGAGCGCCTGGTTCTGGAAAGCGGAGAGCATCTGGGACCGGTGACCCTGGCCTATGAAACCTACGGCCGCCTGAACCGTGACCGCAGCAATGCGGTGCTGGTCTGCCACGCCCTTTCCGGTGACGCGCACCTAGCGGGCTACCACCGCGAAGAGGACCCCAAGCCGGGCTGGTGGGATATCATGGTGGGCCCGGGCAAGGGCATCGACACGCAGCAGTATTTCGTCGTCTGTGTCAACATCATCGGCAGCTGTGCAGGATCCACCGGCCCGAATTCCGTCAACCCTGAAACCGGCGTGCCTTACGGACTGGATTTCCCGGTGGTCACCATCGGCGACATGGTGACGGCTCAAAAAGTCCTGCTGGATCATCTGAAAATCGAAAAACTGCTGGCGGTGATCGGCGGTTCGGTGGGCGGCATGCAGGTGCTCGAGTGGTGCGTGCGCTACCCCCAGCGGGTTTTTGCGGCCGTGCCGCTGGCCACCACCTGCCGGCACTCGGCGCTGGCCATTGCGTTCAACGAGGTCAGCCGGCAGGCCATCATGGCCGACCCCAACTGGCACGGCGGGCGCTACGGGCCGGACAACAAACCGGACCTGGGGCTGGCCGTGGCGCGCATGATCGGGCACATCACCTACCTGTCGGACGAGGCCATGCGCCGCAAGTTCGGCCGCCAGCTGCAGAACAAAAGCGACTTTTCGTTCAACTTCGACGCCGATTTCCAGGTGGAGAGCTATCTGCGCTACCAGGGCCGCAAATTCGTCGAACGCTTCGACGCCAATGCCTTTCTGTATATCACCAAGGCCGCCGATTACTTCGACCTGGCCCGGCAGCACGGCAACGGCTCCCTGTCCCAGGCCTTTTCAAAGGCCCGCGCGCGGTTCCTGGTGGTGTCGTTTACATCCGACTGGCTCTATCCCACCTACCAGTCGCGCGAGATGGTGCAGGCCATGAAAAAAGCGGGGCGCGAGGTGAGCTTCTGCGAAATCGAGGCCCAGTGGGGGCATGACGCCTTCCTTTTGCCCAACCCGCGTTTGAGCCAGCTCATCAGGGGATTTTTGAAGCGTGCCCACGAAGACATCCGAAAATAAAGCCCTGCGTTTCGATCTTGCGATCATCGCTTCCTGGATCGCGCCGCGCAGCCGCGTGCTGGATCTAGGCTGTGGCGAAGGGGATCTGCTCGACTACCTGCAGCGTGTCAAGCAGGTGGCCGGCACCGGCATCGAGCGCCGCGAAACCCACGTGGCGCGCTGCATCGAAAAAGGTCTGCCGGTGATCCAGGGGGATATCAATGCGGAGATCCGCGATTATGCTTCGCGGGCCTTTGACTACGTCATACTGAGCCGCACCCTGCAGCAGGTCTACCGTCCGGCCGAGCTGATCGGCGAACTGCTGCGCGTCGGTCGGCGCGGTGTGGTCAGTTTTCCCAACTTCAGCCACTGGCAGGCCCGGCTGCAACTGATGTTCGGCGGCTATGCCCCCAAAACCGCCCAACTACCCTACGAGTGGCACGATACGCCCAACATCCGGGTGATCACCATCAAGGATTTTCGGCGCTTTTTGGGCGAAATCGGTGCCTCCGTGATCCGCGAGACCGCCATCAACACGTCGGCGGCAGATCATCGCGGCCGCATCGTGCGCAAACTTGCCAACTGGCGGGCCACATACGGCCTGTTTCTAATCGGCAAGAGTTAGTCTGCACAGCTCACGAAAAGGCTGGCGCAAGCGGGAGGGCCGGACTTTTTACGAAATCATCACGGTTGATTCACTTAAAAAAGGGAGGAAACTGCATGCACATTCCGAAACTCTACGAGAATTTTTCGAAAAATTTTCCGCAGGTGTTGAAAGACTTAAAACAGATCGGCAAGACCTGCCGTGAAAGCGGCCCCCTGCCGCCCAAGTATCAGGATCTCATCAATCTGGGCATCGCCGTGGGCGCCAATTCCCGGGGCTCCGTGATGTCCCAGACCCGCAAGGCCATCGAAGCGGGTGCGACGCGGGAAGAGATCGAACATGCCGTGCTGCTGTCTCTGACCACCACCGGTTTCCCCAACATGATGGCCGCCATGGGCTGGGTCGGTGAGGTGCTGGATAAAAAAAATTGAAGGTACGGGAAAAAATGTGGTGCGGTCAAGACGGGGTGGTTTTCAGCCGCCCGTTGCGTTATTGAGAATTGACAACCCGCGCCGCGGCCGGTTAGGGTAATACCTGCCAAGGATAGGATCCGAGAATCTAAAAAAACAAGGAGGTGCGCCCATGAAGAAACTTTGGATTGTCCTGCTGACGATGGCCCTGGTGCCGTCCGTGTACGCCGCCGACAGCGCCCTGGTTCAAAAGGCCAAGGCCGAGGGGCGGCTATCGTTTTACGCCAATATGACCGCCATCCAGCCGATTATGGACGTGTTCAATGCCCAAACCGGGATCAAGGGCCAGTACACCCGCATTTCGACCTCCAAATTCCTGCCCACGGTACTGACCGAGTACCAGGCGGGCAAGCTTATGGCCGATGTGCTGCAGGCGCCGCTGCCGGTAATGCAGATGCTCAAGGCCAAAGGCGTGCTGGCCCCCTATAAGTCGCCGGCGGCCGCGGCCTACCCCGCCTGGACGCGCAAAGACGACCAGATCCAGGTCTTCGGCATCGAGTATGTGGCCCTGATCTACAATAAAGAGCTGGTCAAAAAGGCCGACGTGCCCAAACGCTACCAGGACCTGACCGATCCCAAGTGGAAAAACAAGATCGTTATGGCCAACCCGGCCAGCCACGCCACAACCATTTCCTGGCTGATCGGACTAAAGGAAAATGTCTTCAAATCCGAGGCCGCATGGATGAAGTTCGTCAAGGGGCTGGCCGCCAACCGGCCCATGTTCGTCAAATCTTTCGGCCCCACGCCGGCGCCCATCGAGAGCGGTGAGAAGCTCATCGGCATCTCCATGCCCAAGTACATCATCACCAAGGCGCCGGCGCCCCTGGACTGGGCCCGGCTCAGCCAACCCCTGCTGGGCACCCCCCGAGGCATCGCCCTTTCCGCCACGGCCAAAAACCCCAATGCCGCCAAACTGTTCATGAACTTCTGGCTCTCCAAAAAGGCCATGGGCATGCTGTCTTCAAAGGTCGGCGAATATGTGCTGGCGCCGGGTGTGTTTCCACCCATCGACGGCATCGACAAGGCCAGGGTCATTCCCATCCGCACTCTGTCGGACCAGGAGATCCGGAGCTGGGGCGCCAGGTTCGCAAAAATCTTCAAACCTTTTTAAATGCTTTAAACGCATCCACGTACCAGGCCTCGCGCCCGTCCGGCATCGCCCGGGCGGGCTGTGCCCGGTGAAGGGCGGCAGGATGAGGCGGCCTGTGCCGGCCGCCGGATCCGGGCCGGCAGCGAAATTTCCATGGAAATCCGCATCAAAAACATCCGCAAGCATTTCCGCTCCGGCGGCCAGGTGATCAAGGCGCTGGACGATGTCAGCCTGACCATTCCGGCCAACCGCATTTTCACCCTGCTGGGCCCCAGCGGATGCGGCAAGACCACCTTGTTGCGCTGCATCGTCGGCCTGGAGTCCCCGGATGCCGGAGAGATCGAAATCGGTGGTGAGATCGTATGGTCCCATGCAAAAAGCATCCATGTCCCCACCGAAAAGCGGGGCCTGGGCATGGTTTTTCAGACCTACGCCATCTGGCCGCACATGGATGTCTTCAACAACGTCGCCTACCCGTTGCAGACGCGCAGGTTGCCGCGGGATGTCATGCGCAGCAAGGTGGCCGCAGCGCTGCAGTTCGTGCAGCTGGAGGGGTTCGAAGACCGGCCTGCCACCAACCTTTCCGGCGGACAGCAGCAGCGCGTGGCACTGGCGCGGGCGCTGGTCGCCGAACCCAAGGTGATCCTCTTCGACGAGCCGCTTTCCAACCTGGACGCCAAGCTCCGTGAAGAAACCCGCAAGGAGCTGCGGACCTTTTTAAGCGAACTGCAGATCACGGCGGTCTATGTGACCCATGACCGCATCGAGGCCCTGGCGCTGTCGGACACGGTTGCGGTCATGAACAGCGGCCGGATCATCGAGACCGGCGCCCCGCGGGAGATTTACTTCAACTCGACCCATCGTTTTGTGACCGACTTCATCGGCCGCACCAACCTGATCGAGGCGACGGTCATATCCCAGCAGGACACGCTGACGATGGTGGACTGCATCCTGGGCAACGTGGCCTGCCGCAAGCGCTCCGACCTCAAGCCGGGCGATGCTGTGACCCTCTGTCTGCGGCCCGAGTTCATCCGTCTGCAGCACGGCGACGGCCTGCACTTCCAGAACGTTTTCAACGGCCGCATCCAGTCCCTGGTTTTCATCGGGGAAGCCTTCGAGGGCGAGATCGCCGTCAACGGCACGCAGCTTTTCATCAAGACCGCACCGGATTCCGACATGCGGGTAGGCGAGCGGGTGCATTTCACCGTAGACCCGGATCGCTGCCTGCTGGTCACCGAGTAGGGGAGTTCGCAAGGCCATGGCCCACAAACGATCGGTCCTGACGCCCACCCTGATCGGCATCGTCGGTTTTCTGACCGTATGCCCCGTGGTCATGCTGGTTTTCGGAAGCTTTTCCACCGGCCTGGGGGCCTTCGGCAAGTTCACCGTAGACAAGTACGTCCAAGCGTACGGCAATCCCGAACTGCTTGGCATCATCGCCAACACGGCCACCTTTGTGCTCGGGTCCGCCATGGTGGCCACCGGCCTGGCGCTGCTGCTGGTCTACCTGAACACGCGTACGGACATTCCCTTCAAATTCCTGTTCGGCATTATTTCCGTCATCCCCATGATGATTCCACACATTCTGTTCTCAGTGAGCTGGGTGCTTCTGCTGAACCCCTCCAACGGCCTGATCAACCTGTTTTTGCGTGATGTGTTCGGTATGCCAGACGCGGTTATCAATATCTACTCCCTGCCGGGGATGATCCTGGTCGAGGGGCTTTTGGACCTGCCCATCGCCTACCTTATCCTGGCGCCGGCCATGGCGTCTTTTGATGTGGCGCTGGAAGAGTCGTCGCGGGTCTGCGGCGGGACCACTCTGCGGACCCTTTTACGGATTACGCTGCCCGTTTTGCGGCCGGCGATTCTGGCCGCCTTCATTCTGACTTTGGTTCGCAGCCTGGCCTCTTTTGCCGTGCCGTCGGTCATCGGCATGCCTGGCCGGATTTACGTTCTGGCGACCTACATCTACCAGTCCATCGCCACCGGCTTTGCCGCGGATTTCGGTAAGGCCGCGGCCATCGGCATGAGCGTGCTGGCGACTTCCATTACGCTGATCTACCTCTACCGGCACCTGACGTCGGAAAGCGAGAAGTACGTGACCATCAGCGGCCGCGGATACCGGCCCAGCATCATTCAACTAAAAGGCGCCCGGTATCCCCTCTTCGGCGTTGTCGGCATCCTTTCGCTGGTGCTCATCGTGCTGCCGGTGGTGGTGCTGTTCTACACCTCGCTGGTGCCGTATTCCATGGTCCCCAGTGCCAGGGCCTTTTCCATGATGAGCTGGAAACACTGGATCGAGGTCATCCACGACCCGATCTCGCTGTTGTCGTTGAAAAACAGCGTGTTTCTGGGTGTTGTGGGTGCCAGCATCGGGGTGATGCTGTCCGTTTTCGTGGCCTATGCCATCGTCAAGGTCCGTTCGTATGCCTCCGGCATTTTGGAGAGCCTCTCTTTTCTGTCTTTCTCTTTTCCGGGCATCGTCATCGGTGTGGGCTTCATGTGGTTTTTCGTGCGCACGCCGCTGTACGCCACCATCTGGGCGCTGCTCATCGGCTATGTCGCCACCTACCTGCCCTATGGCGTGCGGCCCCTGGCCAGCGCTTTCATCCAGGTTCACAGCCATCTGGAAGAGTCGTCGCGGGTCTGTGGGGCGGGTGCCTTCACCACCATGCGGCGCATCGTCATCCCGCTGCTCATCCCGGGCATCGTCTCGGCGTGGATCCTCATGGCCAGCATGTTCGTGCGCGAGCTGACGCTTTCGGTGGTGCTCTCACGGCCGGGCAGCGAGGTGCTGGCGGTGCAGATCCTGCGCTTTGCCGAAGACGGCCTGTGGGGCCAGCTGTCCGCTTTGGGGATCATGATGATCTTTATCTCCACGGCGCTGGTGCTTGCCGCGACCCTCGTGGGCATCTGGCTCAAACCGGTGGCGGGAAGCGCCTGAGCGGCGGGTATCGCATCCTCATATTTTCTTTTCCAGCAGCCGGCAGATAAAAGCGGCGGCCGCATCGGCCCCGTTGGCGGTCTTCCTGCGAACCCGGGGCAGCGCCAGAAGCTGCTCTAAGCTGCCGGCGTCCGGGCCCGAAGCCAGCATCTCTTCGGAAATTTCCAGGCTGGGCATGTGTGCGGCCACGAAGTCCTCCAGGATGGCGGATTCCCGGAATCCTGCGCGTTTGACATACCCGAAGGGCACCCCGGCGGCGTACACTTCGGCCAGGGTGCTGTAGCCGGCCTTGCCGATTACCGCATCGGCGGCGTGGATCAGGTCCGGATGAAAGAATGACGAGTGCGTTGCCAGCAGGATCACCCGGTCACGCGAGTTGGTGGTCTCGGCGGCACCGGGAACCACAAAATACAGATCCCGGCCGGCAGCGGCAAACCCGGAAAAAGAGAACAACCCGGACGTGCCGCCCAGGGTGACGACTACCATGCGGGCAGCCGCCGGAATGTTCAACCGGCGGCGCAGCGTGACGGAATCGATGCGCGGCCGGCGGCTGATGGGGCCCGTGGTGACCGCGGCGTGTGCCGGCCGGCATACCGGGCGGGTCTGCAGGTGATAATCGGCGGATGCAAACAGTTCGCCCAGGTAGCGGCAAAAGGGCTGCAGGGCCTCTTCGTAATCCCGGTAGCCGGCGTAGACCCAGTCCCAGGTGAAATTTTCCAGCAGCAGCGTGGCCAGTCCGGCCCGCCGGCCCACGGCAATTCCCAGCGGCGCGATGTCACAGACCAGCAGGCGGCAGTTCAAAGTGCTTACCTGCCGCGCCAGGTCGTCGACCCGGCGCTCATCGCAGGGATAAAAGCGCGCCAGCCGGTCGAGGGTGGCGGGAAGATCCTCTTTGAACGGCGTGCGCTGTACCATGCCCACGTCGGTTACCAGCGGGTGGTGGATAAAATCCGCGGCAAGCGAATCGCGGAAAAACCAGGCCGGCACGCTGGTGTACAGGTGAAAACCGATTTCCGGCCGCCGGATGTGCAAAGCCTCGATGACGGCGCAGGCCCGCGCCGCATGCCCAAAGCCGTGCGGGGAAATGAACCAGGCGATGGTCGGCACGGCGTCGGAGGATACGGTCGGCATGCTTTACATACCTTGGGGGTTGAAACCGGTCATGGGAAAAAGCCGCGATTTCGGCGTTTGGATGCACTTACACCCAACTGCGTAGGCAAGTCAAATTCCTTTGTTCGGCTGCGGACAAATACGCCCCTCGGCCTGACCGGAGGTGGAAAAATTGCCGACCTGCTTGACACCCGGCCGGCTTTAATATAAACGTATATTTATATGTTAGTATACAACGGATCGGGGAACCTGTAAAATCCCACGGGTGCGGACGGGGGGACGGCTTGACGGACATCAACGGGCAGACGGTATTTCGCGACCTCGGGGCGCTGGCCGTTCTGGCAAAGAGCCTGTCGGATGAAAACCGTCTGCGCATTCTGCTGTGTTTAGACGGCGGCAAGAAGTCGGTCTCGCGCATTGTCGAAGAGGTGGGGCTTTCCCAGCCGTTGGTGTCCCACCACCTGAGAGAACTCAAGCGCTCGCTGCTGGTCCAGGTGGAACGTAAAGGGCCTTTCATTTACTATGAACTGGCAGATGCCAGAATTGTCGAGATCCTGCAGCAGGTGGCCGAACTGGCAGCGGATCTGCTGAGCAACCGCAAAGGCTTTTGAACCATAACGGTCAGATAAAGGGGGAATAACATTTCATGAAGAGCATCGGAAGGATTGTAGAGGCAATGGATCCCGAACGGGCCATGGGCGAGATCGCCCAAGTGGTTAAGGGCCTGTTTGCGCATGTCAGCGAGAAGGTGCGCCTGGACTTTATTTGCGCGCTGACCGGGGATGCCGACAAAGGGAGCGTGCCCGGCCTGGTGCACCTCTGACTGGCCACCTGCATGGACGAAGGTGTCGATCCAAAAGACATGTGCCAGAGCCTGGTGAACAAGGTGGCGCGCTCCGAGCAGTTGCAGGCGGTGGCGGATCCGGATGTACTGGTGCTGTTTGAAGACTGGCTGGAAGAACTCGAAGCCGAGGTCATTACGATTGTCGCTCAGGGGGTGGCGCTGGACCCCCGGATACTCGGAGAAAAACTGGGTGTTTCTTACGCCGGAGCGGCGTTTCTCATCACCAAGCTGAAAACAGAGGGGAAGCTCTAACGAGGATTTTTAATGCAGAAAACCAAGTCGATTATTTTGGCGGTTCTGGCCGTGGGTGTCACGTTCTACGCTTTGTGGTTTCAAAATCGCCCCATCGTGGTGAAAAAGGCCACCCCGGAGGACGTTATCGCCGAGGCCCAAAGGGGCGGATATCGCCTGATCGATACCGGCAGGCTATGGAAACTGCAACAGAAGAAATCGAATGATGTCTTCATTGTGGATACCCGTCAGGAGTGGGAGTACCGCACCGGGCACATCAAGGGGGCGGCAAATTTTCCCATGGAGCCCACCTGGTGGGCACGCTGGCGCAAAAAGGGTGCGCTGGCAAAGTTTCTGGGCCCTGACAAGCAACGCCTCATCATTTTTTACTGAGCGGGCTTGACATGAGTCCGCAGTGACTCGGCGGCCCGGGTGGCCGCAGCGCTGGGATACGAAAACGTATACCGTGAGCCCAAAGGATATCCGGATTGGAAAGCAAGCGGCTTTCCAGTGGAACGATCGCCGTCTCAACCGCTGTCCACGGAAGGGCCGCAAAAAAACTACGGTTCCCTGGCGGGTTGGTCCATGGTCTGGACCCTGCTGGGTATTTTCTTAGGCGGCATGGCGCTGAACCTGACCCCCTGCGTCTATCCCCTGATTCCCATTACCGTCTCATACTTTGGCGGGCGCAGCTCCAAAGGCAAGGGGCGGACTTTGGCCCATGGCCTGTGCTACGTGGGCGGGCTGGCCTTGACCAATTCCAGCCTGGGGGTGGCCGCCGCCCTTACCGGTGGGCTCATGGGGGCTATGCTGCAGAATCCACTGGTGCTGGCGGCGGTGGCGGTTGTTCTGCTGGCATTTGCCAGCAGCATGTTTGGATTCTGGGAGTTCAGGCTGCCCCAGGGACTGACCCAGGCCGCTTCCAAGTCCTATACCGGCTATTTTGGCAGTATTTTTATGGGGATCACCCTGGGGGTGGTGGCAGCGCCCTGCATCGGTCCTTTTGTGCTGGGGCTGCTGACGTGGGTGGCCGGCATGGGCAACCCCTATGTGGGATTTCTGGTGTTCTTCACCCTCAGCCTGGGTCTGGGAGTGCCCCTGTTCCTGCTGGCGTTGTTCTCCGGAAAACTCGACAAGCTGCCACGCAGCGGCGAGTGGATGATCTGGGTACGCAAGCTCATGGGGTGGGTGCTGGTGGGCATGGCGGCTTATTTCATTCGTCCGGTGCTGACGAAAATAGTCGGTGACATCGTCTTGGCGGCCGTGGCTCTGGGAGCTGGTCTGCATCTGTGCTGGATCGACCGTACACGGGCGAATTTCAAAGCCTTTGAATGGATGCAAACAGCTGCCGGTATAGCCGGACTGGTAACGGCAACCTTTCTGGCCGGCTCACTGATCCTGGCCGGGCCCGGCGCGATCTGGCACCCTTACTCGGATCAATTGCTCAAGGAAGCGGCGGCTCGGAAAAAGCCGGTGATCATCGATTTTTCCGCTGTCTGGTGCGCCCCTTGCCGGGAACTGGATGAGATCACCTTTCGTGATCCTGAAATCGTCAAGCGGTCAAAGCAGAATTTTATCCTGATTAAGGTGGATCTGACGCGCAAGGGCAATCCCGTCCATGCAAGACTGCTGAAGCAGTTTGACATCAGAGGGGTTCCCACGGTTGTTTTCATCGATCCCTACGGCAAAGAACGGCGTGATCTGCGCCTGGTGGACTTTATGCCGCCCGGCCCTTTTTTGGTGCGTATGACGGAAATCAGCCGATTTTTTACCACCAATCCACCAAACTGAAACCCAAGGAGGCAGCGATGCTCAAAGTACGATTCTTTTATAACGAGCCCAACGGCAAGCCCTGAAAGCACTTCAAAAAGATGATCCCCGTGCTGGGAGAAAAATACGACATCGAAATCGAAACCACCTCCAGGCCCAAGGCAGAGTACATGACCGACGAATATTTTGAGCTGGACCTGCCGGTGGCGCCGGCCGTCATGGTGGCCGACGAGATCGTGGTGGAGGGCGGAGATGTATCCCAGGAAAAACTGGAGTCGGTCATCTGCCGTCACCTGGGGCTGGAAAAGCCGGAGGCTGCTAAAAAGGGTGTGCTGGGTCGGCTGCTGAAGCGCTGAAAGCGGCATTAGCGCCCGATTCAGGCCATGGATGACATCGAAAACCTCAAGAGCCGGCGGCGCGCCCGCATAAAAGCCATGGTGCTGGTAGCCTTGGTGGCGGGGGCGGTCATCGTAGTGCGCTTTTCAGCGGCAAAAGAGCTGCTGACCGTTGCGCGCATGGGAAGTTTTCTGCAAGCGGCCGGTTTCTGGGCACCGTTGCTGTTCATGGTGATTTATGCCCTGGGTGTCTGTTTGTTTGTTCCTGGAACCGTGCTGGGGGCGCTGGGTGCCGTCTTTTTCGGCCCTTACTGGGGATTCGTCTACGTCTGGGTCGGCGCCCTGGCCGGAGCCAGCGCCGCATTTTTTATCGGCCGTTACCTGGGTCGCGAGTTTGCCGCCGCGCTGATTGGGGACCGACTCAAAAAATACGACGACGCCATCGCACGCAACGGCTTTGCAACGGTTCTCTACCTGCGCCTGCTCTACTTCCCCTTTACGCCGATGAATTTCGGCATGGGGCTGACGCGGGTATCCTTTCGGGGTTACTTCTGCGGCACTGCCCTGGGCATCCTGACCGGCACTTTCATTTTTATCTTTTTCATCGGTACGCTGAAATCGGCCTGGGTCAGCGGAAACTGGCACGCGCTTCTTTCCGTCAAGGTGTTTTTTTCATTGGGCCTGTTTGTGTTTTCACTGTTCATCCCCAAAATCATCAAGGTGCTCAAGCATCCTTAAGGGTGTGGCATAACCCGGGCAATGGAATCCCCGCATGATGCCACTGTCCAAAGAGGCACTCCGGCTTGTGCGCTCCAGATGGAGTCCGGCTTGACATAAGTATTACAAAGTGGTATGTTTTTTACAGATGCATCTGACCCCAAAGGGTGTTTGGGGATAAAAACGGAAGTTTGTCTAACTCTAACCGATCTGGAGGTACGATATGCCGGTGATCCAATTATTAGTTCATGCGACCGTAGGGGGATTGAGCGCGTTGGCGGCCCTGTGGGTGACCGTTGAGCTGCTGAATGTACGTGAAAACAATACCGAAAGGATCAAGCTTGCAGCGATGTGGACTTTTGGCCTGATATGGGCGGCCTATCTCATCGGCGGATGGTTCTATGTTTTTCACTATGGGGCAGACAAAGCCGTCATAAAAGCGGGGAACTGGCCCTGGGCGCATAATTATTTTATGGAAGTGAAAGAACATCTGTTTTTCATCGTGCTCCTGTTGGCGACGTATCTGCCGATCGTCGTCAAAAGGAACAACCTGCTGGCCAACAAAAGTGCGAGGAAGTTGTCAGTGGCCGTTTCGGCCATGATCGTGGTAATTGCCCTGGCCATGGAGGGATTCGGTTCGATTATCGCCATGGGTGTAAAACAGGGACTGCTTAAATAGCTGAGGAGATCGAAATGGCTGAGCAACGACAGAGTATGGACAATTACACAAGGGGTTTCGGCTACGCATTGATCGTGGCGATGATTTTTAACGGGGTATTGACGATTCTCAAGGAAAAAATAGAAGCTGTTCATGACGTGCTGGCGTTGGTATTCTGGCACCACTGGATCGGTCACGGCGTCGTGGTGCTGGCGGTTTTCGTGATCCTGGGTTTTTTGTTTTCCAAATCCAGTGCGCGGCAGGAAGACGGCGGCAACCTCGCGACATGGGTGATATGGGCAGCCGTCATCGGTGCCGGACTCATCGTCATGTTCTTTACGGTGAAAATACTGGCGTAGTACGCCGAGCGTGCCGGACCGAAGCATCGCTTTCCAAGGGGCTGGGCAGTACCTGCCGTGGACGCCCGGCATGTGATTTTGTTATCGAAAAACCGGGCCATATGCCTCCAGGCCCGGTTTTACCTGTTTGGCCGGTTGGGCTGCTTGTCGATCGGCCTCCGCTTTCAAAGCGGCAGGCCGTGCCACAGTTGTTTTCCGCTGCCATATCCGCGATTTTCCAAAGCACTTGACATTTCATTCGCTCCTGTACGATAGATCCGCTATGGGCGATCCAGTCTTGCGGTATGCGGTTTGCCTATGCCGACGGCCGCCTGAGGGGGCGTGTGGCGGACTGACATTCACAACCGGCGAAGAAATGTTCTGGGGTTGCTGCCGGGGTTTCCGGAGGCTGAATGGAACCGGCCGAAATCGATAGGCGCAAGACCGCAACCTATGCGAAAACGCTGACCGTCATCAGCCTGATTGCGTTTGCCAGCTACGTGGCCTCGTACATGCGCTTTCCGGTGGTGCCGCTGTTTGCGCGCTCGCTGGGCATCAACACCGCGCATATCGGTATCATCAACTCCGGTTTTTTTCTGATGGCCGGTGCGCTTTCGCTGCCGCTGGGAATCCTCTCGGACCGCTGGGGCCGCAAACGCCTGGCCACCTGGGGCCTGCTGCTGCTCTCGGCATCGTCGTTTCTGCTGTGTCTCAGCGGCAGCATGCCGCAGCTGCTGGGGATCTACCTGCTGTTTGGTATCGGTATGGCGGCCTTCGGCCCCACCATGATGTCCATGGTGGCGGACTGTTCGCCGTCCACCCACCTGGGAAGGTCCTACGGCTGGTACACCACCGCGCTGTACTGCGGCATGAGCCTGGGCCCGGCAGTGGGCGGATTCGTGGCCCAGGGATTCGGCTACATCCCGGTTTTTTTCATCTCCGGCGCGCTCATCGCGCTTGTTTTCGGGATCCTGATTTTTTTCCTGCCGTGGCAGCGAAAATTTTCTGCCGACGAGGGCGACAGGCACCTGGGCGCGATTATCATCCGGGATGTGGTGCACAACCGCCCCCTGCTGGGGTGCTGGCTGGCGACGCTGGGCGGCTGTTTCGGCCTGGGGATGTTCATCACCTTTATTCCGCTGCACGCCCAGGACCAGGGCCTGCCGGTGTCGCAGATCGGCATGGTCTTTTTTGTCCAGGGCCTGTGCAACGCCCTTTCGCGCATTCCGCTGGGGCATCTGAGCGATCATGTGGCCCACCGCGGGCGTCTGGTGGTGATCGGGCTGATCGGTTTCGCGCTGGCCATGGCCGGTTTCGGCATATCCCGCAGCTTCATATCCTTCAGCCTCTTCGCGGGGGCGCTGGGAACCAGCATGGGGCTGGCTTTCACTTCCATCGGCGCGCTGATCGCCGAGACCGTACCGCCGGAATCGCGCGGCCTGGCCATGGGGGGGTACAACGCGGTGATCTACTTCGGCATGATGCTCAGCTCGGGGCTCATGGGGTACGTAATTCAGCGCACGGCATTTGCCATGGGTTTCTATCTGACGGCGGCGGTGGTTCTGGTCTTGATCGTTTTTTTTCACCTGCTGATCAGAGGTTTTCGAGCGCCGGGGGCAAAAGTCTCATGACCGGCTCCGGGATGGCTGCGGCGGACCGGCGTCAGGCCAGCCGGAAAAGATCCAGTGTGTAGTCGTTCAGATCGACGACCAGCAGCCGGTTTTGCAACCGGCTTTCTTTTTTCAGCAGGATACGGGCGACTTCGGCGCATTCCAGGGATGCCATGAGCATGACGGCAAAGGGGAGGGTTCCCAGCGAAGCCTCGGCGCCTTTTTGGGGCTGACCCGCGGCGGGCGCTCCATAGATCAGGTCGAATCCCGGGTCTTCGGGGAAAATGGTGGCCAGCTGGCCGGATGCCCCGGCGACGGCCGCCGAAACCAGCGGGACCTCCAGGTCGCGGCAGACGGCCTGCAGGGTGCGCCGGCTGTCGATGCTGTCCAGACAGTCAACGACGACATCCGATGATGCCAGTAGTTCCGGACCGTTTTCGGCGTTTAAAAATACAGCCTGCAGCACGACGGACAGGGAAGGGTTGATGGCGCGCACGCGTGCGGCCGCCGCCGGCGCCTTGGCGCTGCCCAGCAGGTCGACGGTGGAAAGCAGCTGGCGGTTGAGGTTGCTGTCTTCGAAGATGTCACCGTCGATCAGCGTCAGGTGCCCGATACCCAGACGCGCCAGGATTTCGACGACGCTGCCCCCTAGCCCGCCCAGGCCGACGATCCCCACGCGTGCTTCCAGCAGCCGGGCCTGGTCATCGCGGCTGTAGGCGCGCATGTTGCGCATGTAGCGCTCGGGCACCACACCGGTCCGCAGGCTCTGGATTTCGACAAGACGGTCCCCGATATCGAAAGCTTCGGCCAGCCGGCGGACCTGTGCGCAGGAAATAACACTGCACGGGGTATCGTCGGGAAATGCGCTTTTGCCGGCCGCCGCCGCAATGGCGGCCGCCAGTTTTTTCTTGGGCATGCCCCTATCCTCCGCCTACGGGCGGGAAAAGGCCCACCCGTTCGCCGCCCTGCAGGGTTGTATCCAGGCTGCTGCGCCGGCCGTCGACAAAGACGAGCCGGATGTTTTCAGCCGGAATCTGCAGGCGGGCAATGACGTCGCGCAGCCTTGCACCGGCCGTGATCTCGCAGCGCGGCGGTATCCGGGCGGCATACTTTTGCAGCGATGCGAACAGCTTGAGCTGGATCTGTGCCATGGCGTCCATCTCCTGTGCGCCCGGTTGATTCAACGGCCTTTAAATGGTGATGGTTTCGTAAGGTCCGGATTTTTCGCTTGCGCAAGTCCTTTCGGGGGCTGTACAACGTTGCCCCTGATCCCGGGATGTCGCCTTGCTCCTCAAACGCCTTGGGATTTTAACGCGCAACCCTGCACAGCGCTTTTCCCGAAAAATCTTGAAAGCCGCTCAAAACCGGCTTTTTATGAGTCGGCCAAAGTTGAAAACCCTTATAAAATTTAGGTTTTAATACAGGAAAGTCAAGCAAATTTTATCCGCCGGCCGCTTCGATCGCACGGAAATATGCAATTGAGCCTTGAAATCGTCAGGCCAGGTTGCCATACTCGGCGCGTTGCCGATAACCGGCGCTGGATGAAGCCTGGGGAAAAAACCGCAGAAACAGGATGACAAAGGAGCAGGAATGGATTTTTCGTATCGTAGAGTGCTGGTCACCGGAGCGGCCGGCTTTATCGGGTTTCACCTGTGCAAACGGCTGCTGGCATCGGGCGTTGCAGTCATGGGCCTAGACTGCCTGAACGACTACTATGACGTGCGGCTGAAAGAAAACCGCCTGAAGCAGCTGACAGAGGATGCGCGGTTTACCTTTTTCAAGGCAGACCTGGCCGACCGCAGCGCCATGGAGGACATTTTCCGGCCGGCGGGGATCGACGTGGTGGTCAACCTGGCGGCCCAGGCCGGCGTGCGCTACTCGCTGACCAACCCGCATGCCTATGTGGACGCCAACATCGTGGGGTTCGTCAACCTGCTGGAATGCTGCCGTCACGCGCAGGTGGGTCACCTGGTTTTCGCCTCATCCAGCTCGGTATACGGCGCCAACACGAATATGCCCTTTTCGGTGCATCACAACGTGGATCACCCGGTTTCGCTTTATGCTGCCAGCAAGAAATGCAATGAACTGATGGCCCACACATACAGCCACCTGTATGGCATGCACTGCACGGGCCTGCGCTTTTTCACCGTTTACGGGCCCTGGGGGCGGCCCGACATGGCGCTTTTCCTGTTCACCAAGGCCATTTTGGAGGACCGCCCCATCCAGGTCTTCAACCACGGGCGCATGCAGCGGGATTTTACCTACATCGACGATATCGTCGAAGGCGTGGTGCGCGTGATGGGCAGGCTGCCGCAGCCCGATCCACACTGGACCGGCGCGGCTCCTGATCCGGGCACTTCCTATACCGCCTACCGTGTGTACAACATCGGTAACAACCAGCCCGTGGCCCTGATGGACTTTATCGGCGCCATCGAAGGGGCCCTGGGCAAAACCGCCCGGAAGGAATTCCTGGACCTGCAGCCCGGCGATGTTCCGGCCACCTACGCCGACATCGATGACCTGGTGCAGGACGTGGGATTCAAACCGGACACACCCATCCAGGAGGGCATCGCCCGCTTCATTGCCTGGTACCGCGGCTACTACGGCTGCTGAGCGCGCCCTCCTTTCAGGTAGTCTTCGAGCAGCGTTTCGGGCAGCTCCGCAATGCGCGCGATGGCCGCCAGCGGAATTTTTTCGGCCAGCAGTTTGTCCACCAGGCGGCGCTGCGCCCTGGAGATGCTTCCCAAAAAGCGGTTTTGCACGGGTTTGGCAGTCCACAGACGTTCCCTGTGAGCCTGGATGTAGAGCAACGTTCCGTTGCGCAGGTTTTCGGCAAAGCGCTGAAAGAGATCCGCGAGGCCCTGTTTGCGCAGCTGTGCGGCCCAGTCCCTCAACGGTGTCTCGTCTTGGTAAAGGTTTTCGAGCCTGACAGGCCCGGTCAGGAGGCGTGCGGCCAGGGCGTCGGCTAAGTGCCCGCCGATGTCTGCCGGGCAGTACCGCCGCTTCAGCGGCAGGGAGGTGCCGTACAGCCGCTGCAGATCATAGGCCCAGTCGCGCAGCTGGCGTTTGAAAATCAGGTAGTTGTCCACCATGGTGGCGGAAACCTGGGAAAACGGCACCCCGCCGGGTATGCGGCAGCGGATTTCGGGCACCATGGGCCCTGCGGTCTTGAAGGTTTTCTGGATCTGGCTGCCGGTTTTGATCTGCAGGCGCTCGGGGTAGGGGGCCTGGTCCGTGTAACGGAACAGGTATTCCGTATCTTCGGCGGCCAGCGGGATGTCCTTTGCCCGGCCGCCGTACTCCGGGGTTAGGACCACACGCATGTGCCGGCTGTGGCGCAGAATGTCCGGGTTTACCTGAAATAAAATCGGTCCGTCGGGATTGGGAGTCTGCTGAAGTTTCTTGGCAAAGCCTTCGCCGGCGTCTGTAAGGCGCAAGACCACCCTGCGGCTTGCGGCGGACGGACTTTGTGCCCGTACGGGTGCTTCGCTGCCGTCCGGGTCCGCATCGCGCTGCGGCCGCTCTACCGGCGATGAAATGGCGCCCTGCCGCAGAAAGCCTTCGAAATCGCGCAGCTGGCAGGCGCAGTAGAGCGAAGCGTTGCGGCGCTCCATAAGCTCGGCTAATGATTGCGGATCCTGGTTGTCGCTCATATGGGTACTCCTTGTCGTTGACCTTGGGGTCTCTGGGATCGGGATGCGCTGACGACGGCCGCCAGCTTATGTTCCATTTTACGGTAATTGCGGTCGAGATCGTGGTGCTGGCGCACATAGGCACTTGCCTGGCGGCCCATGCGCCGGCGCAGCCCGGCGTGCAGCAGCAGTCGCTGCATGGCGTCGGCAAAAGCGGCGGCATCGTTTTCTGGCACCAACAACCCCGTTTTACCGTTGCGGACCGCCTGGGGCACGCCTGCGGTGTCAAAGGCCACCACCGGCAGGCCGCAGGACTGGGCTTCGATGTACACCATGCCGAAGGATTCCCGGATGCCCGGAAAAGCAAAGATGTCGGCGGCGCTGTAATAGCGGTAGAGCTGCTCGCGTGGGATCTGGCCCGCAAAGTGGACGTGCCCGTTTGCCTGCGCACGCGCCAGCTCCTCGAGATGCCGCCGCCGGCGGCCGTCGCCCACGATGACCAGCTTGAAAGCCGGGCCGCGTTCAAGCAGGCCGGCACAGGCGTGAATCACCTGCGCCAGCCCGTCGCTTTTAACGCCCGGCCGGAACATGGCTACCGATAAGATGACCGCTTGGTCACCGGCCTGCCAGCGGCGGCGCAGCTCGCTGCGCGCCCGGGCGTCGAACCGGAATGCCTGCGGCCGCAGGCCCGAGGGCACGTAGGAGATGCAGCCCGCGGAAAGCACGCGCTGCAGATTGTGCCAGTCCGTGCGCCGGTTGGTGAAAACGTGGTGCGCGGCGGCCAGCGCCCGGCGGTTGAGGTAAAAGCCGGGCCGGGTTTTAAAATGGCGCCTGTATTTGGTGGCATAGCTGGCCTGGAAGATCACGTAAGGGATTTTGTGCTGTGCCGCCACCTGCGGCCCCAGCATGTCCGGGGCCTTGTAGTAGGTGTGGTAGCTCAGCCAGCAGTCCACCGGATCGACGGCAAGCCGGCGTTTCAGACGCGCACTTTCCACCGCCAACGCGGGCCAGCGCCAGGGCTTCCAATACAGCCAGCGGCATCGCAGGCGGCTGGCTATCTGCACCTGGTGCCCCCGTCGGCGCAGAAAATGGTACAAGCCGGTGGCGATGGCCAGGTCCCCGGAAGGGTTGGCGTGCCCCAGCGGTTTGAAGGGTGCATAGAAACAGATCTTCATTGGCCGCTGCCGGTCGGGCAAAATGTGAGGCGTCGCCGTTTCCGCCATTACCGCTGGTTGACCTGACGGACGCCGCGCGCTGCCCCCAGGCAGCTTTCCAGCAGCTTTTGCCAGCGGGTGGCGTCCTGCAGCGTAATATCACCATCATCGTCGCGCGTGGCGATCAGAATGCCGAAGTCTTTGACGTCCAGGTTCTCGTGGTGCGTGCCGATCCAGCCTTTGAAACAGGGGGATACTGAGATGAAGGCTTCCAGTCGGTTTTGGTCCAGCGGCAGCACCTGGTCGGTGTCCGGTATGACAATCATGGGGGTGCCGTCCTTCTCGACGCAATAGGCGATCATGACAAGTCTCCTTTTGACCGGGTTTTGCGGATCGAAGTAAACAGTCCGTAGGCCGCGATTCCCCACACCAGACTGTTGGCCGCCAGCACGATCAGGATCAGATCGCCGGGGAACCAGTTCCTGGCATATAAATGTAACGACAAAATCGGGAAATACAAGACCCTGGCCAGGCCCGACAGAAAACCGCTCACCGGAGCCGCCGTGCCGTCGAAGGCATGGGCTGCGGCAGCCGCCAGTACGGCGTGGTTCAGAGCCCGGCACAGTCCGAAGTGGGTGGCCGAGATTATGAGGATCATGCCTGCTTTTCGCATCGCCTTCGTGCGCCTGCGGTGGTAAAAAAAAGTCCGGTGAGGATTTCCCGGCAGGGCCTCTGCCGGATGCCATGCTTTTATCCGAGCCGCAACAATTTGGCAACGGCTTTTGCAGGCCCTTTTTCGTTTGACACTTCCCGGAGGGCTTTTCTATATTCGGCGCATGTCACCTGTCACGCGGGCTTTTTCACCTGGTGCATGGTTGTTAAACCACAGGATGCCAAACCGTCCATGACCGCTTATTTTATCCGGCGTTTCGTTTTGATCATTCCCACCTTTCTGGGGGTCACGGTGCTGGTGTTTGCCATCACCCGCCTGGTGCCCGGCGGCCCCGTGGAGCGTATGATCGCCCAGGCCCAGCAGGCGCGCAGCGCCGCCGGCGGCAGTTTGCCGGCGGCCGGCGGTGAGACGCGCAGCCAGCCGCTTTCCGACGAACAGATCCAGAGCTTGAAAAAGTACTACGGCTTCGACAAGCCGGTGCTGGTCAGCTACTTCCAGTGGCTGGGAAAAGTGCTGACGGGCGATCTGGGGGTTTCGACGCGCTACTACGACCCGGTCTGGGATATGATCCGCGACCGCATTCCCATTTCGCTGCTGTTCGGCGTGACGTCACTGTTTTTAATCTACGGGATCTGCATTCCGCTGGGCATCGCCAAGGCCGTGCAGCATAAATCGCATTTTGACAATCTTTCCTCGGTACTGGTGTTTGCCGGCTACGCGGTTCCCGGCTGGGTGGTCGGCATCCTGCTGCTGGTGCTGTTCGGCTCGGTGTGGGAGGTCTTTCCACTGGGCGGCGTGGTGAGCGAAGATTTTGAAATGTTGAGCCTGGCGGCCAAGATTTTCGACGTGCTGCGGCACATGGCGCTGCCGCTGATCGCCTACGTCCTGGGATCGTTTGCGGTGATGACGTTTCTGATGAAAAACACGCTCATGGACAGCCTGTCCTCCGACTACATGCGTACCGCCGTGGCCAAGGGGCTGTCCTTTAAATCCGCGGTGTTTCGACATGCCTTCAGAAACAGCCTGATTCCCATCGCCACCAGCTTCGGCAACAACATTTCGGTGATTCTGTCCGGATCTTTTTTGATTGAGAAGGTTTTCAACATTAACGGGATGGGTCTGCTCGGCTATGAATCCGTGGTCGAGCGCGACTATCCCGTGGTGCTCGGCATCCTGGTGATCTCATCGCTGCTGTTCATGGTGGGCAACATCCTCTCGGACATCTGCGTGGCCCTGGTGGATCCGCGGGTGAAGTTCGAGTAAGGTCGTGATTGAGGGGTAAAAACACATGCGACTCAGTCCGCTGACCATAAAAAAGATCCGCCGCTTCAAATCCATTAAGCGCGGCTACTGGTCGCTGATCATTTTTGCTCTGATGGTGACGCTCTCGCTGGGCGCCGAACTGCTGGTCAACCGGCGCGCCCTGATCGTGCACTACCAGGGCCGCTACTATTTCCCGGTATATGGCCGCATGCTGCCCGGAAAAACCTTCGGGCTGGACTACAATTATGAGACCAACTACCGCAAATTGGCCAAGGTGTTTGCATCCCGCCATGCCGGCGACTGGGTGCTGATGCCGGTTGTACCCTATGGCCCTTATGAGAACGACTTGAAACCCAACCGCTACCCACCCTTTGCGCCGTCGTTTGCAGACCGGCATTTTCTGGGGACGGATACCATCGGCCGGGATGTGCTGGCACGCCTGGTCTACGGCTTCCGGATCGCCGTCTTTTTTTCACTGGCCCTGCTGGCGGCCAATTTCCTGATCGGCGTTTCCATCGGCAGTGCCATGGGGTTCTGGGGAGGGAAATTCGACCTGTTTTTTCAGCGCATCATCGAAATCTGGTCCAACGTGCCCTTTCTCTACGTCATTATCATCATCTCCTCCATCGTGGTGCCCAATTTTTTCATGCTGGTGGTGATCATGGCGCTGTTCGGCTGGATCAGCATCACCTGGACCATCCGCACCATGGCCTACAAGGAAAAGGCGCGTGAGTACGTGCTGGCTGCCCGGGCCATGGGCGCTTCGGACCTGCGCATCATATTCCGGCACATTATTCCCAATACCGTGGCCATCATCGTCACCTTTGCGCCCTTTGCGGTTTCCAGCGGCATCATCTCGCTGACCTCGCTGGACTACCTGGGCTTCGGCCTGCCGCCGCCCACCCCCAGCTGGGGTGAACTCTTGCAGCAGGGCTGGGCCAACCTGGATGCCTGGTGGATCGTGGCCTCGGTGATCGTTGCCATGGTGATCACGCTGCTGACGGTCACCTTTATCGGAGAAGCCGTGCGGGAGGCCTACGACCCGCGCATGCATACCACGTACGAATAGCTGCCGGCACTCGCGGGCCGGCACGCGAAAGGAAAGCACATGCACCGTTTTTCAAAACCCGGGCAGCTGCTGCCGGCCATGCTGGCAGCGCTCCTGTTGGTCACCGGCGCCGCCTACGGCGCCCCCCACCTGCCTTCCGGCCTGAAATGGCTGTCCAACGACACCGACCCGCTCTATGCAGCTCCCGAGGCGGTCAAAGGCGGCAGCCTGCACCTGGCGCTGCTCAGCTTCCCGCTTACCTTCCGGGTGGTGGGGCCGGATTCCAACGGCAGTTTCCGCGGCGCCATCCTGGGAAACCAGCTGTCGCTGATCGGCATACATCCCAACACCGAGCACATCGTGCCCGAACTGGCCACCCATTGGGCTTTCGGCAGCGACAAAAAGACCATGTACTTCAAGCTGAATCCCAAAGCGCGCTGGTCCGACGGCCGTCCGGTGACGGCCGGCGATTTTGCCTACACCCTGGAATTCATGCGCTCCAAAAAGATCATCGCACCCTGGTACAACGACTACTACAGCCGGGAGATCGAACGCGTCATCGTCTATGACGACCGCACCCTGGCCGTGGTGAGCACCAAGGCCCAACCGGACCTTTACCTGAAATTGAACCTGACGCCCACCCCGCGGCATTTCTACGGCAGGTTGGGTGACGACTTCGTGAGAAGGTATAACTGGAAAATCGTGCCCAACACGGGGCCCTACCGTATCACCAGGTTTTCCAAGGGCCGGTCCATCGTCTTCGCGCGCAAGAAAAACTGGTGGGGTCGCAATCTGCGCTATTTTAAGCACCGTTTCAACGTCGACCGCGTCATCTTCCGCGTGATCCGCGATCTGAACATCCAGTGGGAGTATTTCAAAAAGGGGAAACTCGACGTTTTTGGGCTGACCATGCCCAAGTACTGGCACGAAAAATCCAAAACGCGTGTTTTTGAAAAAGGATACGTGCAGCGCATCTGGTTTTTCAACGACACCCAGCAGCCGGCCATGGGCATGTGGCTCAACCAGGACCACGCGATATTCGCAGACCGCAATGTACGCTATGCTTTCGCACATGGCATGAATGTCGGCAAGGTCATCCGCCAGGTGCTGCACAACGACTACTATCGCCTGGAAAACGGGTACGTGGGCTACGGGGCCTACTCCAACCGGCGCATCCGGGCCCGGCGCTTCAATTTGCAGAAAGTCGCCTTCTACATGCACAAGGCCGGCTGGCACCGGGGGCCGGACGGCATCTGGGCCAAGAACGGCCGGCGCTTTTCGGTGGTCGTGACTTACGGATTTGCAGGCCACACGCCACGGCTGGTGGTGCTGAAAGAAGAGGCCAAGAAAGCCGGCATCGAGCTTCGGCTGGAAAAGCTCGATATGTCGGCGGCCTTCAAGAAAATCCTCGAGAAAAAGCACGACGTGGCCTGGATGGGATGGAGCACCTCGCTGCGGCCCCAGTTCTGGGAGCATTTTCACTCGGCAAACGCCCACAAGCCTCAGACCAACAACATCACCAACACCGACGATGCGCAGATGGATCGCCTGATCGACGCCTACCGCAATTCGCTGGAGGCCAAGGAACGTATCGTGCTGTCGAAAAAGATCCAGGACCGCATCCATGCCATCGGCGCTTTTGTGCCCACCTTCATGGTGCCCTACGTGCGACAGGCCTTCTGGCGCTGGTGGCGCCTGCCCACCCCGCCGGGTACGCGGCACACGGACGATTTGTTTGCACCCTTCGACAGCGCCACCGGCGGGCTGTTCTGGTTCGATGCGGCCCGTTACCGCGAGACCGCCCGGGCGCGAAAAAAACACACCTCTTTTGCACCGGCAACGATCATCGACAAAACCTACCGGCGCGAGGTTCCGGCGCCGTGAACACTACCGCCGCAGGCGAGATCATTCTGGACATCCGGCATCTCTCAACGGTGTTCAAGACCGACGAGGGGCGGCTGCCGGCGGTTACGGATGTCAGTTTCAGCCTCGGGAAAGGGCGCACCCTGGGGCTGGTGGGGGAGTCCGGCTGCGGCAAGACGGTCACCGCGCTTTCCATCATGCGCCTGTTGCCTCAGCCTGCGGGGCAGATCGTTGCCGGCCGCATCCTTTTTGACCAGATGGATCTGGTGCGCCTGCCGGCAGACCGCATGCGCCGCGTCCGCGGCGGACGTATCGCCATGATTTTCCAGGAACCCATGACGGCCTTAAATCCCGTGCAGCCCATCGGCCGGCAGCTGCGCGAGATGTTTCTGCTGCACGCCGGCGGGCTCAGCCCGGCGGCCATGCGGCGGCGCTGCATCGACCTTTTGCAGCGCGTGGGCATCCCCGAGGCCCAACGGCGGCTGGAGGATTATCCCCATCAGATATCGGGCGGGATGCGCCAGCGGGTGATGATCGCCATGGCGCTGTCCGTGGCGCCGGAGATTCTGATCGCCGATGAGCCCACCACCGCCCTGGACGTCACCGTGCAGGCCCAGATCCTGGCCCTGATCGACGATCTGCAGCAGGCCGAGGGCATGTCCATGATTTTCATCACCCATGATCTGGGCGTGATCGCCGAGATCTGTGACGACGTGGTGGTCATGTATGCCGGCCAGGTGGTGGAGATGGCTTCGGTGACCCGCCTCTTCCGTACTCCGCGTCATCCGTACACGCAGGGATTGCTGGCATCCATTCCGCGTCTGGAGCACCCCGCCAAGAGCCGGCTTGAAACCATTCCGGGCATGGTCCCCGGGCTGGCAGAGATGCCGGCCGGCTGCCGTTTTATCAATCGCTGCCCACACGCATTTTTGGACTGCAAAACCCCACCGCCGCTGGTGGACCTGGGCGACGGCCATTCCGCGCGCTGTTTTCTCTACGGCAGCGGACGGGAATCAGGAGCTTGAACGCCATGCACGGGGTGCTGCTGGAGGTGGAAAACCTGAGGATGCACTTTCCCATTTACGGCGGCATCCTGCGCCGGCGCATCGGCAGTGTGCGGGCCGTGGACGGTGTTTCACTGGCCGTAAGCGGCGGTGAAACCCTGGGGCTGGTGGGGGAGTCCGGCTGCGGCAAAACCACGCTGGGCCGCTGCCTGCTGAAATTGTACACGCCCACCTCCGGCACAGTGCGTTTTGACGGGCAGGATGTTTTGAAGCTGGGGAAAGGTGCGCTGCGGCGGCTGCGCCGGCAGATGCAGATGATCTTTCAGGATCCATTCGAATCGCTGGACGCCCGCTTTACCGTCGGCGACATCCTGCAGGAACCCTTTGATATCCACGCCATCGGCACAGCCGATGAACGCCGGCAGCGCGTGGCAAACCTCCTGGCGCGCGTGGGCCTGGACCCCGCCGGTATGACCCGTTTCCCGCACGAATTTTCCGGGGGCCAACGACAGCGCATCGGCATTGCGCGGGCCATTGCGCTGGCCCCCAGACTGATCATCTGCGATGAGCCGGTTTCGGCACTGGACGTTTCCATCCAGGCGCAGATTATAAACCTTCTGCTGGACCTGCAAAAAGAGATGGGGCTGACCTATGTCTTTATCGCCCACGATCTGTCGGTGGTCAAACACGTCGCCGACCGTATCGCGGTCATGTACTTGGGGAAGATCGTGGAAATGGCCGATGCAGAAAGCCTCTACCGTTCCCCCTGCCATCCCTATACGCACGCCCTCATCGCCGCCATCCCGGTGCCGGACCCGGCACAGCGGCGCAAAAGGGTACTGCTTTCCGGCGACGTGGCGTCACCCATCCACCCACCGGACGGGTGCACCTTTCATCCGCGTTGCCCCTTCGCCGCGGCGCGCTGCCGGATCGAACGGCCCGAACTGCGCCCGGCCCCCGGAACCCGTGACGGGCACCATTTACAGGCCTGTCTGCGGGCCGCCGAGATTCGCCTGCCGGCACTGCACTGGTTGAAGCGGCAAAATGGACGCTGATGGGTGTCTGCCAAGCATGCAGAAGCGAGAAGACCGGATCTTTTACGAAATCGTCAGGTTTCACAGGTGCAAAAAATGCTGGCCGTCGGGCGGTGTTAGATAGGGCCCACGGAGGAGCGGAACTGCATATCGGCGGCTGGTGGAAATGGCTGCGGGGGTGAATCAGGATATGGCGTGGCGGCAGGATGCAAGACGGCAGGTCTCGGAAATGATGCCACAGTGAGTGGAGAGAGAGGGGTGCGTGGTCTCTTCAGACCGAACGCATGCATTCCGCGTATGCGGCATTTATGCGTCGTCAGGTCGCCGGCGCAAAGGCGAACTGTCGGCAGCATATCAGGTTCCCGAAAAAACAAAAGCCCTGATCTGGCTTGTCTTTTGAACCGGTGGACTGGACCGGAATCTACACGCGACAGCTGTGGATTTCCCGCTTACCTCGACCTTACTCGTGTTTTGCAGGTGCCGCTTTGGCTTCTGCCGGCCCAGTGGCAGGCTTTGGGGATTCGGCCTTGTTTTCCGTCCGCTGGCTGGCGGGCTTTTCACTGACGCGCGTCACCATTACCGGCTTGGCGGTTTTGGGGGCGGCGGGCTTTTCAAGTGCCTTTTTGACGGCGGCACGCTTTTCGGCGATCAGGGCCCTTTGGGCGTCGCTGGTTGCCTGCATTTCAGCCTGATCCAGGAATTTGAGCGCTTTTTCAAGATCCGCAGGCTGCTTTTTGGCGGCGAATGCTTCCGCCTTGTAAAGCAAAACCAGCATGTCAAGTGTATTTGCACGCGCCGTTAAAGCGGCTTTCGCGGCCGGGGTCACCGCGAATTTCGAGGCCTTGTCCAGATCGGCTTTAATGGCACTAAAGTCGGGCATTCCCTTTTGCGTCAACAGCCCATCGGCCTTGTCGACATAGTAGTTGAATGCCAGTGGAAACACATCCTTTTGCGTATAGACGGATTTGACGACATCGGGAGCCGGCATACCGGGCAGGCTGATCAGAAGGTGCTCTCCCTTGGGTGCGAAATTCCCCTGCCAGATCTGGAGAGCGCTGTCGGTTTTCTTAAGGTAGTAATTGCCGGTATTGGAAAAGCTGGCCACAACCAGCAGGAGGATCACGGCAAGAACGGCGCCGGCCAGAATCTTGACGGTTTTGTCCATGGTATCATTTCCTTTCGTATCGTCTGAACCGTAGGTCAGCGTAACCTCGGCGGCCTTTTCGGCGGCGGCCTTTTCGGCGGCGGCCTTTTCGGCGGCGGCCTTTTCGGCAGCAGCCTTTTCGGCGGCAGCCTTTTCGGCGGCGGCCTTTTCGGCAGCGGCCTTTTCGGCGGCGGCCTTTTCGGCAGCGGCCTTTTCGGCGGCCGATACGACGTCCTGGTAATCTATTTTTTTCAGCAACAGAGGCCGCAATCCTCCGGCATCCTCAACGTTTCCCACAGAGATA
>Ga0256841_1000246_pt1 | contig 59423 bp, 55 predicted proteins | sample 356308metaG_FD_185971 | JGI IMG/M metagenome (GOLD analysis project Ga0256841, IMG submission 185971) | Hydrothermal vent microbial communities from Mid Atlantic Ridge, Atlantic Ocean - 356-308 | ecosystem: Environmental > Aquatic > Marine > Hydrothermal vents | place: Atlantic Ocean: Mid... | reverse complement strand
GGCCCGCCGGTCTGCCATCGACGGCGACGTACATTACGGTCTGTCCCTCTGTGCGCCCCTGCCCCGCGCGGTCCGCCAGCGTGGACATATCGACGGCGAGCCGCTCCATCAAGCGGTCGTTACCGAGTGCCACTGTGTGCCCCTCGACCTTGCCGGTGACCCCTTCGCCGGTGACTGAGTCGAAATCATCGACCGATGCCAGCGGCACGCCCTGCTCCTCCGCTCCACGCACGATGGCCTCGGCCAGCGGATGCTCGCTGGCCCGCTCCAGACTGGCGGCCAGGTGCAGCACCTCGTTCCGGTCGAAACCTTCCGCCGGTTCCACGGCCACGAGACGGGGGCGCCCTTCAGTAAGGGTACCAGTCTTGTCCACCACGAGGGTGTCCACTTTCTCCATGATCTCCAGCGCTTCGGCGTTCTTTATCAGGACGCCCAGGGTCGCGCCTTTGCCCGTGCCCACCATGATGGACATCGGGGTTGCCAAGCCCAACGCACAGGGGCAGGCGATGATGAGCACCGCTACCGCATTGACCACCGCGTGGGCCAATCTGGGCTCGGGACCGAAGAATCCCCACACGATGAGCGCGATCACCGCGACCAGCACCACCGCCGGGACGAAATAGCCGGCCACCATGTCGGCCAGCTTCTGGATCGGGGCGCGCGAGCGTTGCGCCTCACTGACCATGCGCACGATCTGCGCCAGCAGGGTATCGCTGCCCACCTTCTCTGCCCGCATCAGCAGGCTTCCGGTGCCGTTGACGGTGGCGCCGATCAGGCGATCCCCCACCGATTTCGTGACCGGGATCGGTTCTCCCGTAACCATGGACTCGTCCACGGAACTGGCCCCCTCTGTCACCGTGCCATCCACTGGCACCTTCTCTCCAGGACGTATACGCAGGATATCGCCCGGCTTCACCTCTTCCAGCGGGATGTCCCTCTCCGCGCCGTCTGGCAGTACGATGCGCGCGGTATTGGGCGCAAGCCCCAGGAGCATCTTGATGGCGGCATTGGTGCGGGAACGCGCGCGCAGCTCCAGCACCTGGCCCAGCAGCACCAGCGCGGTGATCACCGCTGCCGCTTCGAAGTAGACGGCTACCGTCCCCTCCCCGCTGACCATCGAAGGTGGAAAGATGCCCGGAAACAACAGTGCCACTACACTGTACCCCCACGCCACCGCCACACCCAGTCCGATGAGGGTGAACATATTGAGGTTCCTACTCACCACGGATTGCCATCCGCGCTTGAAAAAGGGCCAGCCACCCCACAGCACGACGGGTGTGGCAAGCAGGAATTCGATCCATTGGACTGCCTTCATGGAGATGGCGTCTGGTAGCCACTGCGGCGCCAGATCCGCCACCATGGCAAGCCCGAATACGGGCACGGAAAGGATCGCGCTCACCCGAAAACGGCGGGTCATGTCGATCAACTCTTCGTTTTTCGCCTCCAGCTCGACGGTACGTGGTTCCAGCGCCATGCCGCACTTCGGGCAGCTCCCCGGGTGGTCCTGAACGATCTCCGGGTGCATCGGGCAGGTGTATTCGGTGCGTGTGGCGGTGGCTGGCTCGCTCTTGGGCTCCAGTGCCATGCCGCACTTGGGACAGGCGCCAGGATGGTCCTGCTCGATCTCGGGGTGCATCGGGCAGGTGTAGAGCACTCCCGTCTCCGGCCCGGGCCCAGCGTGTACATTCTCGTGGTGGCAGCAGGCGTCACCCGATATCTGCTGCGAGACTGTTTTTCCCGCCGGTCTCTCCGTCTCTTCATCTTTGTGCAGATAGCGGGCGGGATTTTCGCTGAATCTCTTCTCGCAGTGTTCACTGCAGAAGTAATAGTCCATCCCCTCATATTGGAGATGATGGGCGCTCCCGTCCGTGACATCCATGCCACATACGGGGTCCTTGCCCTGCCAGGGTGTCGCCAGTTTCGCTACGTGTGCCATTTCAGCCTCCGCGACTCGATGAGTCAATGATGTCTTCTTCCACCTCAACGGATTCGATGAGATGGCAGACGCTATGCCCGTCAGGTACGCCATCGGGCATTCCCTCCCACTTTGCCAGCGCCTCTTCCATGCGGCTCTGCAAATGCTCCATCTGTTCGATTTTCGCCCGGTTTTCCTTGATACGGTGCTGGATGATCCTCCGAACGTCGCCGCAAGGAGAGTCGCCTTCATCGGCGTGGCGGGTGATTTGCCGAATCTCGTTCAGGGTAAAACCAAGTTGCTTGGCCATGCGGATGAATCGTAGCCTCGATATCTCTTTAGACTCGAACAGCCGATAACCGTTCTCCTTCTGGGCGGCAGGCTGGATCAGGCCGATGCGAACGTAGTAACGCACCACGTGGGGCGCCACCCCGCTCCGTTTCGCAAGCTCGTGGATCGTCAACATCGGCCGGACCTCCAGTTTCGGAACTACTGACGCTTCTTCTGCAGCGCCACCAACTCTCTCAGCAACGCCTCGATGTTTGCCATATGGGTCTCCATCCTTTTCATATGCGCCTGCATCATGGCCTGCTTCTTCTGCATCATCGGCATCATGGGCATACCGCCACCCTTGCCGCCCTGCATCATGGGCATAGAACTGCCCATCCCCTGTTGCATCATGGGCATATTTCCCCTCATGCCCGACTGCATCGGCATAGGCGCCGGTGTTGTTTTCTCCGCCATCGCGGGGGCCGCCAGAATCGCAGTCAAAAGGGCCATGGTTGTCGATCGGTATAGTGTCATTGCTCTGCCTCTCTCGTTGGTTTGTCGTATCGTTCTGATCCAAGCGTACAACCTGTACGCTGCGCACAGGTCAAGTCTTCTTTGTCAAAGTGTTCTGAGAAACCAGATAATCTTCCATCTCTCTTCTTCACTGAGTGTCTCCTTGAATGCAGGCATTGCCGTCTGGAAGGCCTTGCCGCCTTCACTGAGGGTCCAGATGAGATAGTTGTCCCTCGCCATCATCCGCATCTTCATGAGTCTGTTGAGATTCGCCGGTGGCGGCGAGAGCGCCTTGCCTGCTGGCCCGTCACCATAGCCGCGCGGACCATGGCAGGCAGCACAGTTGGCCTGAAAGAGTTCTTGCCCCTGAGCTACGATCTCCCGCGTCCGGGGCAGGGGGTTGCGCATGTCGCGGTAAGGCTCGGGAATGCCCCCCATCATCCCCTGATGATGACGGGCCATGCTGCGATTCATCATCATTCCCGCCGCCAATACGGAACCTCCGAGCACCAAGACTGCGACAATGCCCAAAAGCGAGCGCACCTTATGCTGCTTCATTGCCATCGCTATCTACTCCTTCACCCGGATATGGATCTTTTTCGACAGGAGAGGCGGATCCAAGGGTTCATGCTCCTCATCACCCAGAAGCAGTTGCAGGGTGTGATCACCAGGCGGCAGATCGATTACCACCGTGGTTTCTCCATGGTCGAGATGGATATAGTGCGCATTGCGGGGAATGGGCGCGTCCATATCGGGTAATCCGTCGACATCTACCAGCACATGATGATGGCCACCCGTATGCCGCCGTTTGTCTTTTGTCCCCGCAGGTACGATGCCATAGCCCTCGATGCCAAGCTTCAGCGTGAACGGACACGTCACCACCGCGCCATCCTCGAGTCCAATGAAATAGACTCTTGCATGTTCCGAGGGGGAATGCGCCCCGGCAAGTGGGGCGCCACTCAATATACCGGCCGCCAGGGTCATGACCTTCAGCGAAAAGTTCTTTTTCATCGTTTGTCTCCCAGTGATCATCGGCTTGCGTAGACCCGTACGGATCCGGATTTTTCCAGTGTCAGGATGTTGTATCTATCCTTGCGCGGTCCTTCCATACCGGGCGAGCCCATCGGCATGCCGGGTACGGCCAGGCCTTTGATATCCGGTCTTTCTTCGAGAAGTCGTGCGATCACGTCCGCTGGCACATGGCCTTCGATGACATAGCCCCCTACCTTGGCGGTATGGCAGGAGCGCAAGGGGCGTGGCACGCCCATATCGGTCTTGATTGGATCAAGATCCCGCTGATTGTGCACCTCGACGGTAAAGCCATTCGCTTCGAGATGACGCACCCAGTCTTTGCAGCATCCACAGGTGGGACTCTTGTAGACCACTACATCCGCGGCCTTCGCCGGTTGCCGGGCAATCAGGATGCTGCCGGCCGTGACACCGACGACGAGCAACCATGTCACCAGCCTCCCGTATCGTGTTACGCCTTTCCTCACTTTTGCTTTCGGGGTCGATTTCTTGCTCATTTTCAATCTCCTCTATGTCCCGTTCTTGTTCATTCTGTCCCAGGCTTTGTAGATTTCCTCCGGCCAGTGGGATTGCACCCACGCCAGGATGTCGTCGATCTGCTGGCTGTTCAATTTGTCCGCAAAGCCCGGCATGCTGCCTCCCAACGGCACACCCCCCATGCGCACTGTCCTGCGCAGGACGGGCAATGGATGGTGCCAGGCATGGGCAGTGCCGTTGAGCGGGGGTGGAGGCAGCTTGCCCTCGGCATCCGCTTCCCTCCAGTTTGGTGAGCCGGAGGCATCCGGTTTATGGCAGGTTGCGCAATGTTCCTGAAACAGCGCATTGCCCCGGGCCACTTGTGCGCTGCTGTACCAACGTGCGACGGATACAATCGGTTCCGTTGGCGCTTGCTGCAAGGCTTCTGCCTTTCCTTGCGGTGATTTTTCACAGGCAGCCAACCCAATCAGACTCGCTGCCATCAGAGGTATGAGGGGCTTCCCCTTCATCATTCTTTCTCCTGCTGTCAGAGTCCTTCCCTGGACCGTTGGCCCACAGCGTCCACTGCAGGCAGGGAACACTCAGAACCAGATACGAAAGCCGGCGACGACTTGTACGTCATTCGTGTCGCCCCCCTCTGCCTCCGCGTAGTCGGCGGTCTTGCCAAACTTGCGGGACCAGTTCACGCCGACATAGGGCGCAAACTCGCGACGTATCTCGTAACGCAACCGAACCCCCAATTCCATGTCGGAGAGCCCCGAACCGATGCCCACCGCTTCATCGTCCTTCGCATTGAGATTGATCTCGATCTCGGGCGAGAGAATCAACCTCTGGGTGAAGAGGTATTCGTACTCGGCATTCAGCCGGGCGCCGATCCGGCCCGATTCCCCTATGAAGATGTTGGCATCCACATCAAAGAAATAGGGGGCCAGTCCCTTGAAGCCCAGCGCCAGAAAATCCCTGTCTGGATCGGGTTTGAGAGTGCGCCGCCAGCCGATCTGGAAATCCCAGAAGGGTGCGACCGCCCGGCTGTAGAGAAACTGCACCTCGGCGTCTTCCGTCTCGTCATCCGCCCGTTCGCCCTCCGACTTGATCCAGAATTTGTCGAGGTCCCTGCCGATCCAGCCTTCCGCATCCCACACCACGGGATTCGGGCCGCTCGCGTCGCGCACCTCCAATTTGTCGATCATGACCTTGTAGAGGAGGGGGTCGTCCACGCCACTCGGGAATGCCGGCATGGAAAACGCCACCGCCGCTACGGCTGCTATGGTTTTTCTCATCATTGTTGAACTCCTCAGCTGACGATAACGGTGCGGAACATGCCGAGCATGTGATAGAGCAGATGACAGTGGTAGGCCCAGCCACCCTCCGCATCCACCGTAACCCGGTAGCTGATACGCGAACCCGGTTGTACGATCACCGTATGCTTACGGGGGATAAAGTCGTTGTCTCCGGTTTCCAGGTCGCTCCACATGCCATGAAGATGCATGGGATGATTCATCATGGTGTCGTTGACGAAGGTGATGCGAAGGCGTTCGCCCAACTTCCAGCGCAAGGGCTCGGCATCCGCGTGTTTGATGCCGTTGATCGACCACATGTAGCGCTCCATATTGCCGGTGAGATGCAGTTCGATTTCGCGGTCGGGTTCACGCGCGTCACGGGTCGTTCTCAGGTTCCTCAGATCCGCGTAGGTCAACACCCGGCGGCCGTTGTTGCGCAGACCGACGCCCGGATCGTCCAGACGGTATTGAGGGGCTTGCGCCCGCATATCCACATGAGGTCCGTATTCAGTCTTGGCGTGATGGACCGGTCCCGCGGTGAATTCCGAGGGATTTGAAACCATCGATCTCATTTTCCGATTGCCTTTCATCCCGGCCATCTGATGCGTTCGATGATCCATTCCCATCTTCATGCCGCTATCGGCCATCCGATGCTGGTCGTGCTTCATGCCATTCATCATCGCGCCGTCCTCCATCCGATGACTGCCATGTTTCATCCCCGCCATGTCATGGCCTGTTGCCTTCATGGCCATTCCGCCCATGTCATGACCCATCGCCTTCATGTCCATTCCGCCCATGTCATGACCCATCGCACTCATATCCATCCCCATATCGGTGTGGGTCAGGTTGCCAACCGGATCCAGGGCGGGAATCTCACCCCGCATGGAAGGGTCAGGGGTCAGGGTGCCGCGGGCATAGCCACTGCGGGCGATGTCCTGGGCGAATATGGTGTAAGCCGTGTCGTTGCTCGGCTCGACGATGACATCGTAGGTCTCGGCCACGCCCATGCGGATCTCCTCCACTGTGACCGGCTCGATGTATTGACCATCCGCCGCCACCACGGTCATCTTGAGGCCGGGAATGCGCACGTCGAAAAAGGTCATGGCAGAACCGTTGATAAACCGAAGCCGCACCTTTTCACCTTTTTTGAACAGCCCTACCCAGCCGTCTGCCGGAGTCTGTCCATTGGTGAGAAAGGTGTAGGTATAACCGGTCACATCGGACAGATCGCGCTGACTCATACGCATCCGGTTCCACATCTTGCGTGCATTCCAGGTCGCGGCAAGCCCCTTCTCCCGGATGTCCTTGAGAAGGTCCGCCTGGGTGCGTTCGTTGAAGTTGTAGTAGTGGCTGAGTTTCTTCAACTTTGCGTAGACGGTCGTGGGGTCTTCATCGGTCCAGTCCGAAAACATCACCACGTAGTCCCTGTCATAGCTGAAGGGCTCCGGTTCGATGGGATCGATGACGATTGGGCCGTACAGGCCGGTCTGTTCCTGAAAGCCCGAGTGACTGTGATACCAGTAGGTGCCACTCTGTTTCACGGGGAAATGGTAGGTGAAGGTTTCACCCGGCCGGATTCCTTCAAAATCATTTGCAATGTGCGGAACGCCATCCATTGCGCTCGGCAGAATGATCCCATGCCAATGGATGGAACTGGTCTCCGGCAGCATATTGGTGACCCGGAGCGTGACACGATCACCCTCCCGCCAACGTAGCACCGGTGCGGGTAATGAGCCGTTGACGGTGGTGGCGATTCGGGATGCCCCCGTAAAGTTCACCGCCTGTTCGCCAATGGTCAGGTTGAAGTCGGTGCCACGCAGGACCGGGGGTTCGTTCCGCTTTATGGCGGCAGCGAGGGCGCGGGCGCCCAGTCCCATGCCGGCGACGGCACTGCCCATTGCCAGCCCTTGTACAAACCGACGGCGCGTCAGGCAGACGCCCCCGCTTATCGGATTCTTATTGCTACTCATGAAATCTCACTTCCTCTACAGTCCGGCAGCCAGAACAGAGCCACCGATGGATAGTCGACGGGCCGTAAAGACCCGGAGTCTTATCGATCAAACACCGCAGGCACGGCGTTTGTTTGCAGAGAAGTCAGACCCGAGGTGGGCGAAATAGAGAGGAGAGCGGTTGGATAGGAAGTGGTACGCTCGTTACTAAAACGGCGCGTCCCGTGGAATGGGGAAAGGCGTAAGCAAAACCCGGAAGCAGCGCCGTGGCGGCACAAGAGGCGCACTGGCTCGATACGCAACAGTGCCCATGGCAACCTTGGTCGTTGCTGCATTTCTTGCAGTTGTGGTCGGCTTGATCAGCCGCATGGGCCATCTGGCCATTTTGCATCATTGCCATCCCATGCGTTGCCGTATGCGGGCCTTCGGCTGAGGCAATCGTTGCCCATATCCCCTGCAATGGCGACATCCCCATTACCAGGGCGAGAAGAACAGCCGTTATTTTCCTATACGATCGCCGCATACCGTTAAATGATACTGAGATTCAATATTATTTCAAGCCCATTTCTGCACGAGTCTATGGAAAAATGAGCGATCGACCTGCAGCCAATAACTTTGTCACGGTTTGATCCCAACGCGGCGTGTTGGTTCACGGAGGGTGCAACAAGAAGGGGTGGCAGCAGAATATCCAGGGAAGAAGTGTGCGAGTTGAGGAAAAATCAGGGTACTGCCTATTGCGACGCCGATCGCGGCGACCACGGAAGTTAGCGTATTGTGGGAGATAGATTGGTCGGGGCGAGAGGATTTGAACCTCCGACCACCTGAACCCCATTCAGGTGCGCTACCAGGCTGCGCTACGCCCCGCGAGAGACTGCGCATCCTAGGCGCAGCGTCGAAACTTGTCAAATAGAATCAGCGTTTGAGGATCTGGAGAACCTCTTCCAGCTCCATCCGGATCTGGCGAACGATCTGCTGGCTTTGGGTGATATCGTGCTTTGCCGTTTCGCCTGAGAGCTGTTGCCGTGCGCCGCCAATGGTAAAGCCCTGGTCATACAGGAGCCCGCGTATCTGACGGATCATGAGTACGTCGTGCCGTTGATAATAGCGACGGTTTCCACGCCGTTTCACCGGCTTGAGTTGCGGAAATTCCTGCTCCCAATAGCGCAATACGTGAGGTTTGACACCACACAATTCGCTGACTTCACCAATGGTGAAGTAACGCTTGCCCGGAATCGGGGGAAGATCTACGGTACTACTGCTCGCGTCCAGCATATGCCTCTACTCGTGCCTTTAGTTTTTGCCCGGGCCGGAACGTAACGACCCGTCGGGCAGAAATGGGTATCTCTTCGCCGGTCTTTGGATTTCGTCCCGGGCGTTGCTTCTTCTCCCGCAAATCAAAATTCCCAAAACCGGAAAGCTTTACCTGTTCTCCATTCTCAAGGGCCATGCGGATCTCCTCGAAGAACATCTCCACCATCTCTTTGGCCTCCCGCTTGTTCAGCCCCAATTCCTCGAACAAGCGCTCCGCCATGTCTGCTTTGGTCAACGCCATCGATTATTCTCTCAGTTGTGCACCAAGATCCCGCATCAGACCCTGTATGATCGCGCCTACGGCTTTTTCTACATCCTCATCCATGAGAGTGCGCGAACTCTCCTGCAAAATCAAGCCCAAAGCAAGGCTTTTTCTGCCTGAATCTACATTTTCCCCGGTATAGACATCGAACAGGAGGATGTCCTTGAGCATTTCGGGGGCTTCCTTTGTAACACATTCTTTTACCTGTTGAAAAGTGGTATTTTCGTCAACCACGATCGCGATGTCCCGGCGAATCGACGGAAACTTGGACAAAGGCTCGAAATGCGGCAATTTGCCGGCCTTGAGCGGCTCCAGGAGAAGTTCGAACACATAACTACTACGGGCTAGCCCCAGAGACTTTTCCAACGCCGGGTGAAGCATGCCGATCCAACCGATCGGCGCGCCAGAGAGTTCGATCCTGGCACTTTGACCTGGGTGTAGAGAAGGTCGCCCTGCCGCCACGAATTCCACGCGTCCATCCTGTCCGCCAATGCGTATGATTTCCTCCACATCGGCCTTGAGATCGAAGAAGTCTGCGTTGCGCGCCGGTGCGTCCCATTGTTCCGGCAAGAGCGCTCCCGTCACCAGACCGGCCAATACAAGTTCCTGTTTGAGGTCGCCATTATTGTCTATAAAGCGCAGTCCCGATTCGAATATGCGTACCCTCTCCTGCTGCCGCGCCTCGTTGTAAAGCGCGGTCTGCACCAGACTGGGCCAAAGAGTGGTGCGCATAACGGACATCTCGGCCGAGATGGGGTTGGCCAAGCGCACGGGTTCATGTTCGGGGTCGAATTGCCGATGTATCTCCGGGCTGATGAAGCTGTAACAGATGACTTCATTGTAACCCCGGTCCACCAGCAACCGCTTGGCGCGCCCCAGGTCGAAGGTGGCCTCCGGGACGGGACTGATGACACTGCCTGAATGTCCCCGTGAAATGGGGATGTTCTCGTAACCGTAGATACGCCCGATCTCTTCGATGAGGTCTGCTTCGATGCCGATATCGAACCGGCTGCTTGGGGGCAGCACTTGCCATCCCTCCTCGGCTTCGGTGACTCCCATGTCCAGGCGGGTGAGAATCTCTACCACTTGGTGGTCGTCGATCGATACCCCCAGAACGCGGCCAATGCGTTCACGGCGCAGGGATATCTTTGTTCGACTCGGCAAATGGGCAGGCTCCACAGATTCGATGACTGGACCCGGCTCTCCTCCAGCGACATCCACCAGGAGCGCCGTCGCCCGCTCCATGGCGCGTACTTGCAGGTCAGGATCGACGCCGCGCTCGAATCGGTGTGAGGCGTCCGTGTGCAATCCGTAGCTTCTGGCCTTGCCGATAATCGCCGTAGGTACAAAAAAGGCACTTTCCAACAGTATGTCCTGGGTCCCCTCGGTGACACCGGAATCGCCTCCTCCCATGATACCGGCCAATGCCAGGGGTTTCTTGGCATCAGCGATTACCAGGGAGTCTGCCTGAAGTTCGACCTCCTGTCCGTCGAGAAGCGTGAGTTTTTCTCCGGGCTGCGCCATGCGGACATGGATCCTGTCTTCCACCTTTTCGAGGTCGAAGCCATGCATGGGTTGTCCCAGTTCCAGCAGTACATAATTGGTCACGTCCACTACCGGACTGATGCTGCGGATGTCACTGCGGCGCAGCTTCTCCTTCATCCAGATCGGGGTCTCTGCGGCAGGGTCGATGCCGCGGATGATACGGCAGCAGTATCTGGGACAGGCTTCGGGGGCCTCGAGAACCACATCGACGTGATCCTCGATCACGGGCGATACGGGCGCCATCGTGGGGATGGTCACCGGCGTGCGGTTTATGACGCCCACTTCGCGCGCAACACCAGCGATACTGAGGCAATCCCCTCGATCCGGTGTGAGGTCCAGCTCGATGGCGTTGTCGTCCAAACCAAGATAGTCCCGGATATCATGTCCCACCGGCGCGTCCTTTGGCAGTGACATGATGCCTTCGGAAGATTCCTCGAGCCCCAGTTCCGATGCCGAGCAGATCATTCCAAAAGACTCTACACCCCTCAGCTTCGCTTTCTTTATTTTGAGATTCCCTGGCAGCACTGCGCCCACGAGCGCCGTGGGCACGCGCATCCCCTCGGCGACGTTGGCGGCGCCACAGATGATCGTAAGGGCGGCATCCTGGTCAACGTCCACACGGCAAATGCGCAGTTTCTGTGCATTGGGATGGGGTTCGACGGAACGCACCTCGCCTACGACCACGCCCCTGAAGTCCGGCGCAACGGGTATGATCGCATCCACCTCGAGACCGGCCATGCTCAGTTGGTCGGCCAGTTCCGAAATATCCACGGGTGGATCGACCCACTCTCTCAACCAGGCTTCACTGAACTTCATCTCGTGTATCCGCTTCTTGTCGTGATAGTCCGAAGGTAGAGGACGCTTCTACCGATTTCTTGCGTCCGGACAAGGATTGTCAGCCGAATTGTTCCAGAAAACGCATGTCGTTTTCGAAAAAGAGGCGTAGATCGTTGACCCCATACCGGAGCATGGTCAATCGCTCGACGCCCATCCCGAAGGCATAACCCGTATATTGCTCACTGTCGATTCCCACATGGCGGAAGACCTCAGGATGGATCATGCCGCATCCCAGTACCTCCAACCATCCGGTCTGACTGCATACTCGGCATCCCGCCCCCCCGCACATGACGCATTCGATGTCCACCTCTGCCGAGGGCTCTGTAAACGGGAAGTAGGAGGGGCGGAAACGTAGCCTCAACGCGTCCTGTTCGAAAAATTTGCGCAAAAAATCGTAGATCACCCCTTTCAGATCGGCAAACGTCACGTTTTCATCCACCATGAAACCTTCGACCTGATGGAACATGGGCGTATGGGTCAGATCGGAGTCACAGCGGTAGACCCGGCCGGGCGCAATGATCTTGAGGGGAGGCGTTGCGTTCTCCATGACACGTATCTGCACTGGCGAAGTATGGGTGCGCAGCAGGCGTCCGTCTTCGAAATAGAAGGTGTCGTGCATGGCTCGCGCCGGATGATGAGCGGGGATATTGAGCGCCTCGAAATTGTGGTAGTCGTCTTCGATCTCCGGGCCTTCCGCGACACTGAAGCCGGCGCTGAAGAACAACCGGTCGATCCGGTCGAGTGTGCGACTGACGGGGTGCAGACCGCCGCTACGTTGGCCGCGCCCCGGCAGGGTCACGTCGATGTGCTCAGACGCCAGACGTTGGTTGAGGGCGTCCTGCTCCAGCGCCGTTTTGCGTTCCTCCACCCGTGCCTGTAGGGTTTTCTTCGCCTTGTTGATGGCCTGTCCGGCTTGCGGCCGATCTTCCTTTGGAAGTTTGCCGAGCTGTTTCAACCGATTCGTCAACAGACCGTTTTTGCCCAAGTAGCGGACACGCAGATCATCCAGTGCCGCGAGACTCTGGGCAGCAGAAATTGCGCTCGTCGCCTCTTCCACCAGTTGATCGATATCGATCGGTGCATCACTCATGAACCTCTCCTCGGAAATACAAAGGGGGAAGTGCCTGAGCAGCCTCCCCCTTGCCTGTGCGATCGATTGGTCGACAGATCAGTCGGCGAGCGCCGCCTTGGCCTGCTCTGCCAAAGCTCGGAAAGCGGCACTGTCCGCAACGGCGATCTCGGCCAACACTTTCCGGTCGATCTCAATCCCAGCCTTTTTCAGTCCGTTGATCATGCGGCTGTAGGACAGTCCGCACTCACGCGCGGCTGCATTGATACGAGCAATCCACAGCCCCCGGAACTGACGTTTTTTCTGTCGGCGATCGCGGTAGGCGTACTGTCCTGCCTTGATGACCGCTTGTTTGGCGACCCGGTAGACCTTGCTCCGGGCGCCATAATAACCCTTTGCCTCTTTCAGCACCTTTTTGTGTCTGGCGTGTGCTGTGACGCCGCGTTTGACTCTTGGCATTGTTTTCTATCCGTTTCGTTCTGTTAGCAGTATGGGATCATCCGCCGGGCGCTGGCGACATCCGCATGATGGAGTGTGGCGGGAGAACGCAACTGACGTTTCCGCTTGGTACTCTTCTTCGTAAGGATATGACGGCGGTGGGACTGGGCCCGTTTGAACGAACCGGACGGGGTGCGCTTGAACCGCTTCGCAGCACCGCGATTGGTCTTGATTTTTGGCATGGTTTCATTACTCCGCATTCGAGTTTATAGTCGATTGCCGTACTCTATTACCGGTTTCCCGGCACGACTGCCAGACGGCTAGTTTTTCTTGGGGCTGAGGACCATCACCATCTGCCGCCCTTCCATCTGCGGCTGCTGTTCCACCGTTCCGTATTCGGCCAGATCAGCTTCCACACGCCTCAGGAGTTCGAGCCCCAGCTCGCGGTGAGCGTGCTCACGCCCCCGGAAGCGCATGGTGACTTTGGTCTTGTCCCCGTCTTGCAGGAAACGTATCAGGTTGCGCAGTTTTACCTGATAATCCCCTTCGCCTGTCCCTGGCCTGAATTTCACTTCTTTTACATGGACCTGTTTCTGCTTTTTCCTCGCTTCCTGGCGTTTCTTCTTCTGTTCGAAGACAAACTTGCCGTAGTCCATGATGCGGCATACCGGCGGTTCCGCATTGGGTACGATTTCCACCAGATCCAGGTTCGATTTCTCAGCAGCCTGCATTGCCTCCTCTCGGGAGACGACCCCCACCTGCTCACCGTTCTCATCAATCAATCGAACTTCTGGCGCAGTAATCTCGTCGTTCAGACGATTCTTCTTTGTTGCAGCGATGTTCTAGTCCTCCAGAAATACAAATACCTGCGAGACGCCCGCGTACCCCTCAGCAAGGCACACGGCTGCGGCCGGCAGGTCATGAATTCGCACGTGTCTGAACAGCTTCTTCCAACTGCTTGGCAAATGCCTCGATTTCCATGGAACCGAGGTCTTCCCCCGACCGGGTCCGGACAGCAACGCCGCCCTTTTCCACCTCCCGATCTCCCACGACCAGCAGGAAAGGTACGCGCGCGAGTGTATGCTCGCGGATTTTAAAGCCGATCTTCTCATTTCTCAAGTCCATTTCGACCCTGAAACCGTGTTCCTGAAGGGTTTCTGTGACCTTTTCGGCATATCCAGCCTGCCGATCGGTGATATTCATGACCACCACTTGCGTGGGCGCAAGCCATACCGGCAGCGCGCCGGCATAGTGTTCGATGAGAATCCCGATAAAACGCTCTAGGGAACCGAGTACGGCCCGGTGCAACATCACGGGGACTTTTTTGCTGTTGTCTTCGGCGATGTAGTGTGCACCCAATCGTTCTGGCATGGAGAAATCGAGCTGAATGGTGCCCAACTGCCATACACGATTCAGACAGTCGCGCAGGGAGAATTCGATCTTGGGGCCATAGAACGCGCCCTCCCCCGGCTGCAGCTCCCATTCGAGCTTCTTGTGCCTGAGCGCATCTTCGAGCGCTTTTTCGGCCTTGTCCCAGAGTTCGTCGGCGCCGACCCGTTGTTCAGGGCGTGTGGAGAGCTTGACCAGCACTTCGTCGAAACCGAAATCGCGGTAGACCTCGAACAGCAGGTCGATGAAATCGGAGACCTCCGCCAAGATCTGCTCTTCGGTGCAGAAGATATGGGCGTCGTCCTGAACGAAATTGCGTACCCGCATCAACCCGTGCAGTGTCCCCGACGGCTCGTTGCGGTGGCAGGAGCCGAACTCCGCCAATCGCAGCGGCAGATCCCGGTAGCTCTTCAGCCCCCGGTTGTAGATCTGGATGTGGGCCGGACAATTCATCGGCTTGATGGCGTAGTCCCGGTTCTCCGAGTGGGTGGTGAAGATCATGTCACCGAACTTGTCCCAGTGGCCCGATTTCTCCCACAGGCTGCGATCGATCACCTGAGGCGTATGCACCTCCTGGTAACCGTTGTGGCGCAGCTTTTCCCGGATATACTGTTCAATGGTGAGGTAGATGCGCCAGCCCTTGTCGTGCCAAAAGACCATACCCGGCGCCTCTTCCTGGGTATGGAAGAGGTCGAGCGCCTTGCCAATCTTTCGGTGGTCGCGCTTTTCCGCCTCTTCCAAGCGGTGAAGATATGCCTTCAACTCCTTCTTGTTGCGCCAGGCGGTGCCGTAGATGCGCTGCAACATCGGTTTGCTGGAGTCGCCGCGCCAGTAGGCGCCCGCCACTTTCATCAGCTTGAAAGCCTTGCCCAGTTTCCCTGTGCTCGGCAGATGGGGACCGCGGCAGACATCGAACCAGTCGCCCTGCCGGTAGATGGAGACCTCCTCGCCTTGCGGGATGATGTCGCGAATGATCTCCACCTTGTATTTTTCACCCAGGTCATCAAATATCTTGATCGCCTCGTCCCGCTCCCAGATCTCGCGCTGTATCGGCAAGTCGCGTTTGACAATCTCGTGCATGCGCTGTTCGATTTTCTTCAGATCGTCGGGTGTAAAGGGAGCTTCACGGGCAAAGTCGTAATAAAAACCGTCTTCTATGGTGGGGCCGATCGTCACCTGGGTGCCAGGATAGAGTTCCTGCACCGCCTGGGCCATCACATGCGCCGCATCGTGCCGCAGCAGTTCCAGCGCTTCCTCATCACGTTCAGTGACAATGGCCACTTCGGCATCCTTGTCAACGACATACGACGTGTCCACCAGCTTGCCATCCACCTTGCCGGCAAGCGCTGCTCTGGCCAGACCCGGCCCGATATCCGTAGCGATCTGATGAATGGAAACCGGGTGTTCATAGCTCCGTCTGGAGCCGTCAGGGAGAGTGATGACGGGCATTTTTCCTGTGCTTCCTCGCCAGTGGTGGCCCATACGAGAGGCCACTTGCAAACGAAAAGCCGGACCTTTTTAGGCACCTGTGGGTTTAGTTTGATGCTAAAACTCACGGTATCGAATTCAGCGTGTTTATCGTGCAAGGCGAATTGCCTTGCTATTCGACGAACAGGATCGCCCCAATCAATATCCGCGGATTTTTCGTCAAACCGTATTCAATCCGACAAGCGCCCAGGCCCAGCCAATAAACAGGCCCCTATTCTATTGATTTCTGGGGTAAAGGCAAACACAATCCCACGCGGTTCTCCAACAGGCAAGACAAATCCACATAAGGCTGACATATCGTGGGCTTACCCCCTCAACTTACGGTTATCATTCCTTCCCTAAATGAAGTGGAGTCTTTGCCTCCATTGCTGAAGCAGTTGCAGGAACAGCAAGGTCTGAGGCTTGAGATTATCGTCTCAGACGGAGGTTCGACGGATGGAACGGTTGCCGCGATCGAGCGGATTCGAGGGATCAGGATAGTCGAATCCAACGCAGGGCGCGGAAGACAGATGAATAAAGCAGCCCGGCTCGCTACCGCTCCATTCCTGTTATTCCTGCACGCCGATTCCGTCCTCCTTTCCATAGATCAACTGCACAACGCACTGTCTTCGCTAAAGGCATATCTGGCGCATAGGGGCGATCACCGGGCCGCCGGCCATTTCCGCATAAAGTTCAAACGTACCCTGCCAGGCAACCATCTGGCCTATCGCTACTATGAGGCAAAGAGCGCTTTGAACCGGCCGGAATGCACCAATGGTGACCAAGGCTTCATGTTGCATCGAGAATTCTTCGACGCGCTCGGTGGTTTCGATGAGTCCATGGATTTTCTCGAAGACCAACGCTTTGCCGAAACCGTTCGGCAAAATGGCGAGTGGATTACCCTCCCCGGCGTTATTCAGACGTCCGCGCGCCGCTTCGAACAGGAAGGTTTTGCTCGTCGGATGATCCTCTCTGCACTGATCATGAATTTTCATGCAATTGGATTCAGAGAATTCTTTGAACAGGCCCCCGAGCTGTACCGAACCCAGCAAAGAACGACGCGACTTCGGATGACCCCGTATTTCCAACTGATCCATCATCTCAATGAAATCTCCGGAGCTGCCATCTCCAGGCAACGCTGGCTCGCCACGGGCAAGTATGTCCGTAATCATGCCTGGCAACTGTTCTTTTTTCTCGATGTGGTGAGAGAGCGCATCACGGGAAGCAAGAAGCGATCGTTTTTATGGTTGCACGACCACATCATTGGATGTGCCATACATAACACCCTTGGCACCTACTTTGCGGTCATTCTGGCCTGGGTATGGTATAAATTGGCCCGGAGATGGTACAGAGCAGTTGACTACTATTAACCCGGATTACTCATGAAGTCGCTCGGGCCCTTGCTTGATCCTTGTCCACACAGGGAATTTTCCTTCCTCGGCAATACAGTCTGTATTCCACTCGGTCGGAATATCCCTGTGCGGACAATTCTCTGTGCAATCATCGCGGCGATTCATGAATAATCCGGGCTAAGAGCCTGTCAGCCTGATGCGTGTGTTTAAAGTAAAGGCCAGAAAGACATTCTTCCACTATCCCGACCCTGCCAGATATTTACTGGATGGTCATCTGTAATAGAATCGTCATATTGTCCGGTTACAGTGGAACTCCCTGAAACGCCGGGCTATTCGCGTGGTGCATGGCCGGTGTCCCCGGTGAACGGATGGTCCTGGCCGATGCAGGATACAATGTTATGGCCACCATACTCATCGTCGATGACGAACCCTCGATACGTGAGCTGATTCGTTTCTCTCTGGAGAGCGGTGGTTTTGACGTCATCGAAGCGGGGCATGCGGAGGAGGCCCGCCAGGCCATCCGTTCCGCCAAGCCCGATCTGGTGCTCATGGATTGGATGCTGCCTGGACGTTCGGGCGTGGAACTGTCCATCGAACTGAAACGAAACCCGAAGACTCGGCAACTGCCGATCATCATGCTCACGGCCCGTGGTGAGGAGGAGGACAAGGTGGAGGGGTTCGAGGCGGGTATCGACGACTTCGTCACCAAGCCTTTTTCGCCGCGCGAACTCGAAGCCCGGATCAGGGCGGTTCTGCGGCGAAGTTCTGACCAAGAGGCAGAGCGCTTCGAGGTCGAGGGCCTGACCCTGGATACGGTGAGCCATCAGGTTTTGATCATGGGAAAGCCGCTGGAGATCAGTCCCACCGAATTCAAATTGCTGCATTTCTTCATGGCCCATCCCGACCGCGCCTATACCCGCGCCCAGCTTCTGGATCAGGTATGGGGTGACACCGTCTATGTGGAGGAGCGTACGGTGGATGTCCACGTCCGCCGGCTGCGCAAGGCGCTCGAACCCACCGGACATCATCGGTTGATTCAGACCGTTCGTGGCGTAGGGTACCGCTTTTCACCTTCGGCTTAGATTCGCGTATCCTCCGCGCATGTTCCGCCATCTCGAACACGACGCCATCCAGCTGCTTGGCATCCTGCTGGCCGCCTTAGTGATCGGTCAATTTTCCGGCCGGACCTTTTTGAGCCTGCTGGTCGGGCTGTTGCTTTTTCTTGCCTTCCACTTCTATCGCCTGTTGCAACTGCATGCGACCCTGGGCAATGACCAACGCTTGAAGGCCCCCTTCCCTCCCGGACTTTGGGGGGATATCTATGCGGATGTGCGTGATCTTCAGATCCAGAGCCGAAAGCGCAAGCGCAACCTGGTTCGGTTTGCTTCGCGTTTTCGGGAGGCAGCTCACGCCCTCCCCGATGCTGTGGTGCTTCTCAACAAGGCGCGCTATATAGAGTGGGTAAATCCGGCCGCCAAGACGCTGCTTGGCATACGCTGGCCCGCGCACAAGGGGCACCATATCGCTCAACTGCTCCAGCAGCCCGCACTGCTTGACTCTATACATGCCGCGGATTATTCGGAGCCGGTGGAGTTTTCGCCCCCCCATGATCCAGCGCGCATTCTCTCGGTACAGGTCACCCCCTTCGGCAAGAAGAAACGACAGCGCCTGCTGGTCGCGCGCGACATCACCCGGCTCCATCATCTGGAGCAGGTACGGCGCGATTTCGTTGCCAACGTCTCCCACGAGTTGCGCACGCCATTGACCGTCGTGATCGGCTTTCTCGAGAACCTCATTGGGCTGGATGAAACGACGCCCATCGGCCAGGCGCGGCGCCCGCTGGAGTTGATGGAAGAGCAGATGCAGCGCATGACCTCGGTGATCGACGACTTGCTGACCTTGTCGAGACTTGAAAACGACAGCCTCGAGGCGGGAATGAGGGCGGTCGACGCGCCTGCCCTGTTGCGCGCCATCGTTGCCGATGCACGGAATATCAGCGACGGGGCCTATTCCTTCGAAACGGAGATCGAACCCAACCTGTGGGTCGAGGGTGTCGAAAGTGAGCTGCGCAGTGCCTTCTCCAACCTTGTCTTCAACGCGGTGAAACATACGCCGCCGGGAACGCGGATCAGAATCCTGTGGCATTTGTCGGATGGCGCGCCTGTGCTCGTGGTGGAAGACGATGGCCCCGGGATCCCCCAGGAGCACATCACGCGCATTACCGAACGCTTCTATCGGGTCGACACCGCCCGCTCGCGGGAATCCGGGGGCACTGGCCTTGGTCTGGCCATCGTCAAACACGTTCTCCACCGCCACCGGGCGGAGCTGCTGATCTCCAGCAAGGTGGGTGAAGGCACCCGCTTCACCTGCCGGTTTCCGGCCACAGCGTGCGTTGCAGCGGGGAATCACCAAGCGCGTTCTTCAACCGGGGAGGGGGGTGGCGATGACGATATCGTCTCATCATAAGCGGATCGTAAAGAAGCCACCTCGAACAATACGGGCTGGGGTGTACGGAACATGATGCCTACCTCATTTACGGCGGTATGCACGATGACGCCCTTGACCGGCCACGTATTTCCCCCGTGAACGATATCGAGTTCCACCAGCATACCTTTGGGCAAGGAGAGGTTCTTCGCTGAAAGGCATATGCCATTGGCCGAGCAATTCACGGCCCTGGCGTGGAAGATTCGCTGCCTGCGGTAGTGGATATATACATCGGCGCGGATCGGGACTCGACGACCATAGCGTTTCTCGACTGCCATTCTATTCGCTCCTCCAACGTATGTTCTGCTCTTGTTTAGACAGAGCTTAGTCGTGTGAGATGGCAGTATTCTTAACGTCCTATGACGGTATGGTTACCATGTTGACGTAAGAGGCGTGTTCAAGACGGCAATGACCCATGATGATCGACGGGATCGATATCCTCAGCTCCCCTCTATTTCACGTTCAACCTCTTCCAGGTTCTCATGGCGCACGTCTTGTCCCTTGATCAGGAAGATGACATGCCGAGCGATGTAGGCGGCGTGGCTGCCAATACGGTCCACACCGCGCAGGCCCAGCGTGATTTTCACCACATGACCCACGCTGCGGGAATCCTCGAGCAGATAGGTGGAAAGCCGGCGCAGGGCCGCTCTCATTTCGTTGTCCAGTTGGACATCCATGCGGAGGACCTCGAGGGCCATTCGGGCGTCGTCGTCTTCAAAGGCCTGCATCGCTTTTGCCAGCATCCCGTCGACGAACCGGGCCAGCTTGGGGATATCTCTTAGCAACTGATCGCAGGGAGGACTGCAGTCGCCCGAATAAAAGGCAAGCGTCAGGCGGGCGAGCCGGCGCGTTTCATCGCCGATGCGCTCCACATCCGACATCATCTTGCTGACGGCAAGCAGGTCACGCAAGTCCTTGGCAACCGGCTGACGCCGGGCAATGATTTGTAAGACCTTTTCGTCCACCTCCAGTTCCAGGGCGTCGATTTCCTTGTCGCGCAGTACGACCTGGCGCGCGAGTTCGGTATCTTTCTCTTCCAGGGATTGGATCGCCTGGGCGAGGTTTTTGCGCGCCTTGGCTGCCGCCTTGAGCACCAAGCCGTTCAATGCGGACATCTCCCGGTCAAATTCCTGCAGCGTGTGCCCTCTTACCCGTTTGTCGCTCATGGGTCCGTTTTCCTCTCTCTGTCAGCCGAAACGGCCGGTGATATAGTCTTCGGTCCGGGTCGATGCCGGGTTGGTGAACAATGTCTGGGTGTCACTGAATTCGATCAGTTTGCCCAGATACATAAACGCGGTGTAATCCGACACCCGCGCCGCCTGCTGCATATTGTGGGTGACGATGGCGATGGTATAACTGTCCTTGAGTTCCGAGATCAATTCCTCGATCTTGAGGGTGGAGATCGGATCGAGTGCCGACGCGGGCTCGTCGAGCAAGACGACTTCCGGTTTCACCGCAATGGCGCGGGCAATGCACAGGCGCTGTTGCTGACCGCCCGACAGGGCCTTGCCGCTTCGCCTCAGGATATCTTTTACCTCGTCCCAAAGGGCCGCCTTTTTCAACGCCCACTCAACTCGCTCATCCATGTCGCGGCGCGGCAGACGCTCATACAGGCGGACCCCGAAAGCGATATTGTCGTAGATGCTCATGGGGAACGGCGTGGGCTTCTGGAACACCATCCCCACCTTGGCGCGCAACGTGTTGATGTCTTCACGCCGATCCAGAATATTCCGCCCATCCAGCAGTATCTCCCCCGTGGCGCGTTGGCCGGGATAGAGGTCATAGATCCGGTTGAAGGTGCGCAATAGCGTGGACTTGCCGCACCCGGAGGGGCCGATGAAGGCCGTCACCTGGCGTTCGGGAATCCTCATACTAATGTCGTGCAAGGCGTGGAACTTGCCGTAGTGGAAATCGAGCCGCTTGACCTCGATCTTGGCATTCTCTATCACCGCCGATCCCGCCGGACTATCGGTGGCGGGCGGAGAATCGGCTCCGCCGATTGCACGGGTTACATCCAGCTGAATCCCAGAATCGGCAAGGGCTTTTTCCTGTACATTCAAGGGTGTCATATTCACTTCAGTCATTTTTTCGGCCTCAGAAAAATCCGCGTCAAGATGTTGAGCGCCAGCACGGTGAGGGTGATAAGTAGCGAACCCGCCCAGGCAAGATCGTGCCAGTTGTCGTAGGGACCCATGGCGAAGTTGAAGATCATCACCGGCAGATTGCCTATGGGTCTGTCCATGTTCAGGGTAAAAAACTGGTTATTCAGGGCGGTGAACAACAGCGGTGCGGTCTCGCCCGCAATCCGCGCAATGGCCAGCAGGATGCCCGTCATCACGCCACTGATTGCCGCCTTGAGCACCACGCGGGTGACGACCTTCCATTGCGGCGCTCCCAGCGCCGCCGCAGCCTCGCGCATGGTGTCCGGCACCAGGCGCAGCATATCCTCGGTGGTGCGTACCACCACCGGAATTACGATGATCGACAGGGCAACGGCGCCCGACCAGCCAGAGAAATTGCCCATCGGGATGACCATCACCTCGTACACGAACACGCCTATGACGATGGAGGGTGCGCTGAGCAGCACATCATTGATAAACCGCACCGCGTGTGAAATCAGGGCGTAGCGACCGAATTCCGCAAGATAGGTCCCGGCCAATATGCCCACGGGCGCGCCGATCAAAACGCCCACCACGGTCAGCATGAGGCTGCCCACGATGGCATTGCGCAGACCACCCGCCTCGTCCCCCGGTCCGGGAGTGTCCAGCACGAACAGGTTCCAGTCGACATGGGAGAACCCCCGCTCGAACAATATCCACAGCAGCCAGGTCAGAAAGAACAGGCCAAACAGGGTGGTGAGCGTGGCGAAGGTGAGATTGAGATAGTTGATCGCCTTGCGGCGGGTGTAGATATCCATGCGTGTTTCCCCTAGCTCGCGCGACCTTCCCCGCGGGCCATGCGTATCAGCATGAGTTTCGCCAAGGCCAGCACGACAAAGGTGATGAGAAACAGGATCAGGCCAAGGGCGACCAGCGCGGCCGTATAGACCTCGCCATCCGCCTCGGTGAATTCATTGGCAATGGTCGAGGCGATGGAATTTCCGGGCTCAAACAGCGCCGCATGCAGCGCATGCGAATTTCCAATGACGAAGGTTACCGCCATGGTTTCGCCCAAGGCCCGCCCAAGACCGAGCATGATTCCACCCACAACGCCCACCTTGGTGAGAGGCAATACCACGTTCCAGACCACCTCCCAAGTGGTGCAACCCACGCCAAAGGCGGATTCGCGTAGCTCCGCGGGCACCGTCTCGAATACGTCCCGCATGACCGAGGATATAAAGGGAATGATCATGATGGCGAGGATGATCCCCGCCGTGAAGACGCTGATCCCCAGAGGCGGACCCTGGAACAGTTCGCCGACCAGCGGAAGCGCACCCAGAGTATCAGTGAGCGCGGGTTGAATGTTGTCGGCGAAGAAAGGGGCGAACACGAACAGCCCCCACATGCCGTAGATGATGCTCGGAATGGCGGCGAGCAATTCGATAGCGGTACCCACGGGGCGTTTGAACCACGGAGGCGCCATCTCAGTGATGAACACAGCAATGCCGAAACTGACTGGCAGACCGATGATGATCGCGATGGCCGACGAAACCAGTGTGCCGACGAGAGGTGACAGGCCGCCGAACACCTCGGTTACGGGGTTCCACTCGGCGCTGGTGAGGAAATGCCAAAAGCCGAATTTCTCGAACGCCGGTCGCGCTCCAATATACAGCATCACGATAATGGCGCCCAACACCATGAGCACGGTAGCGGCGGCGAGCCAGGAGACGCCGCTGAACAGGCGATCGCCTATCGCACGGCTGGCGTGGCCCGAGGACTCGGGCGGGTTATCGAGGGTTTCGGCGGTGGTATTCATCAGAGCCTCTTGGAATGAAACAGCGGGCACCGGGCCCGGTGGTGGAACCGGCCATCCTTGGCCGGAACCCGGCTATTTCTGTGCCGTGTCGGCCGGCCAGACCGGCTTGCCATCGACGGTACGCAGTTCCTTGCTCCAGGTTGCCTCGATCATTTCCACGACGTTATCCGGCATGGCGACATAGTCCAGTTTGTCCGCCATGTCTGCGCCGTGGTGGAAGGCCCAGTCGAAGAATTTGAGCACCGCAGTCAGTTTCTCCGGGTGTTCAGCCTTCTTGTAAACGATAATGAAGCTGGCGCCAGTGATCGGCCAGGACGTGTCGCCGGGCTGATCGGTGAGGATCAGGTAGTAGTGCCTGGCCTTGTCCCATTCGGCCCCTGCCGCGGCGGCCTGGAAATTGGCGGCGGTTGGCGCCACATAGTGACCATCCTTGTTACGCAACAGGGTATAGGTCATCTTGTTCTGCAGAGCATAGGCGTATTCGACATAGCCGATGGCCCCCTTGATCCGCTTGACATAAGAGGCCACACCCTCATTTCCCTTGCCGCCAACACCGGCAGGCCAGGAGACCGCCTTGGCGTTGCCAACCTTTTTCTCCCAGTCCTTGCTCACCTTGACCAGATAGTTGGTGAAGATGAAGGTGGTGCCGGAACCATCGGAGCGATGCACCACGGTGATCTTTTTGTCAGGCAAGCTCAGGTCCGGATTCAAGGCAGCAATACGTTTGTCGTTCCACTGAGTGATGTTACCCAGGAAGATATCGGCCAAGGTCTTCCCATCGAGCCGCATCTTGCCGGAATCGATGCCGGGCAGATTGATCACCGGCACCACGCCGCCCATGACCTGGGGCCACTGGATCATCCCGTACTTGTCCAGTTCCTCCGGCTTCATCGGCGCGTCCGAAGCACCGAAGTCCACGGTCTTTTTCTTGATCTGCTTGATTCCACCACCCGAGCCAATGGATTGATAGTTCAGCTTGATACCGGTGGCCTTTCTGTAGGCGTTGGCCCACTTGGCATAGATGGGATAAGGGAAAGTTGCGCCCGCTCCATCTATCTGCATCACTTGGGCATGGGACGGCGTCATGGCGCTGAGGGAAAATACAACCCCAGCCACGGAAGAGACAACGTACTTGAACATCACTAAGGTTCCTCGATGAGTTTCAACGAATCAGGCAACGGGCAACCGCCTGCTGCAACCGGGAACCAGCCTACGTGAGGTATGTTACGGCGATATTACGGTCAGATGACTGTTTGACGAATGAGGGAATGAATAGCGGTGCCGTTTCCAGGGCAAGGCATACCCTATTTGCGATCATTGGAGAAATGTGTTCGGCAGAACGCCTTGGGGCCATAAAGAGATGGCCGCTGGGGAAGAAAAGGCGCTGGGATCAAAGAAGGCCGGCCCCGCGGCGCGGCCACAGTTGAAAACGCTGGCACATGACCTGGCGACGAATCAGCCTGCCTGTCCTTCCCGCGTGTGCAACCCTGCCTCCTGTCGGGCGAGTTCTTCCTGATACCGGTTGTTTACGCGATCCCGCAATTCCTTGCCCGGTTTGAAATAGGGTACGTACTTCCCCGAAAGGGCCACGGTCTCTCCCGTTTTGGGGTTCCGACCGATGCGTGGCGGGCGGTAATGCAGCGAGAAGCTCCCGAATCCCCGGATCTCGATGCGCTCACCCGAGGCAAGCGACTGGCTCATCTCCTCGATCATGCATTTGACCGCCAGTTCGATATCGCGATAGGCGAGATGATTCTGCGCCTTTGCGATGACTTCAATCAGTTCAGATTTTGTCATTCTTATGCTCCCCCGGTCGGAAGGGCGGGCGGACGCCCGCCCCCTTACCGATTACCAAACAGCGTTTCCTAATCTCTGCTGTTGTCCATCTGTTCCTTGAGAAGATCGCCCAAGGTGGCTGTCGCCCCCTGTGCTTCCTGGGCATACCCCTTGATGGCGCGTTGTTCCTCATCGGCATCCTTCGCCTTGATCGAGAGCGAAATGGAGCGGTTCTTGCGATCCACCCCCAGGAACTTCGCCTCGACTTCGTCACCTTCCTTCAACACCGTACGGGCGTCTTCCACCCGGTCACGCGACAACTCCGAGGCGCGCAGATAGCCTTCCACGCCCTCCGCCAGCGTCACCACCGCGCCTTTGGGGTCGACCTGCGCAACTACGCCTTTCACCACACTGCCCTTCTCATGGGTTGCGAGAAAGGAGGAGAAGGGGTCCTTGTCCAGTTGTTTGATGCCCAGCGAGATGCGTTCCCGCTCGGGATCCACGGACAGAACAACGGTCTCCAGTTCATCGCCTTTCTTGTACTGGCGGATCACGTCCTCACCCGTTTCATCCCAGGAGATGTCGGAGAGGTGGACCAGACCGTCGATACCGCCCTCAAGACCAATGAAGATGCCGAAGTCGGTAATCGATTTGATCTTGCCGGTGACATGGTCGCCTTTCTTGTGGGTCTCGGCGAACTCTTCCCAGGGGTTGGGCTTGCATTGCTTCATGCCGAGAGAGACGCGGCGGCGTTCCTCGTCGATATCGAGCACGACCACCTCGACCTCGTCGCCAAGCTGCACCACCTTGGAGGGATGGATGTTCTTGTTGGTCCAATCCATCTCGGAGACGTGGACCAGACCCTCGACCCCCTCTTCGATCTCCACGAAACAACCGTAGTCGGCGATGTTGGTCACCTTGCCAAACAGGCGGGTCCCTTCGGGATAGCGGCGCGCGAGATTGACCCATGGATCGTCGCCCATCTGCTTGAGACCCAGCGAGACACGTTGGCGCTCGCGATCGAACTTGAGTACCTTGACGGTGATCTCGTCGCCGATCTCCACCACCTCGGAGGGGTGCTTGACCCGCTTCCAGGCCATGTCGGTGATATGCAACAGGCCATCGATACCTCCAAGATCCACGAACGCACCATAATCGGTGAGGTTCTTGACGATACCCTTGATCTCCATCCCTTCCTGCAGGTTCTTCAGCAGTTCCTCGCGCTCGGCGCTGTATTCAGACTCCACAACGGCACGACGCGACACCACCACGTTGTTGCGCCGGCGATCCAGCTTGATCACCTTGAATTCGAGTTCTTTTCCTTCCAGATAGGAGGTGTCGCGGACCGGGCGGACATCCACCAGCGAACCCGGCAGGAAGGCGCGGACCTCGCCCAGCTCGACGGTAAAGCCGCCCTTCACCTTGCCGGTGATGACGCCCTTTACGGTCTCTCCCGCTTCGAAGGCCTTTTCGAGACGGCCCCACGCTTGGTTACGCTTGGCCTTTTCGCGCGACAACCGGGTGGCGCCGAAGCCATCTTCCACCGCATCGAGCGCGACCTCCACCTGATCGCCCACCTTCACTTCCAACTCTCCGTTGGCATCCAGAAACTGGCTCTTGGGGATGACGCCTTCGGACTTGAGGCCGGCGTTGACGATCACGGAATCGTCGGTAATGTCGAGTACCGTGCCAATCACGATGGCGCCGGGGCGCAGCTGTTTGTTGGCGATACTCTCTTCGAATAATTGTGCGAAACTTTCGGTCATGAGTTAGGTTTTCCTGGTGCCGCTCGTTATCTGATACCGGCGATGCAGACTGCCAGACCAGGTTGGGGTTGAACATCAGGCCGGCACCGCGCCAGCCCGCCTAGTTTTTCAGATCCGGCAGGGTCTCCTCGACCTTCGCCATGACCTGACCGAACACCTCCTCGATGGAGCGGCCGGTGGAATCCACCTCCAGCGCTGCGGCCGGCGCTTTCAATGGAGCGATGCTGCGGGTCCGGTCGCGCGCGTCGCGTTCTCGAATCGCCTCAGCAAGTTCTAGGACATTAACATCTATTCCTTTTTCTTTCAACTGGTTATAGCGGCGTTTTGCCCGCTCTTCCGGGCTTGCCGTCAAAAAGATCTTCACCGGAGCATCAGGGAAAACCACGCTGCCCATATCCCGGCCATCCGCGACCAGTCCCGGGGGCCTGGCAAAGGCGCGCTGCCATGCGAGGAGGGCCTCGCGTACCTTCGGGATGGCGGCGATCTTCGAGGCGGCATTGCCCACGGTCTCGGTACGGATGGCATCGGTGATGTCCTCACCATCGAGCAGCACCCTGCCCGCCCGGAATTCGAGATTCATCCGTGAGGCCAGCGCCGCCAGTGAATCCTCCTCTTCAGGCGAGACACCGGCCTGCCCGGCGGCATAGGCCAACGCCCGATAGAGCGCGCCGCTGTCCAACAGGCGCCAGCCCAGCCGCGCCGCCAACATCTGGGCGATGGTGCCCTTGCCCGCTCCGCTGGGGCCGTCGATGGTGATCACCGGGACCTTTTGCATACCCTGTTCCTTACGACCTATTGTTGTTCTATCCCCAGACCCGCGTTTGCGGCCAGCGGGACGAAACCGGGAAAGGAGGTGTTCACATTGGCGCAGTCGTGGATGGTCACCGGCCCTTCCGTCACCAGACCGGCCATGGCAAACGCCATGGCGATGCGGTGGTCGCCGTGACTCTCCACCGCGCCGCCCCGCAGTCGCCCACCCCGGATGACCATGCCGTCCGGCGTGGGACGGGCATCGATCCCCAGCGCGCCCAGGCCGTCGGCCATCACCTGGATACGGTCACTCTCCTTGACCCGCAGCTCCGCCGCCCCGGTGAGTACCGTCTCGCCCTTGGCGCAGGCGGCGGCAACGAAGATCGCGGGAAACTCGTCGATCGCCAGCGGCACCTGATCCTCGGGGATGCGGATGCCGTGCAGCGGCGCGGAACGGACCCGCAGATCGGCCACCGGTTCGCCGCCCACCTCGACCGGGTTCAGTACTTCGATATCGGCCCCCATCCGGCGCAGTATGTTGATCACTCCCTCCCGTGTCGGGTTGATACCCACATGTTCCAGCAATACATCGGAACCGGCGGCGATACTCGCGCCCACCATGAAGAAGGCCGCGGACGAGATATCCGCGGGCACCTCCACGTTGGCCGCGCGCAGCCGCCCGCCGCCTTCGAGACAAATGCGGGCGCCATCCGTGCTCACCTCATAGCCAAATCCACGCAGCATGCGCTCAGTATGATCCCGGGTCGGCGCCGGTTCAGTGACGCAGGTCTTGCCCCGGGCAAAGAGGCCGGCGAGCAGCACGCAGGACTTGACCTGTGCGCTGGCCACCGGCAGCGCGTAGTCGATGGCGTCGAGGCGATCCACCGGGAGGATATGCAGCGGCGCCGTTCCCTTCTTCGTGGCCTTGATGCGCGCCCCCATGCGGGTCAGTGGATCGATCACACGCCTCATGGGACGCGAGGAGAGACTGACGTCGCCCGTGAGCGTCGCCTCGAATCCCTGCCCCGCCAGCAGACCGCTGAGCAGACGCATGGAGGTCCCGGAGTTGCCGAGGTCGAGGGGGGCCTCCGGTGGCCGCAGGCCGTGCAGACCCACCCCATGAATGCGCACATCGCCGTGCTCTGGTCCTTCGATCTCCACCCCCATGGCGCGGAAGGCGTGCAGGGTGGCAAGGCTGTCCTCGCCTTCCAGGAAACCGCGGATATGGCTGACCCCCTCCGCAATAGCGCCCAGCATGATGGCGCGGTGAGAGATGGACTTGTCGCCCGGCACCCGTATCCGGCCCCGCAGTGGACCGCCGGGCATCACCCGGTAATAAACGTCGCGCCCCATCACGACGATGCCTTCCGGTCGTTACCGGCGTAGCGGTCACGTGCCGCCTTGGCCCGTTCGAAGATGGCCAACAGACGGTCGCCATCACCGGCGTCGAGGGCGGCCGCCAGATCATGCAGTTCACCGGCGAAGCGCTTGATGACCGACCGCAGGGGCCCCCGGTTGGCGAGACAGATATCGCGCCACATCACGGGGCTGCTGGAGGCGATGCGGGTGAAGTCGCTGAAACCGCCGGCGGCGAAGCGGAAGATCTCGTCGTTCTCCTTCATCCGCGCGAGGCTGTCCACCAGGCTGAAGGCCAGCATGTGCGGCAGATGGGAGGTGGCGGCCAGCACCTCGTCGTGATGTCCCGGTGACATCCGGGTCACCTCGGCCCCGCAGACGCCCCACATTGCCTCGACACGGGCGAGGGCTTCTGGATCGGTGTTCTCCACGGGCGTAAGGATCACGCGCCTCTGCCGGTAGAGTTCGGCGAAGGACGACTCCACCCCGCTGCGCTCGGTGCCGGCGATGGGGTGCCCGGGCACGAAGCGGGGCGGCACGCCGCCGAACGCCGCCTCGGCATCGGCGATTACGCTCCCCTTGACGCTGCCGCCGTCGGTGATGATCGCGCCATCGTCGAGATGACCACGGATCGCCTCAAAGACACCACGCATGGCCCCGAGCGGCACGGCGATGAAGACCGTATCGGCCCCCGTCACCGCCGCTGCCGGGTCATGGGTGAACCGGTCGATGACACCCAGCGCCACCGCCCGTTCGAGGTTGGCGGCGCTTCGCCCGCAGCCGATCACCTCGCCAACGGCATCCGCCGCGCGCAGGGCGCGCGCCAGCGAGCCGCCGATCAGGCCCACGCCGATGATTGCCAGCCGCTCGATCCTCATCTCTCCAGCACCTCCGCCAACGCCTCCAGGAAGCGCCGGTTTTCCGCCTCGCGACCCACGGTGACGCGCAAGTGGTGGGGCATATCGTAGTTGGCCACCGGCCGTACGATCACTCCCTTCCGCAGCAGGGACTCGAAGACGTCGGAACCGGAGCGGCCGATATCCACCGTGATGAAGTTGGCCATCGACGGGATGCAGCGTAATCCCATCGACGCGAGTCCCTCCGAGAGCTGGCGCAGACCAGCGCGGTTGACCTCGCGACTACGCGTGAGATGGGCCGTGTCGTTCAACGCCGCCTCCGCCGCGGCCAAGGCCGCGCTGTTGACGTTGAAGGGATGGCGAACGCGGTTGATGACGGCGGCCAGGTCGGGCGCGCTGATGCCGTAACCGATGCGTAACCCCGCCAACCCGTAGATCTTGGAGAAGGTGCGAGTGACGATCAGATTGGGATAGTGCGGCAACAGGTCGAGACCGTTGGGAAAGGCCGGTTCCTCCACATACTCGATGTAGGCCTCATCCAGCACTACCACCACGTGGGAGGGCAGGCGGTCGAGCAAACCGGTGAGTTCATCCCGCGTCATCCAGGTGCCGGTGGGATTGTTAGGGTTGGCGATGAACAGTACGCGGGTCTCCGCATTGACCGCATCGAGCAGGGTCGAGGGGTCGTGTCCGTAAGGCATGCGCGCATGATCGGGAGGAAAAGGCGCCGCCACCCGGCTCCCGGCGCCCTGCGCTTGGGTGTAGATGGGATACATGGCAAAGCTATGGCGGGCAAACACAGCGTTGCGGCCGGGGGCGAGGAAGGCGCGTGCCACCATGTCGATGACATCCGACGAGCCACTACCAAGGGTGATGGCCTCTGGCGCGACACCAAAACGCTTGGACAGGGCGTTCCGCAGACGGAACCCGGCATCGTCGGGGTAGAGGTTGACGCCGTCAATGACCCCCGACGCGGCGCCCGCTCCCATGGGGCTGGGGCCAAGAGGATTCTCGTTGGAGGCCAACTTGATGGTGTGCGAGAGTCCCAGTTCACGTTCCAGCTCCTCGATGGGCTTGCCCGGCACATAGGGATGCAGACCGGAGATGCCCGGCGCGGCAAGTGCGAGGAAGGGGTTGTCCACAGACGCCGACACGGTTCAGAGCAAGGCGCAGGGGTAGGAACCGAGCACCTTGAACAGGCGCGATTCGCGCTCCAGCTCGGCCAGCGCCGACGCCACTTGGGGGTCTTTGCGATGCCCCTCCACGTCGACAAAAAAAACATAGTCCCAGATGCCGCGTCGCGAAGGCCGCGACTCAATGCGCGTCATGCTGATGCCGTGGCGGGCAAGAGGACTCAACATGCCGTACAGGGCGCCCGCCTCGTTGCGGGTGGCGAGCAACAGGCTGGTCTTGTCGTTACCGCTTTGGGCAGCGTCTCGCTTGCCCACTACCAGGAAGCGGGTGGTATTGCCGGGCTCGTCCTCAATGTTACGCGCCACGAACTTGAGGCCATAGATCTCCGCAGCCGCCTCGCCGGCGATGGCGGCGCTGGCGGGGTGGCCTTGCGCCTGCCGCGCCGCTTCCGCGTTGCTGCCCACGGCAACACGTTCCGCATGGGGCAAGTGGCGGTCGAGCCAGCCTCGGCATTGGGCAAACGACTGCTGATGGGAGTAGACGGTCTCGATCTTCGTTGCGTCCTCCTCCTCGGCCAGGAGATGGTGATTGATGCGTAACATCACCTCACCGCAGATCTTCAATGGCGAACCGATGAACATGTCCAGGGTGTAACTGATCACCCCCTCGGTGGAGTTTTCCACCGGCACCACGCCGTAGTGGCAGGAACCCGCTTCCACCTCGCGAAACACATCGGCGATGGAACCCAAGGGCTGGGTGATGACCGAATGGCCGAAGTGCTTGAGCGCCGCCGCCTGGGTGAAGGTGCCCTCGGGACCCAGGAAGGCGATATTGAGACGTTGCTCCAGCGCCAGGCAAGCGGACATGATCTCTCGGAACAGGCGCGCCACCTCCTCGTCGTCGAGAGGCCCCCGGTTGCGCGCCTTGACCTTCTGCAAGACCTCCGCCTCGCGCTCGGGGCGGTAGAAATGGGCGTCGGGGTCCTCCGCCAGCTTGATCCGGGCCACCTCCTGGGCGGCGGCCGCGCGCTGGTTGATCAACTGCTGAATCTGCTCGTCCAGGCGGTCGATCTGCTCCCGGGCCCCGTTCAGTTTCTGGTCGTCTCCTCGCATGGGAAACCGTCCCGCCTAGTCCGACGCGCACCCAAGGCAACGCACCGACAAAACGCCTTCCACCGCGGCAATGCGTTGCATCGTCTCCTCGGTGGGGGCGCGGTCCACATCCAGCAGGGTGACGGCGATATCACCACGGGAACGATTGAGCATGTCGGCGATGTTCAGCTCGCGCTCCGCCAGCACGGTGGAGATCTGCCCGACCATGTTGGGGACGTTGCTGTTGACCACGGCAATGCGGTGTCCGCCATTACGCGGCAGCATGATTTCGGGAAAGTTGACCGAGTTACTGACATTGCCGTTTTCCAGGTACTCCCGCACCTCATCGGCCACCATGATGGCGCAGTTGTCCTCCGCCTCCTTGGTGGAGGCGCCGATGTGCGGCAGCGTCACCACTCGCGGGTGGTCCTTGAGCAGGTTGCTGGGAAAGTCGCAGACATAAGCGTAGAGCTTGCCGCTGTCCAGCGCCGCCACCGCAGCCGCGTCGTCGATGATGCCATTGCGTGCAAAGTTGAGCAGCACCGCGCCGTCCTTCATCAGCTTCAAACGGCTGCTGTTGATCATATTGGCGGTCTCTTCCACCAGCGGCACGTGGAAGGTGACGAAATCGGCGCGCGACAAAAGATCGTCCACGCTCAGCGCCTGTTGTACCTCGGAGGAGAGTTTCCAGGCGCTCTTGACGGTGATGGTGGGGTCGTAACCCACCACATCCATGCCCAGGGCGCGCGCCGCATTCGCGACCTTGACCCCGATCGCGCCCAGGCCGATGACGCCCAGGGTGCGCCCTGGCAGCTCAAAGCCGACGAACTGCTTTTTGCCCGCCTCCACCGCCTTCCCGATCTCCGCGTCGCTGCCCTCCAGACCGCGCGCGAAGGACCAGGCCTGGGCGATATTGCGCGCCGCCATCAGCATGCCTGCCAGCACCAGCTCCTTGACCGCATTGGCATTGGCGCCTGGGGCGTTGAAAACGGCCACGCCCCGCTTTGTCATCTGCTCCACAGGGATATTGTTGACCCCGGCGCCGGCCCGGCCGATGGCCTTGACCGTCTCGGGAATGACCATGTCGTGCATTTTGTGGGAGCGCACGAGGATGGCATCGGGTCGCGCCATCTCGGACGCCACCTCGTAGGTGTCGCGTGGCAGCCGGTCCAGTCCTGCGACAGAGATGTTGTTCAATGTCAGAATCTTGTACATTGCCGTCCCGCCCTCAACCATGCCGTTTCTCGAAATCGGCCATGAAGCCAATCAGCGCCTCGACGCCCGCCTCGGGCATGGCGTTGTAGATGCTTGCCCGCATGCCGCCCACCGAGCGGTGCCCCTTGAGGGTGAGCAGTCCCGCCGCCTTCGCCTCATCGAGAAACACCGGATCCAGGGCGGGGTCGGCCAGGGTGAAAGGGACGTTCATCCAGGAGCGCGCCTTGGGCTCCACGGGATTGCTGTAGAAATCGGATTCATCGATCGCTGCGTACAGCGCCTCGGACTTGCGCCGGTTGATCTCACCCATGGCCTCCAGTCCACCATTGCGCTTCAGCCACTGGAACACCAGTCCCGCGAGATACCAGGCATAGGTGGGCGGGGTGTTGTACATGGAGCCGGCCTTGGCATGGGTAGCGTAATCGAACATGGTGGGGGTGCCTTCCAGGGTCTCGCCGATCAGGTCATCGCGCACGATCACCACCGTCAGCCCCGCCGGGCCGATGTTCTTCTGCGCACCGGCGTAGATGACCCCATAGCGGGAGACATCGATGGGCCGCGACAGGAGAGTGGACGACATGTCCGCCACCAACGGCAAGGCACCGGTGTCCGGAACATAGGGAAACTCCACCCCCTGGATGGTCTCGTTGGGGGTGTAGTGAACGTAGGCGGCATTGTCGCTAAAGGCGAGGCTGGCGGCGTCCGGAACCGTGGTGAAGCCGCTCTCTTCCGTACTCGCCACCACATTCACGTCGCAATAGCGCTTTGCCTCCGCAATCGCCTTCTTTGACCAGGAGCCGGTATTGAGGTAGTCCGCCTTGTCCCTGCCGCGCAACAGGTTCATGGGCACCATGGCAAACTGACTGGAAGCACCACCTTGCAGGAACAGGACCTTATAGTTGTCGGGAATCGCCATCAGTTCACGCAGGTCCGCCTCGGCCTGCCCGGCGATGGACATGAACTCCGCACCCCGGTGACTCATCTCCATCACCGACATGCCGCTGTCCTTCCACTCCATCAACTCGTCCCGGGCCTGCTGAAGGACCTCTTCCGGCAACATGGCGGGGCCGGCGCTGAAATTGAATACTCGTGCCATTGTCTGGTTACACCTTATGTAAGCTCGTGCGTCTTGCGATAAAAAACAGGGCCGTCCGTCGTTCCGGCCTGCGCCGGACCGATGGCGGATCGCGATGGCGGGATCTTCCGCTATTCGCCGTCGGCCGGTCCACTCTCGGGGGTCCCCTCACTCTCCTCTTCTTCGTCGCCAAGGGAATCGATACGCTCCACGCCAATCACCCTTTCCCCCTTGGCCAGCCGGATCAGGGTTACGCCCTGGGTGTTGCGGCTCATGACCGAGATGTCCTTGACGGGCGTCCTGACCAGCACCCCGCCATCGGTGACCAGCATGACCTCATCATCCTCGCCTACCAGCACCGCCCCTACCACCGGCCCATTGCGCTCGGAGGTCTGGATGGAGATCACGCCGCGCCCCCCACGGCCGTGCACCGGATACTCATCGATGGGGGTGCGCTTGCCATAGCCGTGCTCGGTGACGGTCAGCACATCCCCTTCATCCACCACGATCAGCGATACCACTCGTTGCCCCTCGTCGAGCCGGATACCGCGCACTCCGCAGGCGGTCCGGCCCATCGGGCGCACCTTTTCCTCGTGGAAGCGCACCGCCTTGCCACCCGAGCTGAACAACATGATGTCCTGATCGCCAGTGGTCAGCATCACGTCCACCAGTTGATCGCCACCCCGCAGATCGACGGCAATGATGCCGCTGGCGCGCGGACGGGAGAAATCCTTCAGCGGGGTCTTCTTCACCGTACCATGGCTGGTGGCCATGAATACGTAGCGGTCCTCCGGGAAGTCGCGCACCGGCAACACCGCATTTATGCGTTCCCCCTCCTCCAGAGGCAGGAGGTTGATCATCGGCTTGCCGCGGGCGTTGCGCCCTGCCTGGGGCAGTTCGAAGACCTTCATCCAGTAGACCTTGCCATGACTCGAGAAACAGAGAATGGTGTCGTGGGTGTTGGCCACGAACAGCTTCTCCACGAAGTCCTCTTCCTTGGTACGGGTGGCCACCTTGCCCTTGCCACCCCGGCGCTGGGCCTGATAGGCGTCCAGCGACTGGGCCTTGGCATAGCCGGCGTGGGACAGGGTCACCACGACATCCTCCTCGCTGATGAGGTCTTCCAGGGTGAGGTCGAGGCGGTCGTGGAGGATCTCGGTGCGGCGTTCATCGCCGTACTGCTCGCGTATGGCCACCAGTTCATCGCGGATCACCTGCATCAGCCGGTCGGGACTGGAGAGGATATCGAGCAGGTCGGCAATCTTCTCCAGCAGGTCCTCGTACTCCTTGATGATCTTGTCCTGTTCCAGCCCGGTGAGACGGTGCAGCCGCAGGTCGAGAATCGCCTGGGCCTGAACCTCGGTGAGCAGGTACCCCTTCTCACTCAGGCCGTACTTTTCCTCCAGTTCCTCGGGGCGGGTGGCGGCGGCGCCCGCCCGCTCCAGCATCGCCTCGACGACGCCCGACTTCCAGTGCCGGGCCAACAGCGCCGCCTTGGCCTCCGCGGGACTGGCAGCGGCCTTGATGAGGGCAATCACTTCGTCGATGTTGGCCAGCGCCACTGCCAGCCCCTCGAGGATATGAGCGCGATCGCGCGCCTTGCGCAATTCGAACAGGGTACGTCGGGTCACGACCTCGCGGCGGTGACGCAGGAAGTATTCAAGCAGTTGACGCAGGTTGAGCAGCCGCGGCCGGCCATCCACCAGCGCCACGATGTTGATGCCGAAGACCGTCTGCATCTGAGTATGTTGAAAGAGATTGTTGAGCACTACCTCGGCCACCTCGCCACGGCGCAGTTCGATGACGATACGCATGCCGTCCTTGTCGGATTCGTCACGCATTTCCGTGATGCCCTCGATGCGCTTCTCCTTCACCAATTCGGCAATCTTCTCGATCATCCGCGCCTTGTTCACCTGATAGGGCAGTTCGTTGACGATGATGGTCTGCTTGTTGCCCTTTTCGCTCTCCTCGATCTCGGTGCGCGCCCGCATGTAGATGCGGCCGCGGCCGGTGCGGTAGGCCTCGCGAATGCCGCGCGCGCCGTTGATGATGCCAGCAGTGGGAAAATCGGGGCCCGGGATGTGTTCCATCAGGCCATCGATCGTGATGGCCGGATCGTCGATCATGGCCACCGCGGCATTGATCACTTCGGTCAGGTTGTGCGGCGGCACATTGGTGGCCATGCCCACGGCGATGCCCGACGAACCGTTGATCAACAGATTGGGAATACGCGTCGGCAGGACGGAGGGTTCGTGCTCGGTCTCGTCGTAGTTGGGTACGAAGTCAACCGTCTCCTTGTCGAGATCGTCCAGCATGGTATGGGCGATGCGCGCCATGCGCACCTCGGTGTAACGCATTGCCGCCGGGGCGTCGCCATCCACCGAACCGAAGTTGCCCTGCCCGTCGATAAGCATATAGCGCATCGAGAAGGGCTGCGCCATGCGTACGATGGTGTCGTAGACGGCGGTGTCGCCGTGCGGGTGGTATTTACCGATGACATCGCCCACCACGCGGGCAGACTTCTTGTACGGTTTGTTCCAGTCGTTGCCGAGTTCGTTCATGGCGTAGAGCACGCGCCGGTGAACCGGCTTGAGGCCATCCCGAACGTCTGGCAGTGCCCGCCCCACGATGACGCTCATGGCGTACTCGAGGTAGGAATGCTGCATCTCGTCTTCGAGATTGATCGGGAGAACTTCTTTTGCGAATTCGGCCATGATCCGTTGCGTCGTGCGTCAGGGCGTCTCCGACCGCCGCGCAGTCCGATTCAGACGCCAAATGAGAATGCGTCATTCTAGCATAGGCCCGGGGTGCGCTGCATGTGTGAAGGCGGCTTAGAACGGACATGAGGCGTGCTGAGCTCCGGACCGAACGCTGTTCGGCTGCCGATACCTGGATATCGGCTCAGCATGTCCTGTTCGTCAAGCAGTGGAGCTCTTCCCCGCACATGGTCGATTCAGATCCCGCAATTTCAAGCCGGCGCGATCGGCCCCAAGGCCGCTCGCCCCCTCTTCCCTCCAGTGGTGAGAGCGTTATTAACCCGGCAACACTATATACCGTATTCAGCCGTGGCGTACCGGTTCGCAGCAAGGCGGCCCATCGCCGCTGTAGCCACCTTACAGCAAGATGGGGCAACGCAGTCTGTGGGCCGGCACGCCACCGCTTGTTTTTGAATATCATAGAGTGAGGGGTTTAAGGCAGGCGCCGAACCTGCGTTCCAGTGCGCTGGACAGGATGTCCAAGTGTCGCGAGTGCATGGATGCACTGGAGCGACCTTGGCAAGGGAACAACCCTTGCCTGCTCACTGCGCCTTGTTCCGGCGCCTGCCTGAAGCCCTGAAAGCGATATATAGTGTTGCCGGGTTAATTAAGAACCGCCTTGCCGCCTGAAAGCGTGGGATCTGTGGCTTCCCCATCTAGCCTGAATCCGCAGGCGTCTGACCGGACATCAATTTCGCGATTTTGCCAGCATCCGGCTGGGTGACAACGCCTCGTTCGGTCACGATGGCATCCACCAGCGCGGCGGGGGTGATATCGAAAACGGGATTCCACACCTCCACGTCCGGCGCCGCGACAGGAGCGCCTGCGAAGGCGCGCAGTTCCTCGGGCTCACGTTCCTCGATGGGAATGTCGAGGCCGGTGGCCATGTCCATGTCGATGGTGGAGGTCGGCGCCGCGACCATCACCTTGACGCCGTGGTGGCGGGCAGCGACGGCCACCGAGTAGGTGCCGATCTTGTTCGCCACGTCGCCGTTGGCGGCGATGCGGTCGGCGCCCACGATAACCCAGCCGATCCCGCCCTGGGCCATGCGCCAGGCGGCGGCGCTGTCGGCCAACAACGTGACGGGGATGGTGTCTTGTTGCAGCTCCCAGGCCGTGAGCCGCGCACCCTGCATCCAGGGCCGGGTCTCGTCGGCGTAGACCCGGCCAATCTTGCCTTTGGCGAATGCAGCCCGGACGACCCCCAGCGCGGTGCCGAATCCACCCGTGGCGAGCGCCCCCGCGTTACAGTGCGTCAGCACGTCGGTGGGACCGTCAATGAGCGCCGCGCCAAGCCGTCCCATGGTCTCGTTCGCCTCCCGGTCCTCGGCGTGGATACGGCGAGCCTCCGCCAGCAGGGCGGGCACCGGATCGCCCTCCCCCAGCTCATCCACGAGCCGGCCCATCCGTGACAGCGCCCATGCCAGATTGACCGCGGTGGGGCGCGATTCCTCAAGCAGTTTCATGTCCTCCTTGACCCGCTTGCGCCAGTCACCGGGGGAGGTTTTGTGCCGCAGTTGGGCGGCGAGCACCACACCGTAGGCCGCGGTAATGCCGATGGCCGGGGCGCCCCGCACAATCATCTGGCGGATCGCTTCCGCCACCAGGTGGGGGGTATCGAGGCCCACATACTCCTCCTTCTGTGGCAGCGCACGCTGATCGATCAGAAAAAGGCGCCCGTCCTGCCAGACGATGGCGTTGTCCGCAATGAGGTCGACATCCGGCTTGAACGCTTCCATATTGGTCTCTCCCGTGGCAAATTTGCGCCTATTCTAACCCATTCGCAGGGAAACCCGATGAATCCCGACCTGATCATTCACGCCGGCTGGATCGTGCCCGTCAATCCCGCGGGCACGGTTTTGGAGGCGCACTCCATTGTCATCGGCGGCGGTCGTATCCTCGCGGTCCTCCCCACCGCCGAGGCCAGAACGCTCGAAGGCGTCACGGAGGAACTGGAACTCCCCGGGCATGCCCTCATCCCCGGATTGATCAATGCCCACACCCACGCCGCCATGTCTTTGCTGCGTGGCCTGGCGGACGATCTGCCGCTGATGGAGTGGCTTAACGGCCACATCTGGCCGGCCGAGCAGAAATGGGTCAGCGAGGAGTTCGTGCACGATGGCACCTTGCTGGCGATGGCCGAGATGCTGCGCGGCGGCGTGACCTGTTTCAACGACATGTACTTCTTCCCCGATTGCACTGCCCGCGCCGCGGTGATGGCGGGCATGCGCGCCACCATCGGGCTCATCGTGCTGGATTTTCCCACCGTATGGGCGGCCGACGCAGACGAATATCTCAGCCGAGGCCTTGAGATCCATGATCAGTTTCGCAACGACGCCCTCATCCGCACCGCCTTTGCGCCCCACGCACCCTATTCGGTGTCCGACGGGCCCCTGGAACGTATCCGCATGCTGGCGGATGAGCTTGAGATCCCGGTCCACATGCATGTACATGAAACAGCCGACGAGGTGCGGGCCGCAGTGACGGCAACCGGCAAACGCCCCCTCCGGCGGCTGGCGGAGATGGAGTTGCTCTCATCCAGCCTGATGGCCGTTCATATGACGCAACTGGATGCGGAAGACAAGGCGCTGCTGTATGCCTCCGGCGCCTCGGTCATCCATTGCCCGGAATCGAACCTCAAGCTCGCGAGCGGCTTCTGTCCTGTCGCCGAGTTGGCGGAAAACGGGGTCAATGTGGCCATTGGCACGGACGGCGCGGCGAGCAACAACGATCTCGATATGATCGGTGAGATGCGCACGGCGGCGCTATTGGCGAAAGGCGTGTCTGGAGACGCCGCCAGCGTCCCCGCTGCGGATGCATTGCGCATGGCAACGCTCAACGGCGCCGCGGCGCTCGGCATCGAGGACGAGACGGGCTCGCTGGAAAAGGGAAAGTCGGCGGACATCGCCGCCGTCCATCTGGGTGACGTCGAAGGGAGCCCTCTCTATCATGTGCTGTCCCAGCTGGTGTATGCCACTGGCCGGGACAAGGTCACCGATGTCTGGATTCGCGGGCGACAGGTGCTGCGCAACCGCCGCCTGACCACCCTGGACCAGGAGGCGATCCTGCAACGGGCGCGCGCCTGGCAGGATAGGATCAGCGGGCGCGGATGAGGAAAATGCCGGAGGGCGATGCGCCCTGCCACTCCGGCTTGCCGCAGGCAATCAGCAGGGCTTCGGACGACGTCCCTGTGCTTTCTTGACCGGGCATGTACAGACGAGGCTGCTGCCATACTGGGTCTTGTATACACAAGCCCGGGAATCGAGACAACGGGCGAGCTCAACCTCCCGATCCACGAAGTATTCCACCTTGCATACCGCTTCGTCTTCCAAACAGGCGAAATCTTCGCCACACTGAACAGTTTCGAACAGCTTGGGGTTCAGATTTGTACTTGCAACATGAGCCATACGATTGCTCCTTATATGCATGAATCCGAGCCTTGATCGTATATCAGAATTCAAGAGAAATGTTATAGGCAGAACCCCTATTCCGTTAGGGAAATCACTCAACTATAATATTTTGTTATTAAAGAACTTTTTGCCCATTCCGCACACCCGTCGGCGGAATAAATGGCGTGGATTGACCTAATGATGCTTTTGAAACCTCGAGTAAAATGTCAACTAATTTGGTCATAGTTTTTGTTTATCCCCCAGGGCAGTGACCGCTGATATATAATCTTTTTATTCCTATTCCACCACCGGACAGACGCCTTATGGCCAGCAACGCACACAATGTCGATCATCACGAAATCGGCAAATTCGAAGAACTCGCATCCCGTTGGTGGGATCCTCACAGCGAATTCAAGCCCCTGCACGACATCAATCCCCTGCGTCTCGAATATATCGAAAGGATGTGCGGTGGCCTGGCGGACAAGAAGATACTGGACGTGGGCTGCGGTGGCGGCATCCTCTCCGAGAGCATGGCGGCCCGTGGCGCGCAGGTCACCGGCATTGATATGGGGGAAGCGCCACTGGAGGTGGCGAGGCTGCACCTGCTGGAATCGGGTCTCGAGGTCGAGTATGAACGTATTCCGGCAGAGCGGCTGGCGGAGGAGCGCCCGGCCGCGTTCGACGCGGTGACTTGCATGGAGATGCTGGAACACGTCCCCGACCCCGCCTCCATCGTGCAGGCCTGCCATGATCTGGTAAGGCCCGGCGGCTGGGTGTTCTTCTCCACCCTCAACCGCAACCCCAAGTCCTATCTGTTCGCCATCATCGGTGCGGAATACATCCTGCACCTGCTGCCCAAGGGTACCCACGACTACGGCAAGTTTATCCGCCCTTCCGAGTTGGAACGTTGGATACGGCGCGCGGGGCTCGGGATGCGCGATATGACCGGCCTGGTCTACAACCCGTTGACCCGACGCTACCGCCTTGACCACGATGTCAGCGTCAACTACATGGTCGCCTGCCAAAGACCCGCGGATGAATGACGGTCCGAACGGCGCCATTCGCACTGTGCTGTTCGATCTCGACGGCACTTTCGCCGACACCGCCCCCGACCTCGCCTGGGCGCTGAACCAGGTGCTGATCGCCCACGGCCGGGCGCCCCTGCCTTTCGCGCAGATCCGGCCGGTGGTCTCGCACGGGGGCAAGGCGCTGATCCGGCTGGGCTTCGGGCTCGACCCCGAGAGTGCGGAGGCCGCTCCGCTGCGCCAGCAGTTTCTGGACCTCTATCGCGACAACATTTGCCGGGAGACACGGCTGTTCCCCGGCCTGTCCGAAGTGCTCGACACCCTGGACGCCGAGGGACATCCGTGGGGGATCGTGACCAACAAACCCGCCTGGCTCACTGATCCACTCATGGAGGGGCTCGGTCTCCGACAGCGGGCGGCCTGTATTGTCAGCGGTGATACCACCTCCCGCCCCAAACCCGATCCAACGCCCGTACTGCACGCCTGCGAGATCACCGACACCCCGCCAGAGGCATGCCTTTACGTGGGCGACGCCGAACGCGATATCCAGGCGGGCCGGCGGGCCGGGACCCGAACGCTGGTTGCCCTGTTCGGCTATCTCGCTGATAGCGACCGACCTGGCCAATGGGGCGCGGACGGCTGCATCCAGCACCCGAAGGAGATCCTGACGTGGCTCCAAGCCGGTTGACCACCGAGGACCGCTATCCCAATACCGCCACGCCCTTGGGTTCCGACCTTTATTATGCCATCCGCTACGCCCCGCCCGATACGCGGGACGACCTGGCGCTGTTGGCAGCCGTCTATGCCCGGCTGTTCCAAATCCCGGCGGAATGTTCGGAGCCCGCGGTTGCCCTGCGAAAGGCGGGCTGGTGGCGGGACGAACTGGAACGCAGTGTCACGGGCGGACGTTCCGAGCATCCTCTTGGCGAATCACTCGCGCGCCTTTTCGAACGACGTCTCCTGCCACCCCATCCCCTGTTCGACATGGCGGATGCAATCATCGCGGAAATCCGGCGGTCGCCTTTCACCGATACCGCCGGCCTGATCGCGCACTGGGAACAAGGACAGGGCGCCCTGTGCGAACTCTTCACCCACATTCTCTCCCCCGCGCCCCCCGATACCCTCGTCTGCAAGGCCCGCAGACTGGGCGGATTGATCGGCATGGCGACGGCGATTCAAGACATGGGCGCGCACCTGCGCGCCGGCCGCTGCCTGCTCCCCAAGGATCTGATGGCGGCGTATGGCGTCCAGTGCGCCATCGGCATCGAACCGGAGAGCGCCACCGCCCTCATGTCCCGGCTCGCCGATGCGGCCCGTTCGCACGGCGCCCTTTCGGCCACGCCCACCAACAGGCGGCTGTTGCCCGTGCTTATCCAGGCTCAGCTCGCTGAAACCCTGCTGGGGGAAATGGAGAAAGCGGGTTTTCCCGTCATCGGGCAGCGCGTGGCGCTAACCCCTTTGTACAAACTTTGGCTATCATGGCGCCTTTACCGAACATTGTGAGGCATGCAACCAAGATGAACACCGCCCTTGTCCGCCTCTGCAGACGCCTGTGTGCAGCGACGTTGTCACCACGATCGAAGGTATTAACCCGGCAACACTATATATCGCATTCAGGGCTTCAGGCAGGCGCCGGAACAAGGCGCAGTGTGCAGACAAGGGTCATTCCCTTGCCAAGGTCGCTCCAGTGCATCCATGCACTCGCGACACTTGAACATCCTGTCCAGCGTACTGGAACGCGGGTCCGGCGCCTGCCTGAAGCCCCTAACCCTATGATATTCAAAGACAGGCCGCGGCGTGCCGGCCCGCAGACTGCGGTGCCCCATCGTGCTGTAGGGTGGCTACAGCGGCGATGGGCCGCCTTGCTGCGAATCGGCACGCCACGGCTGAATACGATAAATATTGTTGCCGAGTTAGTAACGCGCCGTTCGCAAAGTAGACGGATCTCCAACCGCGGGGCATCGCTCCACGCAGATTGCCGCACCGCCTCCGCGCGCCATCGCTTGGCCCGAAAAGAATGGAAGGCCCTGAAAGCCAATGCGATCCTGATTGTGCTGGCCATGGGCACACTGATGACAGTCAGCGCCTGCCAGGCCAGCCTGCCAGTGGCGGTGGATGGCCGGCCGCTCCCCTCGCTCGCCCCCATGCTGGAGCGGGTCACCCCGGCGGTGGTGAACATCTCCACCCGCACCCTGATCCGTATCGACGAAAACCCGCTCCTGAGCGACCCCTTCTTCCGCTACTTCTTCGACTTGCCCAAGCGGTCCAGAAAGCGCGAGAGCCAAAGCCTTGGCAGTGGCGTGATCGTGGACGCAGCCAAGGGCTATATCCTCACCAACCACCATGTGGTCGACAAGGCCGATGAGATCACGGTAACCCTCAAAGATGGCCGAAAACTCACTGCCAGACCCATCGGTTCGGATCCCGAGACCGACATTGCCATCATCCAGGTGCCGCCGGAGGGTCTCGCAAGCGTTACTCTGGCCGACTCGGACACGTTGCGCGTGGGCGACTTCGTGGTGGCAATCGGCAATCCCTTCGGGCTCGGCCAGACGGTCACCTCCGGTATCGTCAGCGGCCTGGGGCGCAGCGGGCTGGGTATCGAGGGCTACGAAAACTTCATCCAGACAGACGCCTCCATCAATCCCGGAAATTCCGGCGGCGCCCTGGTCAACCTGCGCGGTGAACTGGTGGGCATCAACACCGCCATTCTCGCGCCCAACGGAGGGAATGTCGGCATCGGCTTCGCCATACCGGTCAATATGGCGAAGTCGGTGATGCAACAACTGATCAAGTTCGGCGAGGTGCGGCGCGGCATCTTCGGCGTCCGGGTGCAGAACGTCACGCCCGACGTGGCCCAGGCGCTCGGGCTGCCGAACCGCCATGGCGCGGTGATCGTCCAGGTGGAACATGGCTCCCCTGCGGCAAAGGCGGGACTGAAGGTAGGCGACCTCGTGGTGGGCGCCAACGGCCGGTCGGTGCGTTCGGCCACCGAACTGCGCAACACCATCGGTCTGATGCGCGCCGGCAGCCGCTTCACGCTCGATGTGGTGCGCAAAGGGCGCACACTGGAGCTGTCCGGCGTTATCGCCGATCCCTATGCGGACTATGTCGATGGCGCCGAATTCGACCCCGCGTTCAAAGGCGCCCTGTTCGGCGAGGTGGAAGACACCACCGCGTTCGGCCGTTATCAAGCAGTGAAAATAGGGACGGTGCGCAAGGGAAGTCCTGCCTGGGAAAATGGACTGCGACCGGGCGACACCGTCATCGCCGTCAACAAATCGAGCATCCGCAGCCTGAGCGACCTGCGGCGCATCGTTCGCAGGAGCGGGGGCATCTCGCTGGTGAAGCTGCGCCGCGGCGGACGCACCATCCTGCTCGTCTCACAATGAACCCGCCCCCATGAACGATTACACTCCTCCAAAAGACCTTCTCAAAGACCGTATCATCCTGGTGACCGGGGCGACCGACGGTATCGGGCGCGTGGCGGCCAAGACCTTCGCCAGCCACGGCGCAACGGTGGTGCTGCTCGCCCGGTCCATGCCCCGACTGGAACGGGTCTACGATGAAATCGAGGAGGCCGGTGGCCCGCAGCCGGCCATCTTCGAGATGGATCTCGAAAAGGCGCCCGAAAGCGAGTATCCCGGCATGGCGGAGACCCTCTATCAGGAATTCGGCCGGCTCGACGGGCTGCTGCACAATGCGGCCCAGCTCAAACTCCTGAGCCGGATCGACGACTATGACCTGGATGCCTGGAACAGCGTCCTGCAGGTCAACCTGACCGCCCCCTTCCTGCTCACCCAGGCCTGCCTGCCCCTGCTCCGCCGCAGTGACGACGCCTCGGTGATCTTCACGTCCGACCGCTTGGGGCGGCGCGGCAAGGCCTATTGGGGCGCCTATGGCGTGTCCAAATTTGGTATCGAGGGCCTCATGCAGATCCTGGCCGAAGAGACGCGCGACAGCAGCAACATCCGGGTCAACAGCATTGCCCCCCCGCCGACCCGAACCAAGCTGCGGGCCTTCGCCTACCCCGGCGAGGATCCACAGACGTTACCCACACCGGACGGCTTCATGGATATCTACCTCTACCTGATGGGGCCCGACAGTGCCGGAACCACCGGGCAGGCCTTTGACGCCCTTTCCATGGAATCCCCCTGATCTTCAATGCTGTCCGGCTGAAAATCCCGGGAGCGCGATCGACTCAGCCTATCGAATTCGATGAATGCCCCACCGGCTGAAAGCCGGATTGATCGGCCCCGAGTCCGATTGCCCCCTCTCCCAAGACCGGGAAAGGGCCAGGGTGAGGGTTCGAACATCCACCTCCGCGCACGTTCCACTCCCCACATCTCAAGGGGCGAGGAAGTATTATTAACCCGGCAACAATGTATATCGCATTCACGGCTTCAGGCAGGCGTCGGAACAAGGCGCAGTGCGCAGGCAAGGGTTGTTCCCTTGCCAAGGTCGCTCCAGCGCATCCATGCACTCGCGACACTTGGACATCCTGTCCAGCGCACTGGAACGCAGGTCCGGCGCCTGCCTGAAGCCCCTAACCCCATGATATTCAAAGACAGGCCACGGCTGAATACGATATATATTGTTGTCGGACTAAGGGCGTGGGATTTTGTGAAACAGGGCGGCCAAGCCTCATACCCTCCTGATACCCGCTGCCACCGAGTTGCCGACCGAAGACCGCCCTGATTTGTCAACATATGTAAACCCGCAGTTCTCGTCTTTGGACAATAACCGGATTCCAGTACCATGTCCGCGGGAACGGGATTCATATTTCAGCGCCGGGGAAGGTCCAGTACCTCAGGTACCGGGCAACATCTCCAGGAGACCGGGAGGGTCTCCCACCAGATCGATAACCCAGACTGAGGAACGAGGATGGAACACAAGAAGACTTCGGCAGGCAAATCGTATCGGCCGGCGCTCCGGGGGCTGAGCGTCGCCATGGGCGTTCTCCTTGCTTCCAGCGCTTTTGGCGCCGCGCTGAACAGCAGCGAGGTAACGTTCAATATCACCGGTTCGGGCGGCAGTAACGGCGCCGTCCTCAATGCATTCACCGTCACGGGCCAACCGAATCCGTTCGACACCATCATCGTTCCGGATTCAGTGCGCTACCAGTTCGCCACTCCCGCCGCCACCAGCGAGTTTCTCATGAACCGCGACGTGATCGGCAACAACATCACCGACGGTCCAGCCGTATTCGACCCCGCGTTGCTGGATGCCAACAAGGACCGCGACCTGACCCACTACCTGTCGCTCGACCAAACCATCAACGGCACGGACTATCTCGAGTTCGCGTACACTCACCCCACCCGCGCCGCCGCCAACCGTTACGTCCTCGTCACGGAGCGGAACGGCAACAACGCCATGGAGGTCCAGGCGCTCGACAGTGGAGGGGCATTGACTGGCAACGCCCTCCCCACCACGCCCGGGAGCACCTATATCGACAGTGGCGTGGATGCCGGCGTTCCCAACAGCAACGCCACGCAGAATGTATTCGTCACCATCTATCCCCTCACCGACCTGGTCCCGGCCAACACGCCTATCTCCGGCATTCGGCTCACCCAGAGCGGAGCGACGGGATCCGACGGTGGTGATGGCAAGGTGTTTCTGATGCTCGACAGCGGCGAGCTGCCCCAGGTGACGAATGACACGCCCACAACCCAGACTGACACCCCGAAAAATCTGGACGTCCTGGCCAACGATACCGACGATGGCGGCAATGCGGCGCTCACCGTCGTCCAAGTCTCCACCCCCGATCAAGGCGGGAGCGCCACCATCAACGCCGACAACCGCACCATAGATTATGTCCCTGCGGCAGGCTTCACCGGAACGGAGACGTTCACCTATACGGTCTACGACAACGACGCGGGCACGGCGACCGGTACCGTGACGGTAACCGTCGCGGCCAATCAGCCACCCGTCGCCAGCGACGACACCGCCACGGTTCAGGCCGGCGCCAGCCAGACCATCGGCGTGCTCGCCAATGACAGCGATCCCGATGGCGACACCCTCACCATCACCGCCGTCGGCGCGCCCGACAACGGCGGCAGTGCAGTCATCAATGGCAATGCCATCGACTACACGCCCGCCGCCGGCTTCACCGGCACCGAGACCTTCACTTACACCATAAGCGATGGAAAGGGCGGAAACGACACCGCGAACGTCACCGTGACAGTCACCACCGCGCCCAATCAGCCGCCCGTCGCCAGCGACGATACGGCCACGGTCCAGGCCGGCGCCACCCAGACCCTCAATGTACTTGCCAACGACAGCGATCCAGATGGCGACACCCTCACCATCACCGCCGTCGGCGCGCCCGATAATGGCGGCAGCGCGGTCATCAATGGCAATGCCATCGACTACACACCCGCCGCCGGTTTCGCGGGTACCGAGACCTTCAGCTACACCGTAAGCGATGGAAAGGGCGGAAACGACACCGCGAACGTCACTGTGACGGTCACCACCACGCCCAATCAGCCGCCCGTTGCCGGCGACGATACGGCCACGGTCCAGGCCGGCGCCACCCAGACCCTCAATGTACTTGCCAATGACAGCGATCCAGATGGCGACACCCTCACCATCACCGCCGTCGGCGCGCCCGACAATGGCGGCAACGCGGTCATCAATGGCAACGCCATCGACTACACTCCGGCCGCCGGTTTCACTGGCGCCGAGACCTTCAGCTACACCGTAAGCGACGGAAAGGGCGGGAGCGACACCGCGAGTGTCACGGCCAATGTCACCCAGAACGCACCCGACTTCGATGGGGACGGTATCGCAGATGACACTGACATCGATGACGACAACGATGGAATCCCGGATACCGTGGAAGGAACTGCCGATTTCGATGGCGACGGCCTGCCCAACTATCAGGACCCCGACGCCGATGGAGACGGGATCCTGGATCTGGCGGAGTCCGGCCTCAATGCTTCCGAACGGGGGGCGTTGGATGCGGACGGTGACGGCCGCATCGATTCCCACAACAGCTTTGGCGCCAACGGCCTCGCCGATGATGTGGAGACCATGGCGGACAGCGGACAGACCGATTACGACAATGATCAAATCGGTGATGCGCCCGTGGATACCGACGGCGACGGACAGCCCGATTTTCTTGACCTCGACAGCGATAACGATGGCATACCGGATGTTATCGAAGCCGGACTGCCCGACGGCGATGGCGATCGGAGGGCGGACAACGGACAACATACGCTAACCCCGCCAGACACCGACAGGGACGGCATTCCGGATGTTCACGACCTCGACAGTGACGGCGATGGCAAACAGGACATTTCCGAGGCGGGCTTTGCTGACACCGATGACGATGGCCGGATCGACGGCTTCACCGACGCGGATCATGATGGGTATGACGACACACTTGCCGCCCGTCCTTTGGCGCTCCCCGATGGTGATGGTAACGGCGTTCCGGATTTTCTCGAACCGGACTGTTCCGGTTGCCAATTGACCACGGGTATCGAGGGTCATGGAGGGGGCGGAATGGACTGGTTCCTGCTAGCTGCCCTTCTCCTCATCGGGTTTCAACGGAAAGGAGTTTTAAATTGAACGACAAGCAGCTTATCGCTATCGCAATAATCGGCGCAGCGTTCACGCCCGGCGGCCTGTTCGCGGCGGATATGTCCGGCGAACGGGAATTCCAGCAACGGGGATATCTGGGACTCGGGATTGGCATCTCCCGTCTAAAGCCGGAATCCTCCTGCAACTGCTACGAAGTGGATGACGACAACGATTTCGCCGGCATCCTGCATGCAGGTATCGATCTGTCACCACGCTTCACGCTGGAAGGTTATTATGCCAACCTTGGAGAAGCGGGTATAGGATACCGCACCACGGGTCAGCACGCCGGTGACGTCGAGTATAAGCATTATGGCGTCAGCCTGCTCGGCTATCTCTACAACAGCAAGGACGCTGCCGATTATGCAGACTCCAGCGACGACGACGAGGGCTTTTACCGGCGGGAGGGGCTCTCTCTGTTTGGACGCATCGGCTTGGGAAAGATGGACAACCGTTCCAATCTCGACTATCGGCAGAACGCAGAGCTTCACTTGCATCTGGGCGTCGGGGCCGAGTACGGCTGGGCCAACGGTTTTGCCGCCCGTGCTGAATTCGTCTCCTATGACAAGGACGCCAAACTGCTGAGCCTCAGTCTGATCAAGCGTTTTGGCAAGGCCACCGCACCGATGGTTGCCGCCGCACCCGCGGCGGTTGTGGAGGAGCCGGCGGCTATGGAGACGAATGCCGGTGACACGGCAGACAACGCACCCAGCGGGGATGGGTCGGGTGAGGCCGTCGAAGCGCGCCCGGGCACGGGAGGACCGCGCGCCGATGCAGCGATTGTGCCTGCCCACATCCTGAGCGACCTGGATCTTCCCGTGGTCTATTTTTCGCTGGATGGAGACGATCTGACGCCACAATCCAAGAAGGATCTCGAGCCCTTGGTCGACACCCTGAAAAAATACCCCAGTATGCAGGTCGACGTGGAGGGCCATACCGACTCGTTGGGTTCCACCGACTACAACATGGAACTCTCCCGGAGGCGAGCCGAGCAAGTCATCGACTACCTCGTCGGTCAGGGTGTTTCGCGTAATCAGCTCGTGGCCAAGCCCTTTGGAGAGAGCATGCCTGTCGCCGACAACAGTAGCGAAGACGGCCGGCGGCTGAACAGGCGCGTCACCTTTTCGATCAAGAAATACTGATCGGTTCCCGGACGGGACAAGGATCAACTGATCAGGCGTTTCATCTCCGCGACCGCCGCGGCCAGGCCGCTGAAGATGGCGCGGGCGATGATTGCGTGACCAATATTGAGTTCACGGACGCCGTCGATGGCGGCAATGGCCTGAACATTGTGATAGTCAAGGCCGTGGCCCGCATTGACTTGCAGCCCCAGTTCGAGGCCCATCGCCACCGCCTCTTTGACCCGCACCAGTTCCCTCTCCTTGTCAGTGGCTGAACGGGCGTCGGCGTAGTGGCCGGTATGGATCTCCACCACAGGCGCACCGACTGCCTTCGCGGCCTCCAGTTGACGCGGTTCCGCGTCGATGAACAAGGAGACGCGGATACCCGCCTCCGCCAGGCGGGCGCAGTATTCTGCCAGATAGGCGGTGTTCGAGGCGACGTCGAGTCCACCCTCGGTGGTCAGTTCCTCGCGCTTTTCCGGCACCAGACAACAGTCGGCTGGGCGGATACGGGTGGCGATCTCCGCCATCTCCGCGGTGGCGGCCATCTCCAGGTTCATGCGGCTTTGCAGAATGCCGATCAGCATCTCCACATCACGGTCCTGGATGTGTCGGCGGTCCTCCCGCAAATGGAGCGTAATTGCATCCGCCCCCGCCTGCTCGGCCACCAGGGCCGCCTGGATGGGTTCGGGATAGCGGGTGCCACGCGCCTGGCGGAGGGTGGCCACATGGTCGATATTGACACCAAGCAGTAGGGAATCGTTTGTTTTCATTTCTGCATCATCTGAAATAGTTCACGGCTTTTCAGCGGTTTGTCACCGAGATAGTGCGCAAGCACCGAACGCATCAAGTGGCGCGCCTCCCGGCGGCTGGCGCCCTCCAACGGCGCGTCCGCCGCCAGCGCCAGCAAGGTAGCGCCACCATAACCTTTTGCCTCCGACGAGGCCAGCGGCACGAGACCCGTGTCCGGCACGTAGAGATAGCGCTTGTCCGCCTCCACCGGCGCGCCCGTTCCGGCCACCTGGTCGAGTATTGGGGCATACCCCAACGCCCGCAGCAGCCGCAGCTCGAAATGCCGCAGGCTCTGTTCCAGTTCGCCCTGAGTTATATCGTGTAAAACAGCATGGTAGTCGTCGAACAGGGCCTCGTGCGGATCGTTACGCCCCAGGAGCCGCATGAGCAGCTCGTTGATATAGAAACCGCAGTAGAGCGCCCGACCCGTGGGCGCCACGGCCTCGCCCGCCGGCTCGATATGTGCCAGGGTGCGCATCTCGCCCCGCCCAACAAGGCGCACGAGCAATGGCCGGAAAGGCTCGAACAGGCCCGCTCCTTCGCGCTTTCGGGCCTTCGCCCCTTTCGCCACCGCCGGCACACGTCCGAGCCGGCGGACGAACAGTTCGACAATGAGACTGGTGTTGCGAAAGTCACGCCGGTGCAGAACGAAAGCGGCGTGCAGGTCGTCCCTGCTCCCCATGATGCCTTACTCGTTGTACCCCAGGCGCGACAACGCCGACTCGTCGGATGACCAACTCTTTTTCACCTTGATCCAGACCTTCAGATTGACCTTGGTATCGAAGAATTTCTCCATCTCCCTGCGGGCATTGATGGCCGCTTCCTTCATGGCGGCCCCTTTTCTACCCAACAGAATGGCCTTCTGACCCGGCCGTTCCACCCATACTATCGCTGCAATATGATAGACGCCCTTGTGCGCCTTGAATGTCTCGATCTCGACGGAGACGGCATAGGGCAATTCTTCGGCATAGCGCCGCGTGAGCTGTTCCCGCAACAGTTCCGCGGCGAAAAAACGCTCCGAACGGTCGGTGAGCTGCTCCTCGGGGTAGAAATTCTCGCCTTCGGGCAGGTGATCGAGGGCCGCCTGTTCAAGGAGATCCACTTGATCACCCTTCAGCGCGGAGAGCGGAATGACCTCCACGAAATCATGGCGCTTGATGGTCTCTGCAATGTAAGGCAGCAACAGATCCTTCTTCTTGACCTGATCGATCTTGTTGATCGCCAGTATCGTGGGAGTTCTTCTGTTCTGGATATCCTTCAGAACACGCTCATCCTCTGGCGTCCATTTCAATGCCTCCACCACGAAGACCACCACATCCACCTCCGCCAGTACGCTGCGCGCGGAACGGTTCAGGTAGCGGTTCATGGCGTTCTCGCCGCGACTGTGAATACCGGGCGTGTCCACATAGAGGATCTGCCCTTCCGGCCGTGTCTTGATACCAACGAGCGCATGGCGTGAGGTCTGCGCCTTGTGGGAGGTAATGGCCAGTTTCTGACCGATAAGGCGGTTGAGCAAGGTCGATTTTCCCACATTGGGCCGGCCAATGAGGGCCACATAGCCACATCGGTGGACGACGGCTTCAGTCATCCCGTATCTCGTCCAGCAGGCGTTTGGCCGCCGCCTGCTCGGCCTTGCGTCGGCTGCCACCGCGGCCAACGGTCTCGCGGCCCAGATCTGCCGACCGGCACGTCACGGTAAAGATCTGATCGTGGGAATCCCCTTGAATATCGATCACGGAGTATTTTGGCAACGCCAGCCCCCGTGCCTGAAGATATTCCTGCAACTGGGTTTTGGGATCCTTTTGCTGCACATCGGGCGACAACCGTTCGAGACGTTTGGCGAACAGCCGGAGAATCAGAGAGCGGACTGCCTCAAGCCCCTTGTCGAGGTAGACGGCCGCAAGCACAGCCTCGACGGCGTCCGCCAGGATGGAAGCGCGGTTGTGCCCGCCGCTGCACAGTTCCCCGCGTCCCAGGACCAAGTGAGGGCTGAGATCCACCTCGCGGGCGATCTCTGCCAAGGTCTCCCTCTTGACGAGGCTGGAGCGCAACCGGCTCAACTGTCCTTCGTCGGCCTCGGGAAACCGCCGGTAGAGTTGGTCGGCGATAACAAACCCCAAAATCGCATCACCGAGAAACTCCAGTCTCTCGTTGTTGTGCTTGCCCGCACTGCGGTGGGTCAAAGCGCACCGCAGCAAGGTGTCGTCCTGCGGCTGGTAGTCCAGCCTTCTCAGCAACGCCTCGAACGCCGCGCTCAATTGGAAATCAGCCTGACCTTGTCGTCGAAGGATACAAGCAGATCCACATTGCCCACGATATGGGACCTGACCTGGTAGGCGATACCAATATCCATCACACCCTTATGTTTCTTGATCGTCACCTTGTTACTGTCTACGCCATTGATATAGCTGATATCGAAGCGTTTCTTCAGCAGGCGTTTGATCTCCATTGGGCTCTTCTTGGTGATGTACGGTTCCTCCTTCAACGAGTTGAGCACCGTTTTCACATTGTAGTTTTCCAGATAGATTGGAACCAGCTTCAATGCGAGCATGATAAAAAAACCGATCAACGCCAGTACGATGAGCCAGCCCACACCGGTCATGCCCCGTTGTCCGCGAAGATTGTTGGTCATCAAAGTCCACTCCTTAAATGCTCTGGGTACAGGCTCCTGAATATTTCCAGAGGCCATGACAGAGTATCGGTCAATCCAGGGGTTACTTGACTGCATCGCCGATCCGGTCCCAGGCGATGGGGAAGCCGCTGCGCCCTGTATCCCAGTGCATCCAGATCCCGAACGCCTTGCCCACCAGGTTTTCCTCCGGCACAAACCCCCAGCAACGGCTGTCGTTACTGTTGTCCCGGTTATCCCCCATCACAAAATAGTGGCCCTCGGGAACCACCACCTTTCCAGCCGCCAATACTGTGCACCCGGGCGGAAGATCAGGGGCAAAAGGATGTATCAGGATCTTGTGCTCAACCCCATCGAGCTGCTCGACGGCCTCCAGGGCTCCTGTCTCGCGCGCCCCGGAACCTGCACCCGTGTATACCCCAATGGGGGTTTGAGGTGCAGGTTTTCCATTGATGAAAACCGTTTTGTCATGGTAGCTGATTTCATCCCCCGGCACTCCTATGACGCGCTTGATGTAATCGACGGAAGGATTCGCCGGATAACGAAACACCACCACGTCCCCGTGCCTGGGCTCGCCGATCTCGATGATTTTTGTATTGGTGACCGGTAGGCGGATCCCATACGCGTATTTGTTGACCAGGATGAAATCACCCACCAAGAGCGTGGGCATCATGGAGCCGGAAGGAATGCGAAACGGCTCGACCAGAAACGAACGCAGCAAAAGCACGATGAGGATCACCGGGAAGAACGAGCGCGCATACTCCACGATGAGCGGTTCCCGATAGCCCCCCTTCTGTGCCGCCTCCGGCAGGTCCGCCACGCCACCACCTGCGGCGGCGGCCGCCTTCTTGCGCGCGGGAGCAAAGAAAACAGCGTCGATGAGCCATATTCCTCCGGTCACGAGGCACGCCAACACCAGCAATGTGGGAAAGTCGAAGTTCATTTGTTGTTCCTTGGTCCGTATTCGTCAATTATCCTTGCCCACCTGAAGTACCGCAAGGAATGCGTCCTGTGGGATCTCCACCTTACCCACCTGTTTCATGCGTTTCTTGCCCGCCTTTTGTTTCTCCAGCAATTTTCTCTTGCGCGTAACATCGCCCCCGTAGCACTTGGCGGTGACGTTCTTGCGCAGGGCCTTTACCGTCGTACGGGCGATGATCTTGCTTCCAATCGCGGCCTGAATGGCGACGTCGAACATCTGACGGGGGATGATCTCCTTCATCTTCTCGGTGAGCTCGCGGCCGCGGCTCTGGGCCTGGTCGCGGTGGACGATGGTGGAGAGGGCATCCACCGCCTCACCGTTGATGAGGATGTCCAGCTTGATCAGCGGCGCGGCCTGAAACCGTTTGAATTCGTATTCAAAGGACGCAAAGCCCCGGCTGACGGACTTCAAACGGTCGAAGAAATCGAGCACCACCTCATTCATGGGCATGTCATAGACGATCTGCACCTGACCGCCGAGGTACTGCATCGACTTCTGCACCCCCCGTTTCTCGATACAGAGGTTGATGACGTTACCCAGGTAGTCCTGCGGCACCAGGATAGTGGCCTCGATGATGGGCTCGCGGATCTCAGCGACGCGGCTGGGGTCAGGCAGTGCCGCCGGGTTGTCGATCTGGGTGACGTTGCCGTCGGTTTCCTCCACCTCATAGATGACGGTGGGGGCGGTGGTGATGAGATCGAGGTTGTATTCCCGCTCCAGCCGCTCCTGCACGATCTCCATGTGCAGCATGCCAAGGAACCCGCAGCGAAATCCGAAGCCCAGCGCTTGCGAGGTCTCCGGCTCGTAGTGCAACGCAGCGTCGTTGAGCCGCAGTTTTTGCAGTGCCTCCCGGAGGCCCTCGTAGTCGTCCGACGACACGGGGTAGAGCCCGGCGAATACCCGTGGCCGCATCTCTTCGAAGCCGGGCAGCGGCTCTGCCGCCTTGCGGTCGGCATGGGTGATGGTGTCGCCCACCGGCGCACCGTCGATCTCCTTGATCCCCGCGATGACAAAACCCACTTCGCCGGGGCCAAGTGTCTCGCGCTTCTCCCTTTTGGGCGTAAAGACGCCGACCTGATCCACCTGGAACACCCGGCCGCTCGACATGATACACATCTTGTCCCTGGCCTTGAGTTCGCCATTGATGACGCGGATCAGCGAGATGACCCCAACATAGGAGTCGAACCAGGAGTCGATGATCAGCGCCTGTAGTGGCGCATCGGCGTCCCCCTCGGGGGGCGGTATGCGCGCGATCAACGCCTCCAACAGGTCCGGTATGCCCTCGCCTGTCTTGGCGCTGACCCTGATGGCATCCTCCGCCTCGATCCCAATGATCTCCTCGATCTCGTTGATCACCCGTTCCGGCTCCGCGGAAGGCAGGTCGATCTTGTTAAGTACCGGCACGACTTCGAGACCCTGTTCGATGGCGGTATAGCAGTTGGCCACGCTCTGCGCCTCGACTCCCTGCGCGGCGTCGACCACCAGCAACGCGCCTTCGCATGCGGCCAGGGAACGGGAGACTTCGTACGAGAAATCCACATGGCCGGGGGTATCGATAAAGTTCAGCTTATAGATCTCGCCGTTCCTGGCCTTGTAATCCAGAGTGACGCTTTGGGCCTTGATGGTGATGCCGCGCTCACGCTCGAGGTCCATGGAATCCAGCACCTGCGCCTCCATCTCGCGCTCGCTCAAGCCACCGCAGACCTGGATAAATCGGTCGGCGATGGTGGACTTGCCATGGTCGATATGGGCAATGATGGAGAAGTTGCGGATATGTTGCAGGTCGGTCATGGGGTTACCGGAGGCATGGGCGTCATCGGGCGGATCGAAAAAACGGAACTTCCGCTTCGAAAGTTCCGCTCTTACCAATCACCAAAGCGGTTAAAAGGAATCCCGCCATGATACCAGATCACGCGCCGTCCACGTACTCACGGAGCGCTGGTTCGTCCAGAAAATAGTGGCAGATCTCTTTCCCTTCCGCGACGAGTACGGGCACCCTCTGCCCAAACCGCGCTTCCAGCGCCCCGTCGTTCCCGATATCGATCACCGTCAATCCGTACCCCAACTCCGGGCGCAATGCCGCCAGCCGGTCCAGCATCTCTTCACAGAGATGACACCCGGACCGGCTGTATACGGTGAGCTGCACTATTTTGCGGGAACCCGCAGGGCCAGGAACATGGGGCCCGACTCGCGGTGCACCAATACCGCCACGGAACGCCCGCCGGGCAGCCCTTTCACTATCTCCTTGAACTGCCTGACATCCTTCACCGGCTTGTTGTTGATCATAGTGATGACATCACCCGGTTTGATGCCTGCCTTCGCTGCGGAGCCGGAACCCACCTCTTCGACCACAACGCCACCTTCCGGTATCTTGAGCGCCTCCCGCTGCTCATCGCTTAGTGGAGCGACGGTCAGGCCCAGGCGCCCGGCCTTGGCCCTGGCTGGCTTGGACGGTGTCGATGCGAGATCCTCTTCGGCGGGCAACTCGCCGATCACGACACGGATCTTCTGCTGTTTCCCGTTCCTGAGCACTTCCAGTTCCGCTGGTTTGTCCACAGGGCTGTCGCCCACCAGTGGGGGAAGCTCCGAGGACATGCTGATTTCGTGCCCGTTGAACGCCACGATCACATCACCCACATGCAGATCGCTTTTCGCCGCCGGGCTGTCGGGCAACACCTGCGCCACCAGCGCTCCACGGGGGCGCGACATACCAAAGCTATTGGCCAGTTCTTTGCTTACGTCCTGAATCAGCACGCCTAGCCAACCACGCGTAACGCGCCCTTTGGTCTTGAGCTGCTCCACCACGTGCATCGCCATGTCAATGGGAATTGCGAAAGAGAGGCCCATAAATCCCCCCGTGCGGCTGTAGATCTGGGAATTGATGCCCACCACCTCGCCGTCGAGATTGAAAAGCGGGCCTCCCGAATTTCCGGGATTGATCGCCACATCGGTCTGGATGAAAGGCACATAGTTTTCGCTGGGCAGGCTGCGTCCCTTGGCGCTGACGATCCCTGCCGTCGCCGAGTGGTCAAACCCAAAAGGAGAGCCGATGGCCAGCACCCATTCGCCCACCTTCAGATTCTTCGACGTACCAATCTTGACCACCGGCGCATTTTTGGCGTCCACCTTCAGCAGGGCCACATCACTTCGCTTGTCCGAACCAATGACCTTCGCGACATACTCATTGCGGTCGGAGGTGCGCACGATGATCTGGTCGGCATCGTCCACCACATGATGGTTGGTCAGGATATAACCGTCGGGCGAGATGAAAAAGCCCGATCCCAGTGACCGTGATTCCAAAGGTTCATCCGGGATGATCCCGCCTTCACCAAAGAACTTGTGGAAGAATTCGTTGAGCGGGCTGTCCTCGGGGATATCGGGAATCTTGAGGCCCTTCGGCAACTTTTTACGCAGTTCCCGAAGCGTATGTTCCTTCTGGGTGGTACTGATATTCACCACTGCCGGTCCATAGGCCTTGACGAGTTGAGTAAAGTCGGGCAATGCCGGCCTTGCCTCCACGACTGTTGTCGCAGCGAGCCCCAGCAGGGCTATCGCCCAGAGCCAACCCATCGATCTAATCATGCCCAGTGGTTTCATGAAGCCTCCTGTGATTACGTACCACGGATTCCCCGTGCAACAAAAATAGAAGATGCATCCCGTGCGGATGACCCATCACGATTGCAAGGTCGGGGGCGCGAGGGTGAGGCTGCGGGTTTCGCGCCGCAGGATCACGGCGTGACTGGCTGCACCGCCAGTTTCACCCAATGTCTTGTGCCTTACCCAGGCCAGACCGCCCCCCAGTCCGGCCAGCCCCAGTGCGATGCTGATGAATTCCACCGCCGGAAGGGCCAACGCTTCGCCCAACCATCGCCCCGCGACTGCCGCCACGATGAACGTCAGCAGTGGCACGGCGTAGAGAAGGAAAGCAGAACGAAGCATTACGTTTTCGGGAAGACCGACCACGACGCGGTCACCGGGCTGCGCCTTGATGGAATTCAGCGCCCGGACGCGGCTCGCGCGGACGCCGAAGGTCTGCGCCAGAAGGGACGTGCCGCAACTGCTGTTTGCCGCACAATGGCCGCAGGCACTGCGCCGTTGCGCCTCCACTTCGGCATAGTCGCCTTCACAGGCCACCACGATGCCCCGCTCCTCGATCACTGCGCTGAGGCCACGGCAGTATGATCCATGGCGGCGACAATCTCGCGAATGGTTTTGCGGGGCACCTCACCTACGGCCGTCACCTGGAAACCATCCACTACGCCGCCCCACGCGTTTACTGCGCCGATGTTCGTGCTTCCCAACAAAGACTTTCCGTGGGCTGGGGAAGGTTCAATATAGATAGACACTGCAGCGAAGCCATCGGTCACCACGAGATGTTCGACCTTGTTTCCTTCCTCATTCTCCAGTTCGCCCGCCGCTTCGACCGAAAACCCCGGGGGCAGCATCTTGAAACGCCACTTGAGCGCAGGGTTCGTGGGTTTTTCCTTTCCGGCCACGGCCCGGCTCCGTTCATCCGACAGCGGGGCCGCCACATCCTCCCCCGCCTGCCGGGGGAAGATCCGCAGAGCGGTAAACATCACCTGCTCGATGGGTTTCGCGGACTCGTCCATCAGATCCAGTTTGAGTGGC
>Ga0256841_1000245_pt1 | contig 59518 bp, 50 predicted proteins | sample 356308metaG_FD_185971 | JGI IMG/M metagenome (GOLD analysis project Ga0256841, IMG submission 185971) | Hydrothermal vent microbial communities from Mid Atlantic Ridge, Atlantic Ocean - 356-308 | ecosystem: Environmental > Aquatic > Marine > Hydrothermal vents | place: Atlantic Ocean: Mid... | reverse complement strand
GGTGATATTGGCGAATTTGTTGACGGTAAATTTTTAGTAATAACCGATAGAGTAAAAGAAGTATTTAAAACATCGGGAGGTAAATATGTAACTCCCTTGCCTATCGAGAATAAAATGAAAGAGTCTTTGTTTATCGAAGAGATTATGGTTATAGGAGAAAATCGCAGGTTTACCGCGGCTATTATAGTTCCTAATTTCGAATTCATTAAACAATGGTGTAAGAAAAAATGTTTGGAATTTAAAAACGAAGAGGAATTAATAAATTCGGATGTTCTTAAAGAAAGAATTTGGCAGGATGTTGAAAAGTATAATAAACGTTTCGGTAAAATTCAAAAAGTAAAAAAAATTGCTTTGGTTACTGATAGATGGAAGGTGGAAACCGGTGAACTTACACCTACTTTAAAATTGAAAAGAAGAGTGTTACTTAAAAAATATGCGGATTTGATAGAAGAAATTTATCATCCTTCCGATCCGCCGAAATATAAGAACATAAGATAAATTTTAATTAATAAAATATTAACAAAAGCTGAATCACAATGAAGAGAATAATTAAAGAAGTTGCCGTTTTAGGTTCGGGCGTAATGGGTTCCCGGATCGCTGCTCATTTCGCTAATATCGGTTGTAAAGTCTATTTGCTGGATATTGTTCCAAGAGAATTAACCGATGATGAAAAACAAAAAGGTTTAACGCTGCAGGATAAAGCGGTTAGGAATAGGATTGTTAACTCGAATTTGAAAAATGTTCTCAAAGCTAAACCGTCTCCTATTTATCATAAGTCATTTGCATCAAGAATTATTACCGGAAATTTTGAAGATAATCTGGATTGGTTAAGTAATGTTGATTGGATAATTGAAGCGGTAGTTGAAAATCTTGAGATTAAAAAATCGGTTTTCGAGAAAGTGGAAAAATATCGGAAAAACAATACGCTCATTACTACAAACACATCGGGAATTCCTATCCATTCTATGCTGGAAGGTAGAAGCGAGGACTTTCAAGAAAACTTCTGCGGCGCCCATTTTTTTAATCCGCCCCGTTATTTACAGCTGCTAGAAATAATTCCTTCTTCCAAAACTAAACCTGAAGTAGTTGACTTTTTAATGCATTACGGTGATTTATATTTAGGAAAAACAACGGTCCTTTGTAAAGATACACCCGCTTTTATTGCCAATAGAATTGGCGTGTTCAGCATTATGGCTGTATTTAAATTAATGAAAGAAATGGGCTTGACCGTAAAAGAAATTGATACGTTAACCGGACCCTTAACCGGGAAACCGAAATCGGCTACTTTCCGGACTGCCGACGTTGTTGGTCTTGATACCCTTGTGAAAGTTGCAAATAATATTTATAACGATTGCCCAGCAGATGAAGCAAGAGAATTATTTAAAATTCCGGACTATGTAAATAAAATGGTTGAAAACAAATGGCTGGGCGATAAAACGGGACAAGGATTTTATAAGAAGACAAAAGACAAAGAAGGAAACCGCCTGATTTTAGAAATTAATACCGAAACATTGGAATATAATCCTCCGGTCAAACCTAAATTCGCATCCGTAGCGGCAGCCAAACCTGTTGATGATTTGAAACAGAGAGTTAAAATGCTTCATTTTGCTAAAGATAAAGCCGGCGAATTTATTAAAAAATTAAATTATATGGTATTTCAATATTCTTCAAATCGTATTCCCGAGATTACCGACGAATTGTATAAAATTGACGATGCTATTAAAGCCGGATTCGGTTGGGAGCTTGGACCGTTTGAATTATGGGATATATTAGGCGTTGAAAAAACTGTTAAAGAGATGAACGGATTGTCAATACAGCCTGCGCAATGGGTTATTGAAATGTTGGATGGCGGGAATCAAACATTCTATCAAATTGAAAACGGAATTAAAAAGTTTTACGATATCCAAACAAAATCGTATAAAGAAATACCCGGAAGATCCGGTTTTATTATCTTGGATAATTTGAGATCAAATAAACCCGTCTGGCAAAACTCGGGAGCTACTTTGCACGATCTTGGCGACGGTGTGTTGAACTTGGAATTCCAAACGAAGATGAATAGCATCGGCACCGAAATATTGGAGGGAATTAATAAATCAATAGAGATTTGCGAAAGAGATTTTAAAGGATTGGTTATCGGAAATAACGGTCCGCATTTTTCGGCAGGCGCTAATTTAGCTATGATGTTTATGCTTGCAACCGAACAGGAATACGACGAAATTGATTTTGCTGTTCGTCAATTTCAAAACACTACAATGCATATACGATATTCCAGCATACCTGTTGTTGCCGCACCTCATAATTTAACTTTGGGCGGCGGATGCGAGGTCTGTTTGCACTCCGATAAAGTGGTCGCTTCGGCTGAAACTTACATCGGATTAGTTGAAGTGGGCGTTGGAATTATACCTGCGGGCGGCGGAACAAAGGAAATGACACTCCGGGCATCAGATAATTTTCAAGAAGGAAATGTTGAATTTCCAGAATTACAAAATAAATTCTTGAATATTGCTCAAGCAAAAGTCTCTACTTCCGCCAGAGAAGCTTTTGATTTGGGAGTTTTTAGAAACGGATTGGATGTTTACATTGTTAACCCGAACCGTGTTATTGCAGAAGCTAAAAAAGCGGTAATCGAATTAGCCGACCGTGGTTATACACAACCTGTTCCGCGAGAGGATATTAAAGTTTTGGGAAAAACAGCCCTTGCCACAATGATGCTGGGCGCTTATTCATATAAAACAGCAAACTATATTTCGGAACATGATAAAAAAATAGCCGAAAAATTGGCCTATATTATGAGCGGTGGTGATTTGTCGGAACCGACTTTTGTATCGGAACAGTATTTATTGGATTTAGAACGTGAAGCATTTCTAAGTCTTATTGGCGAGAGAAAAACCTTGGAAAGAATACAGCATATACTTAATACAGGAAAACCATTAAGAAATTAATTATTAAATAATCAAAAGTGTAAAAATGAAAGAAGCTTATATTGTTGCCGGTTATCGTACTGCCATTGGAAGGGCTAAAAAAGGAGGATTCAGATTTTCCCGGCCCGATGATTTGGCAGTTGACGTAATTCATCATTTATTAAAACAAGTACCCAATTTAGATCCGCACAGAATTGAGGATGTTATTGTGGGTAATGCATTTCCCGAAGCGGAACAAGGATTGCAAATTGGAAGAATGATAGCGCTCGAAGCTTTACCCGTTGAAGTTCCCGGCGTTACGGTTAACCGTTTTTGCGCATCCGGAGTTGACACAATTGCAATGGCGGTATCCAGAATTAGAGCCGGAATGATGGACTGCATTATAGCGGGGGGAGTTGAATCAATGTCGCTTGTTCCAATGACCGGTTGGAAGTTAGCGCCTAACTATAATGTTGTAACTCAGCATCCCGAATTCTATATGAGTATGGGTCTAACCGCCGAAGAGGTTGCGCGGGATTATAATATTTCCCGCGAAGATCAGGATGAGTTTTCTTATAATTCCCATATGAAAGCTATCAATGCAATTAAAAACAATAAGTTTAAAGATGAAATTGTGCCGATTAAAGTTGAATACACCCACGTTAAGAATGGTAAAAAGGTTACCGAAACTTATACAGTAGATACGGACGAAGGTCCGCGTGCGGATACTTCCTTGGAAGCGCTTGCAAAATTAAAACCTGTGTTTGCCGCTAACGGAACGGTTACTGCTGGTAATTCTTCGCAAATGTCAGATGGCGCCGCTTTCGTTTTGGTAATGTCTGAAGATATGGTTAAAGAACTCAACTTAAAACCGTTGGCACGGCTTGCATCTTTTGCCCTTGCCGGTGTTGATCCCAGAGTAATGGGTATTGGTCCTATTGCGGCGGTTCCCAAAGCAATAAAAAAATGGGATAAACAGCTGGATGATATTGATTTAATTGAATTGAACGAAGCCTTCGCCGCTCAATCCTTAGCGGTTGTTAGAGAGTTAGGAATTGATATGGAAAAACTAAACGTAAACGGTGGGGCTATTGCTTTGGGGCATCCGCTGGGCTGCACGGGCGCTAAATTAACAGTTCAAATTATTAATGAACTACAACGAAGAAATAAAAAATATGGAATGGTAACTGCATGCGTTGGCGGCGGGCAGGGAGTTGCTGCAATTTTTGAAAATTTAGTTTAAAGTTTTATAAACAAGAGGGTAAGTAAAATGGAAAAAGATTTGTCGAAAAATGTATTGCTTAAAGGAGGTGAGTTTCTGGTTAAAGAAACTAAACCGGAGGATGTCTATACTCCGGAAGAAATAAATGACGAGCAAAAAATGATGGCGGAAATGGTTAGGGATTTTATCGAAAAAGAAATTATGCCTAATTTGGATGCCATCGATAAACAAAGTTCCGATCATCAATTAACTATAAGCTTGCTGAACAAAGCCGGGGAATTAGGTTTGTTAGGTACCTCCATTCCGGAAGAGTACGGTGGATTAGGCGAGGATTTTAATACAAATACAATACTGGCAATGGAGATGGGACCCAGTCACTCCTTCGGCGTATCGTTTGCCGCACATACGGGAATCGGATCTTTGCCGATTTTGTATTACGGTACGGAAGAGCAGAAGAAAAAATATTTGCCTAAACTGGTAAGCGGCGAGTGGAAATCAGCTTATTGCTTGACAGAACCCACTTCCGGTTCAGATGCTCTTTCGGCTAAAACTACAGCTTCTCTGTCGGAGGATGGAAATTATTATATCCTTAACGGACAAAAAATGTGGATTACAAACGGCGGCTTTGCCGATATCTTAATTACCTTTGCTCAAGTCGATGGAGATAAATTTACTTGTTTTATTATACCTACAGATTCCGAAGGTTTTACTAAAGGTGAGGAAGAAAATAAGTTGGGTATAAAAGGCTCTTCAACACGCGCGCTATTCCTTGATAATGTTAAGGTTCCGAAAGAAAATATTCTGGGCGAAATCGGCAAAGGACACTATGTGGCATTTAATATATTGAATATCGGAAGATTTAAATTGGGAGTAATGACAACAGGCGGAGCAAAGAAGTTTCTATCGATTGCCGTTAAATATGCAAACGAAAGAAAACAGTTCGGAAGACCGATTGCGAGTTTCGGCGCTATTAAACATAAATTGGCTGAAATGGCTGTTAGGACTTATGCTTCGGAGTCCGCAATTTTTAGAACAAGCGGACTTATTAATCAAATGACGGAAAATTTAAAAGATGAAGGCTTGTCTTATAGCGATTCCTTAATTAAAGCTGCAGAAGAATATGCAATAGAATCCTCTATTATGAAAGTATTCGGTTCCGAAATGCTTGATTATGTTGTTGATGAAGTTGTTCAAGTTCATGGCGGTTACGGTTACTCTGAAGAATATCCGGCTGCAAGGGCATACAGGGATTCCAGAATCAATAGAATTTTTGAAGGTACAAACGAAATCAATAGATTATTAATTGTTGATATGCTGGTTAAACGGTCTATGAAAAACAGACTCGATTTAATGGGTCCCGCAATGGCAATCCAAAAAGAATTAATGTCAATTCCTTCTTTCGGCGACGGTGCCGAAGGTGTTTTAAGTAAAGAAATTAAGGCAATTCAAAATGCTAAAAAAGCCGCTTTAATGATAGCCGGTTCGGCAGTTCAAAAATTTATGCAAAAACTGGAAGACGAACAGGAAATTATTATGAACATTACAGATATGTTAATTGATATTTATGTTGCAGAATCAACCTTATTAAGAACTTTGAAGATTGTAAACTCCAAAGGTGAATCGGAAGCGGAACCGTATATCGATATGGCGAGAGTTTTTCTTAACGACGCTCTGGATAGAATTAATATTAACGGAAAACATGCTATTGCCGCTTTTGCCGAAGGCGATGAATTAAAAATGTTGTTGCTTGGAATGAAACGATTTACGAAATTTGATCCGGTTAATACAAAAGTACTAAGAAGAAATATTGCCGGTAGAATGATAGAGGCAAACGAATATTGCTTTTAATTAAGCGTGTATAAGAATTTTAATTTTCCAAACCCAACTTTTAAATAGTTGGGTTTTTGTTTTTTGCTCCTTGTGTCGTTTTATTTTTATAATTATACTTGTTTAATTGTTAACAAAATTTAAGGATGTGAAATGGTAAATCAAACATATGCACAACCGATGTTAAAAGAAAATTCGTTAAAAGATAGAGTGATTGTGGTTACCGGCGGAGGTACGGGTTTGGGAAAAGCAATGGCAAAATATTTTTCGCAGTTAGGCGCTAAAGTTGTTATTGCAAGTAGAAAATTTGAAGTTCTGCAAAATACCGCGGAAGAGATTGAAAAAATATCCGGTAATTATGTTTTGCCTGTAAAATGTGATGTTACCGATTATGCTCAAGTTGAAAACCTTCTGAATCAATCTTTGCAAAAATTCGGAAAGGTTAATGCTCTTGTAAATAATGCCGCCGGAAATTTTATTAGTCCTACCGAAAGATTGTCCCATCGTGCATTTGACATTATTGTTAACATTGTTTTGCGGGGGACTTATTATTCAACACTTGCATTTGGAAAATATTGGATAAAAGAAAAACAAAATGCTGCGGTCTTGAATATTGTTACTACTTATGCTTGGACCGGTTCCGCGTATGTTGTGCCATCCGCAGTATCTAAAGCAGGAGTTTTAGCGCTAACCCGCTCTTTGGCGGTCGAATGGGCGAAATACGGAATTAGATTTAATGCAATAGCGCCGGGACCATTTCCAACTAAAGGTGCTTGGGAAAGATTGTTCCCGGGCGAATTAAGCAAAAAGTTTGATCTTGCAAAAAAAGTTCCGTTAAAAAGAGCGGGCGAACATCAGGAATTGGCAAATCTCGCGGCATATCTTATCTCGGATTACTCGGCTTACATTAACGGAGAAGTAGTAACAATTGACGGAGGCGAATGGCTTAAAGGTGCAGGCCAATTTAACCTTTTGGAAATGGTACCTTCGGAAATGTGGGATAAAATAGAACAAATGATTAGATCAAAAAAGTAATAAAATGATATTTAATTAGAAATACTTGAAATATATAACTTTATATGCTAATTTATATTTGAATTATTTAATAATTAGCTGAAAATTGTGAAAAGATTAATTTTCGATATTGAAACCGTGGGTTACGATTTCGAAACCTTATCTTCCTCCCAACAAGAATATATTTTAAGATATGCCGAAAAAGAAACGGACGAACAAATCAAAAAACAAAAAGTCGACCAATCGAAAAGGTATTTAAGCCTTTATCCGTTCACTGCAAAAGTTGTAGCTATAGGTATGTTAAATGTAGAAACGGAGGGTTCGTTAGTACTTATGGAAGGAGAGAGCGAATCGTGGAGCGTTGAAGAAAAAAAGATTAAATACGAGTCCGCTTCGGAAAAGGAATTGCTGGAATCTTTCTGGAATTTTGTTGCCAAAGTTGACCAGGTAATTACATTTAACGGCAGAAATTTTGACATTCCGTTTTTGATGTTGAGGTCATCCATTTTGAAAGTGAAACCGTCCGTAAATTTATTGCAAAACAGATATAATCTTACCAAGCATATCGATTTATTGGACCAATTTACTTTGTACGGTAATATTAGAAAATTTAATTTGGATTTTTATTGTAACGCTTATGGAATCGAATCGCCTAAATCGCATGGTGTGACGGGAATGGAAGTGAAAGAATTATATAAAGCCGGCAGAATTAAAGATATTGCCGTTTATTGCGGTGAAGATATAAAAGCTACTTACGAACTTTATAAAATTTGGGACAAATATTTAAATATTTAAAAGCCCAATATAGAATTGGGCTTTATAATTTTAATGCTAACCTTGCTTCAGTTTTTTAATCTCTTCTATCATTGCAGGAACAACTTCAAAAACATCGCCTGTTATTCCGTAATCGGCAACGCCGAAAATTGGAGCATCAGGATCTTTATTAACTGCAACAATATACTTTGATGATCGCATTCCTGCAAGATGTTGAATCGCTCCGGAAATACCTAATGCAATGTAAAGATTGGGCGAAACGGTTTTTCCGGTTTGTCCCACTTGTTCGCTATGCGGTCGCCATCCGGCATCAACCACAGCGCGGGAAGCGCCGACGGCGGCTCCTAATAAGTCGGCCAGCTCTTCAACCAAATGAAAATGTTCCGGACCTTTCATACCGCGTCCGCCGGACACAATAATTGATGCTTCGGCAACATCAAGTTTTCCTTCCGATTTTTTAGTTTCTATCACTTTTGAGCTTAAATTAACTTCCGGTATTTCTTTTGCTTCAACCTCTGCGCTTTCGTTTGACGGTTCACCGGGATTAAAAACATTCGGCCTAAGCGTAAACACTCTCTTTTCGCCGTTGAGTTTGATATCCACCAAGGCTTTTCCCGCATATACGGGACGTGTGGCTATAATTTCACCGCCGGAAATTTCCAAGTGTGTACAATCCATTCCCAAACCGGCGTTTATTTTAACGGCAACGTGGGGCGCTAAATCTTTTCCTAATGCGGTATTTCCGAAAAAGATAATATCTGCCCCGGTTTCATCAATGAAATTACTTAATGTTTGCGTATAAGCAGATGTGGAATAGTTTTGCAAATCTGTATTTTTTAATTGAAATACTTTTTTTACGCCGTAATTACCAACCTTTTCCAAATTTTCAATTTCGTTGCCAAGTACAACTGCTTCAACTGTTGCGCCCAGTTCTGTAGCAATATCTGCAGCGGTTTTAGCCACTTCGAAAGAAACCTTTTTTAATTTGCCATCTCTTTGTTCAAGTACAGCTAAAATTTTATTTGCCATTTTAAATCTCCTTAAATTACTTTTGCTTCTTCTCTTAATAAACGAATTAATTCGGGAACGGCGCTTGCATCCGAACCTAAAATTTTGCCGGGCTGTTTAGGCGCCGGTTTTTTCATTGCGATAATTTCGGTGAAATTATCGGCAGGTTCGGCGTCTTTTTCTTCAATCGTTTTTCTTTTAGCCGCCATAATTCCCTTTAGAGAAGCATATCTAGGTTCATTCAATCCTTTTTGTGCAGTAATAATAACAGGAAAAGAGGTTTCAACAACTTCTTTGCCGCCTTCAATTTCCCGCTCGGCTATAACCTTTTCACCGTCAATTTTTAAATCGACAACCACGGTAACACAATTATAACCTAGTAATTCGGCGGTAATTTGTCCGGTAACCGAGTTGTCATAGTCAACAGATTGTTTACCGAAAAATACTATTTCGGCTCCTTGGTTTTTTATTTCGGCGGCAAGAGCTTTTCCAACAGCAAAAGAATCGCGGAAATTGTTGTCTTTTAACAAAACGGCAGAATCTGCACCCATTGCAAGAGCTTTACGAATTGACTCTTTATTTGCATCGCTGCCAAGACTTATCACAACAACTTCGCCGCCCAACTGTTCTTTGGTTTTTAAAGCTTCTTCAATAGCAAACTCGTCGTACGGATTTACTACATAAGTAACTCCGGCAGGGTCAATCGATTTCCCGTCGCTTCCGATTTTAACTTTTGTAGCCGTATCCGGTACGTGATTAACACAAACTGCAATTTTCATCGTACCTCCTGAAAAGTGTTATTGATTATGTTGATTTTATTAATAAATTCTTATTTTTATATAAGTAAATATAATATAATTCAGCGAAATTTTGCTGGATAATTTTATCACCTAAAACAAATTGTTAAACTATAAAATATTTAATTCCTTGCAAAAAAGGGAGCATCCCAATTAATATTGACTACGATTATATAATTATCGGTTCGGGCTTTGGAGGATCGGTTTCTGCATTAAGATTATCAGAAAAAGGATACAAAGTTTTAGTAATTGAGAAAGGTAAAAGATTTAACGCCGGTGATTTTCCCAAAACGAATTGGAATTTAAAAAAATGGCTTTGGGCGCCTCTGTTAAAATTTTACGGTTTTTTTAAAATAACTTTTTTCCGGCATATTACTATTCTTTCCGGCGTTGGCGTTGGCGGCGGATCGCTTGTTTATGCTAATACCCTGCCGGTACCGAACAGTGATTTTTTTAATTCGGGTACATGGAAAAATCTTTCCGATTGGGAAAATGAGCTGATGCCTTATTATAGAACTGCTTTACGAATGCTTGGCGCTTCTCAAAACCCTAAATTATCGGAAGGGGATAAAGCTTTGCAAAAACTGGGTTTTAAAATAGGAAGAAATGAATATTTCGCTCCAACAAACGTTGCGGTATATTTTAACGGGAAGGGAAATTCTCAACCGGATCCATATTTCAACGGCGAAGGCCCGGAAAGAGTTGATTGTAACTTTTGCGGCGCATGTATGACGGGTTGTAGATATAACTCAAAAAATACATTGGATAAAAATTATCTTTATTTGGCCGAGAAAAACGGAGTAAAAATATTTTCCGAATCGGAGGTTTATGACGTTAGACCGCTTGATGGTAATAACGGTGAAGAAGGATATAAAGTTTTTTGGAGATCATCTACAAAGTTTTTCAAAGCAAAGGGCTACTATACTGCAAAAGGAATTATTTTTGCGGGTGGAGTTTTAGGAACAGTAAAACTTTTATTAAAATTAAAGAAGACCTCGCTTCCAAATTTATCGGACGTTGTTGGTAAATTTATCCGTACTAATTCCGAGAGTTTAATAGGTATTACTACATTCGATAAAGACAAGTCTTTTTCCGACGGCGTAGCAATAGGTTCAATATTAAAGACGGATGAAAATACCTCACTCGAGCCGGTACATTACGGTTCGAATTCCGGTTTTTGGAGAATTTTAATGTCGCCGATGGTTGAAGGTAAAAATGTATTTATAAGAGTTATGAAAATCGCCCGGGATTTGTTGATTCATCCGATTAAAAATTTTAAAGTTTTTACTGTTTGGAATTGGTCCAAACGGACACAAATATTACTCTTCATGCAAACAATTAATTCAAAGTTAAAATTTAAATTAGGTCTTTTTGGATTAAGTTCTTCCATGCAAGAGGGAAATGCTCCAACTGCGTTTATTCCAAAGGCAAAATTTTTAGCAGAGAAATATGCTGAGATTGTAAATGGTAAACCGATGGTATTGTTAACAGAAACGTTAGCCGGGATTCCGACAACAGCTCATATTTTGGGCGGCGCCGTAATGGGAGAAAATTCCGGTTCAGGAGTAATCGATAAAAACAATAAAGTTTTCGGATATAAAAATATGTATGTATGCGACGGTTCAATGATTTCTTCAAATCCAGGTGTAAATCCATCATTATCCATTACTGCCATAACAGAGTTTGCAATGAGTAAAATTCCGGTTAAACCGGAAGGTTAGTCTATACTTGTTAACGGGTTCTCTTTATTTACTTTTTTTTGAGCGGCTAAATAATCGAAAAGATCTACATCGTCGTAAATAAAATAGCGCGGGTTTAATGCAACGCCTTTATAACGAACTTCGTAATGAAGATGCGGGCCGGTGGACAACCGTCCGCTGTTGCCCGAAAGTGCTATCAAATCACCGCGTTTAACAAACTGCCTTCTTTTAACTTTAACTTTTGATAAATGACCGTACAATGTTGTGTAACCGAATCCATGTTTGATTTTTATGGTAAGACCATAGCCGCCGATTCTGCCTACAAAAATAACTTTTCCCGCGCCGGGCGCATAAACTGGTGTTCCCGTATTAGCTAAAAAATCAACGCCGGCATGCATTCTGCGTATTTTCAATATCGGATGAAATCGCATCCCGAATCCGTCTCCGTATTTTGCCTCGACCGGTTTTATTGCCGGGATTGATTCGTACAGTTTTTCGTTTACGGTAAGTTTTTGTTTAACTTCCGAGTAATTGTTTATTTCATTTGATACTTTTGCTTCTATTTTATCGACTAAATTATCTAAAGAGAGCAAAAGTTTTTTCTCTTCGTTGGTATTTAATGGATCTACGTTTTCGAATAACGAACCGCCGACTCCGATTTTATCATCGGTTTCTTTTACCGGCAGGTTAACCGCTAGACGCAATTCATTATTTTTGTTATCAATTTCTTTAACTTTTTGCTCAAGGGAATTATATTTATTAAGCAAACGCGTTAACTCGGTTTTTAATTCCGTATTTCTTTCTATTAGTTCGGTAGAATTGCCGGTATTGGCTTTATTGGAAAAATTAACTGTAAAAAATATTGAAAGCGTTATAAGAATAGCTAATGAAAGGACTGTTATGCCGAATTTGACATAAAAATTCTCAATCTGAACAAACTTCAGTTCTTTTTTTGAATAGTAGTAAAAATTCTTACTCATCAGTTTCAGTAATTTTGAACTAATTTTAGTTCCCTATTTTCGTTAATAAATTCCTTTTGTTTAATTCATTGATAATTTCTTTGTAAACTTTCCAATTATTGAACCAGTCATCTTCATTACTTCTGCGCAGCCTGTATCTTTTTTCTTTAGCTTCTTTAAATTTTTCCAAATCGTATATGATTGCTTTTTTTTCAATCCTTTCTAATCTTCTTATTTCTTTATGATAAAAGTATCCTTTTGTACGTTCCAAAAAAGCTTTTACAACAAACAGACTTTCGTTACTTAAATCTTCTACACTTGATTTGTTGTTTTTGAATTCAATCATATTTTTTCTCCTTGCAGCCCGGTGAGTAGAAAGATTATAAGTAATTAATTCGTTTAATTTTGTGATTTAGATAACATTAATCGTACCAAATAAAAATATTTTTTTACCCGCTTAATCCTTTAATTCGGTTTCAAAATAAGCACATTATAGTTGCATGCTTAAAAAGGAGAAAAATGCGGAAAGCAAAAAAAGTTGACGTTCTATATGCGGTGACTGTAACTTGTTATAAATAAAATAGTTAGAGGAAGCATAAAAATATTAGGATGCAAATTTTGTTGCATCCGTACAAAGAGTTTTTCCATGCATGGATGAAAAATCGTTGTTTGAGAATTGCCCGGCATAAAACTCATTAAGTTGGATTTTCATTGGATATTATAGGAAACATACTATAAAGCTTCCCAGATTGTAACATTTATTAGTAAAAATCGAGACAATAATTGAATATAAATTTTTTTTTACGGTTATTTAATAAAATTTTTCATACCGCATCCGATAATCAACTGTCGGCTATTTTTAACTTTTTATCGGATACTGATAATGCACCAAAAGAATATCTTTTCCATCAACCCGGAAACAGAAGCGGAAGGCAAATTAAAGTTACACTCAAATTCATCCGGAAACTTTACCGAGAATAAGCCAAACCATTTTAATTATCTGAATCAAGAATTTGAAATTATATGGAACAATCCTGCAATTGGATTAAGGGTTTTTCAAACTGACGGAAAAACCATAAAGATAAATAAAAAATTAGTTGAACTTTTGGGTTTTGAGGAAGAAGAAATATTAACCAAAACCGATAATGATTTATTACTGAGTGCACAGCAAAAAGAAGTATCCGAAAGTCTCAAGGAATTTTTGAACAGCTCTCATAAATCGAAACATTTGGAGAAAACTTTGCTTACTGCCGAAGCCGGAGCTATGAGCTTTGATGCGTATTGGTTCAAAATTACTGATGACGGCGATTCGGTAAACCATATATTGGAATTGCTTGTTCCGTTAAAGACGGATTTGTATGCGGAACCGATTACCAAATATCAAAAAGATTTTTTACGGACTTTAATCGATAGTATTCCTAACGCAATTTTTTACAAAAACACGGATGGACTGTTTTTGGGTTGTAATAAAAAATTTGAGGTTATGTTTAACGAAAAGATTGATGAAATATTCGGGAAAACGGTTTTTGATGTTTTCCAAAAAAATCTTGCGGAACACGAGGCAAATACGGATAAGGAAATTTTACGGTCGGGAAAAGATTTATTTTATGAATGTGAAATAAATGACAGCCAAGGAGCGGAAAACAAAAATATCAAGGTGAATAAATCGATTTTTCATGATTCAAACGGAAATATTGCCGGAGTAATATGCGTAATTGAAGAAATCGTTAATGTGAAGAGCATAAATGAAAAAGCTAAACATCAAAAGATAAATGAATCCGGAAATCATAACAAAGATAAAATATTTTCAATACTATCGCATGATTTGAGAAATCCGTTTACAACTTTAATGGGATTTTCAGATTTATTGGTAGACGAGTTTGATAATTTTTCAAATGAAGAAAAAAAATCTTATTTGGCGGAAATTCAAAAATCGGTTAAAAATGCTTACGAAAATTTAAACGATTTAATACTTTGGACAAAATCGCAAGTCGATTCCGTTAGCGCTAAAACCGAAATGATGGATTTAACTTTCACAATTGATGAAGTGGTTAACGAACTTAGCTTGATTGCAAAAGCAAAAGATATAATTGTGGAAAACCGGATTCCCGAACATGTAAATGTATTTGTCGATAAGTCGATTTTAACTAAAGTAGTACGCGAAATTTTAGATAACGCAATAAAATTTTCTTATCCCAGAAGCCGGGTTTTAATTAAAGCAAAATTTCAGGAAGATAATGTGGAATTAACAATAGAAGACCACGGCATCGGAATGAATGAAGAGGAGTTAAAAAGATTGTTCAAGCCTGACGAACAAATTATAAAGTATGGTACAAACAAAGAAAGAGGATCGGGACTTGGACTTATTTTATGTAATGAAATTATTACAAAAATAAACGGCAAAATTTTTATAGAAAGCGAAAAAGATGTAAGAACTAAAGTTTACATAGTTTTCCCAAAATCAATTGTCTAATTATGAATTAAAAAAGAGAAAATTAAAACAATATGAAAAGTGAATCGTTATCAAGTGAACAAGAAGGAATCTTGAGAAAAATTAAAACCTCATTCTATAATCTTCTAATCTTTCCTTGTGAACTTGGTCTTTTTGGATTTGCATTTTTATTTACTATTATAATTTTTATAAAAATTTTACAATTCATTTTATATTCTCAAGAATTTCTTCAAGTATCGTTGGCAGATATTAAAATTTCATTCATAGGATTTTTAGCTCTTTTCACATTTTCTTTTATTAGAAAAATTCAGCGCCGTTAACCGGATTTTTTGCCTCTCCGGTTATAACAACTTAATTCCGTTTCCTTTCAATCATTTCAATAAATATTTATATTTACAAACTAACTTAAAAAGGAAAAAAGTGAAAGAGCCGGAAGTAACATTAAAATTGGCAATAGAACATGGACTTACCGAAGAGGAGTATAATAAGATAATATCAAAATTAGGAAGAAAACCTAATTTTACCGAGTTGGGTATTTTCAGTGTAATGTGGAGTGAGCATTGCAGTTATAAAAATTCTATTGCATTAATAAAAACTTTACCAAGATCAGGAAAAAATTTGTTGGTAGGCGCCGGCGAGGAAAATGCCGGTCTTGTTGATATAGGCGACGGACAAGCAATAGCCTTTAAAATTGAAAGTCATAACCATCCTTCCGCGGTCGAACCGTATCAAGGAGCGGCTACGGGTGTGGGCGGAATTTTACGTGATATTTTTACAATGGGCGCTCGACCTGTTGCAGCGCTGAATTCACTTAGATTCGGTTCTTTGGAAGATTCCCGTACAAAGTTTTTATTTGAAGGAGTGGTTCATGGAATTGCAGATTACGGAAATTGTTTCGGAGTTCCGACCGTTGGCGGTGAAATTTATTTTGATGAGGTTTACAAAGATAATCCTTTGGTAAATGCAATGGCAATAGGAATAGTGGACATAAATAAAACTGCTTCTGCCATAGCAAAAGGAGCCGGTAATCCGGTTATGATTGTCGGTTCGGATACCGGACGTGACGGAATTCATGGCGCTACTTTCGCTTCCGAAGAAATTTCCGAAAAATCCGAATCAAAACGTCCTTCGGTTCAAGTTGGAGATCCGTTCACCGAAAAATTACTTCTTGAAGCAACCCTGGAAGTTATTGAAAAAGGATTGATTGTTGGAATACAAGATATGGGCGCTGCGGGAATTGCTTGCTCAACATCCGAAATGAGTGAAAAAGGTAATTCCGGTATGAAGATTAATCTAGATAAAGTTCCGTTAAGAGAAAAAGAAATGAGCGCTTACGAAATAATGCTTTCCGAAAGTCAGGAAAGAATGTTGGTGGTTGCTAAAAAGGGTCATGAAAAGGAAGTTCAAAAAATATTTGAAAAGTGGGATTTAAAATGTGAAATTATTGGCGAAGTAACAGATTTGCCTTATATAGAAATTGAACAATTAGGTGCCGGCAAAGCAAAAATTGAGGCTTATGATTTAGTCCTCGGCGGCGGAGCTCCGGTTTATACAAGAGATACCAAAGAACCGGAATATCTTAAAGAGACTAAAAATTTCGATTTTACTGCTTTGCCCGAACCGGAAAATATTACCGGAACATTTTTAAAAGTTTTTTCTTCGCCTAATATTGTTTCAAAAAAATGGGCGTTTCAACAATATGATTCTATGGTTCAAACAAATACGGTTGTTGGTCCCGGCTGCGACGCAGCGGTTATTAGAATAAAAGATTATAATAAAGCGATTGCGGCAAAAACGGATTGTAACGCAAGATATGTTTACCTGAATCCGAAAGAAGGTGCTAAAATTGCGGTTGCCGAATCGGCAAGGAATATAGTTTGTTCCGGTGGTAAACCGCTTGCAATAACTAATTGCTTAAACTTTGGAAATCCTTACAAACCGGAAATGTACTGGCTTTTTAAAGAATCAATTAACGGAATTAACGAAGCTTGCAGATATTTTGACACACCGGTTACCGGTGGAAACGTTAGCTTTTATAACGAAAGTCCTACCGCATCGGTTTATCCCACACCGGTAATTGGAATGGTTGGTATTGTAGACGGTCTTAATAAAATTACGACTTGTTATTTTAAAAACGAAAATGATTTGATTTACGTCTTAGGCGAAAATTATAACGAGATTGGCGGGAGTGAATATTTAAAAGTAATTCACGGTTTGGTTACCGGTAACTGTCCGGTATTGAATTTGGCTGCGGAACGGGAACTTCATAAATTGGTGGAAAAATTAATAGAACAAAATATTATAAATTCCGCGCATGATATTTCCGAAGGGGGAATTATTTCAGCAATTAGCGAATGTTGTATTTTGAATCCCCGGAAACAATTTGGAGCGAATATAAAAATTAATATAAATAACAGATATGATTTTACACTATTTTCCGAATCTCAATCCCGTATAATTGTTTCTGTTTCCGAAGATAAAAAAGAAGCGTTCGAAAAAATTACCGCAAATTTTGAAACTCCAGTTTACTTTTTAGGTAAAACCGGTGGTGATAATTTGGAAGTTAACAATATCTTAAAAGTTCCGGTAAAGGAATTGTCGGATATTTATTTTAATACAATCGACCGTATAATGAATGAGTAAGTTTAAGATTTTACGTTTTATCGGGAAGTATTTTTCGATTAAAAGGGTAAAAAAAATATTAAGATTTTTTGATTATTATCTGAAAGGTATTCTTGAACGAATAGATGAACATCACATATTTTTATCCGGCGGTGGTATAGCTTTTTCTTTGTTGTTAAGTTTAGTGCCAATTCTACTTCTTACTTTTTCAATTCTGGGTAATGTGATTTCTCCTGCAACAATACAAGATCAAATTAGCAGATTAATTGACACAACAATTCCATATCCGCAATATGCTCAATATACAAAAAAAGTAATATTATCGCGCTTACCCGAAGTAATTGAATATAAAACTTTAGCGGGATACATTGGCGCTTTGGGTTTGTTTTTTACCTCAACCTGGTTTTTTAGCAGTATGACAACTATTTTGAACAAAATTTACAAGGTTAAAGTACAAAAAAGTATTTGGGTCGGTTTGTTAAGGGATGTTGGCTTAGTTCTTTTAATGATATTATTGATACTTCTTTCCACCTTTATATTTCCGATGATAAATTTGATAATTGATCTTACACAAAAACTCGAAATCTTCCGTAGGTTTGAAGTTAGCGGACTTGCATCTTTATTGTTTTCCGTTACTTCCGTTTTAATAATGTTCGGATTATTTTATCTTCTGTACTATGTTGTACCTTATGAAAAACAGAATAAAAAAGTAGTGTTTGTTAGCGCTGTTTGGTCAACAATATTATGGGAAACCGCCAGAAAAATTTTCGGAATATATATTACAGATTTCCTGTCGACCAACCATGTTTACGGAGCTTTTGTTCTTTTTGTTGTTGTTTTGTTTTGGTTGTTCTATTCTTCTTGTTTGTTAATTGTTGGAGCGGAAATTGGACAACTTTACAGGGAAAGAATGGCCGAAAAATACGATAAAAAATACAAATCTTATCCCAAATCTAATTTAGAATAAGCTTCTTCCTCATTTTTGAATGTAGTGAATATTTTTGCCAAACCCGTTTCTGTAAACAAGGGTAATCTTTTGTCTTCGTCGTAAATTAAATATAAATTACCTTCTGTGGCATTTACTTTTTTCAGTGCTCCTACAATAACTCCAAAAAAAGTCGAGTCTATAAAAGAGCATGAATTTATATCAATTAAAATGTTATTGCTTCCTTCGTTAATAATAACTTCAAGGAATTTTTTGAATTCAATAGCTTCGGAAAGAGTTGCTCTTAGTAAATTTACCTTAACAACTGAAAAATTATTGGGAAAGATTTTAACAATTTGAAAAGGTTCCGTATCGGAATGTTGAATGTGTCCGTCAACATGCGATACGCCGGTCAATTTTAGTTGTTGATCGCTTATGCTAAAAGTTTTATTGTATCCTTTTTTCCTGCTTCTTAGTATAGCGTTATTCATATCAAGACCTATTTTAGTTACTTTGCTAAATATAATCGGCAGGAATGTTAAAATCTTGAGCTGGAATTTGTATTGTGAATCACAAACCTTTATTGGAAAGTATTTTGCTGGTTAACTGAAGATATTCGTTAATTTTTTTTCTATCCGAATCGTTTTCAATTGTATCGGTAATAACGTGAATTACATACTCGCCGGTTTTAACGCCATTGCTATCAATTTTGTACTGATAGATTTTAGTTCTGTGTTTTACTTTATAAATTCCTTCAATTCCGCGTATATATTCTTTCATTTTAATCTTCATTTCTTTTTATAAAAATTATAAAATTAAAAAAGTGAAAATAATTTATATCCTTGTGATATACAACAATAAATAATCGGGATTTTTAAAAAAAAATTAATGTGTTTGGAAAACTTAACAACTTTTTACTATATATTTTCCTTATCTCTAATCTGATCGAGAAGCTTATAAAGAAATGCCAGAACAAATCCACCGGAAGAAATTATTACATCGGAAATATCGAACACGAATATAGTATCGGTGAAAATAAAAGATTTTGAAAATTTAATTACAACAATAGCAAAAAAGAAAAGGGCGAATCCCATTAAACCGGAAATAAAAGGTTGGAGTAAATATTTGTAATAAAATCCTTTGTATTCTTCTTTTTTAGTCCCGAACTCATTTGACGGTGAAGTATCCATAACTTTTAACTTATAATAATAAAATACAATTGAATATGTTTAATTGAACTTAGAAATAATGTGATGTAAATCACAAAATTCTAAATACCGTTCACCTAATAATAAAGTTTAACTTCTTAAATACTTCTTAGTAAACTTAATAAAGAATATGTTGAAAAACCCTAACAAACTTACAATTACTTCATTCAAACCAATAGTGAGGGATTTACCGAGAATTTCGTTGGAAAATGCATACATTCCAATTAATAAAAACAAAACAATGGCAAACCAGAAAAGTCCGTCGTTGAATGCTAGTTTTATACTTTTTAATATTGATAATGAAAATTTTTGCTCTTGTGCTATTTTTAATTCGTTTGTGTTCATATTTACCTTTTTTTTGAAATAACTATCACAAATAAACAGTACTTAATTGTTAATATTTGTGACCGCAAACAAAATGAAACATTTTTTAATAGTAAATGAATGTATCAATATGAAAATAGATCAAAAATGAAGTGTTTTTTAAAAAAAAATCTTTAATTTTGTTCTTTTCTGAGAAAATATTATATTCATTTTCAATATTAGCATTATTTAATAATAAGAATAAAGCGGTTAAACTAAATGGAAACGTCAAAAATTCTTGTAATAGATGATAATAAACACGAACAGTTGTTTTTAAATCGCGCATTAACCAAATTATACAATTGCGAAGTATTAACCGCCGATAACGGTCAAATGGGATTGGAATCGATTCTTTATGATTCACCGGATTTGGTATTTCTGGATGTTGCAATGCCTGTAATGGATGGTGTGGAAATGTTAGAAGTTCTCCGAATTCAATATTCTCAAATAAAAGTTCCAATTATTGCTTTAACCGCAGTAAGTGACAGCGCTACAATGAATAAACTATTTTCATTAGGCGTTGACGAATATTTACTTAAACCGATAAATATTGAACAAATCTCCTCTAAAGTCGATAAATTTTTAAAAATTTAGAAAAAATTCATTTTTTTTCTTTACTCCTTCTATTTAATTTATTATTTTGCAAAGAGTTACCATAAAACTTTTAAGTTGTACTTTATATGTCAAAAACTAAAATAAGAAAAATTAAATTCTTATTGAGTCTTATGTACTTACTTGTTTTGTCATATTTAATTATTATTTTGCTTGTGTAACCCCGAATAATAAAATAAAATTGATGTACTATGACCGAAGTAAAAAATATTTTTACATCAAATGATCTAATTAGCCGGTTCTTAAAGAATCGAGGGTCTAAAACATATTTAAAACTTTTTATTTACGGACCGTTAAGAGGCGGATTTTTCGGTTTTGCTTTTCTTTTTACGATAATAATTTTCGTCAAACTTTTCATCTTTTTACTTGCATTTAATGTAGAATTAACATTTTCCGTAAAGGATGTTATTTTGGCATCATTCGGATTACTTTTTGGTATCCTTATTAATTTACTTTACATCGTTAAAAAATTATATTATTACGACGAACGTTGAATGTAAAAAATCGACTGAAGTAACCTGAAAATACCGGACTTCTTTTGCACATTAAAATGCTAAACTTTTTGGAAAGTTTTACAACTTCTCTTTGCTAAATATAAATTTGTGAAACAGCCTCGCTGATAATCATCTGTATATTTTAAAATCCTTGATATTTTTCTTTTCATCTAAATTATTTTTTTGTAGTTTTAGTTCAACTAAAATTAACCTTTAATTTTATCCGGCGAGATAAAGAAGGAATGGAAAACAAAAAAGATTATAAAAACCTCTGCGACGATAGTCAATGAGGATTTTTTTTAAATTATTATGAAAATTAAAGCAGAAATAATTGACGCAAAAGGACTGGAAAGGACTATTACAAGGCTTTCCCACGAAATTCTTGAACGGAATAAAGGTTCGGAAAATATAATTTTAATCGGTATGAGAACCCGGGGCGAATTTATTGCGAAGAGAATTCAAAATAAAATAAAAGAAATTGACGGTTCCGGACCTAAACTGGGTATTTTGGATGTCACTTTATACCGAGACGATTTCCGGACACGGCTAAAACAACCCGAAGTTTCGGTAACAAATATCACTTTTGATATTCATGACAGAGATATTATACTTATTGACGATGTACTGTTTTCGGGAAGAACCGCACGAGCCGCTTTGGATGCTTTAATGGATTTGGGAAGACCAAGAACAATTCAACTTTGTGTTTTAATCGATAGAGGTCACCGCGAAATGCCAATTAAAGCCGATTTTGTGGGGAAAAATATTCCTACTTCCATTAATGAAGAAATTAAAGTTAAAATGAAAGAAATTGACGGTGAGGATGCCGTCTATTTAGTCGATATATCAGAATAGGATATTTTATGGCTTTATCAACTCCACATTTACTCGGTTTAAATGGCGTTCCCAAGGAAGATATTCAATTAATTTTAGATACCGCAACTACATTCCGGGAAGTACTTGACAGACCGATTAAGAAAGTACCCACATTACAGGGTAAAACTATAGTAAATCTTTTTTACGAAAGTTCAACAAGAACAAGAATCTCGTTTGAATTGGCTCAAAAAAGATTATCTGCCGATATAGTTAATTTTTCCAAAGGTACAAGCAGCGTTTCGAAAGGTGAATCATTCAAAGATACCGTTAAAAATATTGAAGCAATGAAAGTTGATATGATTGTTGTTAGACATAGTTCAGCCGGTGTTCCTCATTACTTAACCCGGATATCAAACGCAAATATAATTAATGCAGGCGACGGTTTGCACGAACATCCTACTCAAGCTTTATTAGATATGTATTCAATCCGTGAAAAATTGAATTCTTTGGAAGGATTAAGAATTTGTATAATTGGAGATATTGCTCACAGCCGCGTGGCTTTATCTAATATTTACGGGTTAAAAACTATGGGAGCTACTGTAAATGTTTGCGGTCCCGCAACAATGATTCCAAAAGAATTGGAGCGTTTAGGAGTTAAAATTTACAATAATGTGGATAAAGCAATTGCCGAACATGACGTAATAAATGTTCTTAGAATCCAATTGGAAAGGGAAGCGGGAATATCGATTCCTTCATTAAGAGAATATCATAACTATTTTGGAATTACTGCGGAACGAATTGAACGGAATAATAAAGATATACTTATACTTCATCCCGGACCGATAAACAGGGGAGTTGAATTATCTTCCGAAGTTGCCGATGGTCCTTATCAAGTTATACTCAATCAGGTTACTAACGGAGTGGCAATTAGAATGGCTGTGCTTTATTTGCTTGGTACGGCTAATTGAATTAATAGATCAATTTAAATATAATCTGGAATATTTATGCAAATCATCTTAAAAGGCGGAATTGTAATAAATCCTGCTCAAAATATTGAACAAAAGTTGGATTTACTTATTGATAATGGTATAATTAAGAAAATCGGGGCTATAAAACCCGGTGAATATTCAAGCGCTAAAATATACGATTTTGAAAATAAATTTATTGTTCCCGGTCTCTTTGATATGCATGTTCATTTAAGGGAACCCGGCAGAGAAGACGAAGAAACCGTTGTTACAGGAGCTAATGCCGCCGCGGCGGGTGGTTTTACCGGATTAGCCTGTATGCCTAATACTAATCCAACTATTGATTCAGCCGAAGTGATAAATTTTATAAATCAAAAAGCAAACGGACATTTGGTTAATGTTCATTCTATAGGAGCGGTTACTTTAGGAAGAAAAGGGGAGAGTCTGGCTCCAATTGCGGAAATGGTGGAAGCCGGAGCCGTGGCATTTTCGGACGACGGCGTAGCGGTTAAAACCGCTGCAATATTACGTAAAGCAATGGAATATGCATCTATGTATGACAAACTTGTAATTGAGCATTGCGAAGATGAATCGTTAGCTGGCGGAGCAATGAACGAAAGTGTTGTGTCTACGCAATTGGGATTGCCGCCTTTGCCAAGCGTTTCGGAAGATTTAATAGTTATGCGGGATATACTATTAGCCGAATATGTTGGAGCGCGGGTTCATATTGCTCATATTAGCACTAAAGCTTCTGTGGAAATGGTAAGGCAGGCTAAGAAAAAAGGAATAAATGTTACGGCGGAAGTTACGCCTCATCATTTTACGCTTACTCACGATTCGCTTAAAACCTTTGATACTAATTTTAAAATGAATCCGCCTTTGCGTTCCAAAGAAGATGTATTGGCAATAATAGAAGGTTTAAAAGATGGAACTATCGATTGTATTGCAAGCGATCACGCTCCCCACTCAATTGAAGAAAAGGATTTGGAATTTATTAATGCCCCCAACGGAATAATCGGTCTGGAAACACAATTGGGTTTGGCAATAACAGAATTGGTTCATAAAGGGCATTTAACTATTTCGCAATTGGTTGAGAAATTATCTGTAAATCCGCGGAAAATTTTGAATGTTCCCGTTCCCCAAATTACCGAAGATGAAAATGCCGATCTTACTATTTTCGATTCGGATATGGTTTGGACTGTTGACAAGAACAAATTTAAATCAAAATCTAAAAACACTCCTTTCGATAAAAGGTTACTGACAGGAAAGTCAATAGCCGTTATAAATAATGGCAAAATGTTTATTGATGATAATTTTCTTAATATAACCGGTTAACTGATAATTCTGTTTGCTTAAATAAAAGCGTAAGTGTATAGAATTTACTACAAGACAAATTTTTAAAAAGACAGTAAAAATACTCCTGTTGCTTTTTCCTTCCTAAATTTTAATATTTTCACACCTTTTAACTTGGCATTCCCTTTGTAATGCTTCTTAATATGAAGAATGTCGGAGGTATAAAATGAAAAAGATAAAAACAAATATGATAAAAGTAATAGTTGGGTTATTATTAATAATATCCGTCTTCGGTTGCGAAACAACAAAACAATATTACGATAATGTGCCGCCTTCGCCTCCCAGAAATATTAAAACCTACGTTGGAGATAATGCAGTTGAAATTGATTGGGATTTTAATCCGGAACGGGATGTAGCAGGTTACAATGTTTATTATTCCGATAGTTACTATGGAAAGTATACGTTAATAGGAAGTACCAAGGATAATTTTTATGTGGATTTCGACGCTCAAAATGGTGTTAAGTATTATTATGCTGTTTCCGCTTATGATGTAAACGGAAACGAAAGCGAATTAAGTTATGATGAAGTTTACGGGGTTGCACGACCTGAAGGGAAAAACCAAGTTATATTCGATTACTTAAAATTTCCGGATATGTCGGGTTACGATTTTAGCGAATATTTAGTAACAGCTTATGATTCCAGCTCCGACCAAGCATCCGCGGATATGTTTTTTGAAAATTTCAACGGCGTTTATTACATAGATGTATGGGACGATACGGATATTCAAGATATGGGTCAAACAAACGACTTATCGGATATAACGGAAGCTCCTTTAAATGGTTGGGTACCGCTTCAAGAAGGTGAAAACATTAAATATGCCGAAGCGATTGTTGGACATACTTATATTATTTGGACGTGGGATAATCATTTCGCAAAAGTCAGAATAGATAATATTACTCCCGAAAAAATGGTATTTGATTGGGCATATCAATTGATGGAAGGTGAAGTCCAATTAAAATCCGGAAGAGGAAATAGTAAGTCCCGGAATTTAATTCATAAAAAAGTTGTTAGAAAACGATAAAGGTTTTTATAATGAAATTCCTAAATTTTTATAAAAAGCATACAAATTATAGTATGCTTTTTTATTTTCTTTTGTTTATTTTGAATTAAGTAAAAAGATAAAAATTATGAAACAAAAGTTTTTTATAGTTGCTTTTTTATTTGTTGCCGGTTTTTCAGTTGTAAATGCGCAATTTCACGACTCGAAAATGCCTTTGACAACACAGCATAAAACCGGTGTGGATAAAATATTTTCTAATGTTTATAGTGGTCTGCTTAACGGCGATGTTTCCAGAATAACAAAATATATCAAATCAGACGTTTCATTAAACCTTAAATCCGGCATATCGGATTATTTTAGTCCCAGCCAAGCCTACTACGTTTTAAAAGATTTTTTCAAAAAATATCATTTAATTGAATTGAAAATTTTAACCACAAAAAAAACTACCGACTTCCCGTATGCATCTGGGACTGCAAAATATAAAAGCAGCGGATTGAGCGGAAATTTACAAGTCTTTTATTCTCTAAAGAAAATAAACGGTGGATGGACAATTGCACAATTAACAATGAATTAATTTATAATGCGGTTTTCCGGTAACCAACTTAGATTTATCCTTCCTGTTTTTATTTTACTTATTGCTATTATTCTTCTCCAATTGTTTGAACCGGTATTGCTAAACAATAAAAAGAAAAATTGGAATAAAGAACTGAATGTTAAAAATGAACTAATCGAAAAGTCGGTTAAAAATATTTTTAATGAAAAAATCGATTCGTTAAAGTTTATATTAAATAAGGTTAAGAAAATAATTAAAAACGAAAACGGTTCGCAAGAAAAAATAATTCCACTTATAAATCAACATGCGCTTTCTAAATTTTCCGTAGTAATTACCGATTCGAACGGAGAAGTTTTTGCTTGGACGCGAAATATACTTTTTAATAATTTCAATCCCCGCAATTCTAACAAAATCAATAACGTATCAATTACCAAATCCAATTTAATTGTTTATTTAACATATAACGGTCTTTTGGATTATGATTCAACCGCTTATTATATATCGGTTTCGTTGCCTCTCGAAAAAGAATATCGATTGCAAAATAAGTATTTTCAAAAAATTAGTTTAACCGGACTGTTAAGCTCAAAGTTCAATACGCAATTCGAAATAAATTACTCGGGGAAAAATCCGCATAAAAACGACGGAAGATATTATTCGTTTTTTGTGGAAAACAACAATAATAAAATAGCGTTAGTTACATTCAAAAAACCTAATTTCGATATTAATTTAAATAATTATAGACAAAACTTAAAAAATATAAAATATGTTTTATTAATTACTGTTCTACTTCTCCTTGGCGTTTATTTATTTATAAAACTGAAAGAATTAAATAATAAAGCGATTAAATATTTTACATTATTAAGTTATCTTGTAATACTTCGCTATACCGTTTATGTTTCGGGTTTGGTTTCATCGTGGCAAACATCGGGCATTTCAAATCCCGCATATTTTTCCTCTTCGTTTGCCTTCGGAATAGTTAAATCTCCTGTAGAACTTTTTGTGACTTGTATCTTTGTCCTGGTTTTCGTCATACAACTTTATACGTTCGTACTCGGAATAAGTAATAAAAAAACAACGGTAAATAAATCAGTTAAACTTTATTTTATTACAACCATTTCTTTGTTGTTAATTTTCTTCTTAACTTACAGAGGATTTGCCGCATCCATACGCAGTGTTATATTCGACTCAACGCTTGTTTATTTTAACGATCATTCTTTATTTCCAAACGTTACGACCGGCTTAATGTATATAAACGTACTTTTGATGGGATTTATCTTTCTACTGATATCTTTTATAATCTTATTAATTATTTACGTATTTGCCAAAAGCGTTAAAAATTTTAATTTGACCAGATTTTTACTAATCCAATTTTTTGTTTTTCAACTTTTCGGAATATTTTTTGACCTTGTGCAAAACAATCCGCAAGGTAATTCACTAATAAGGATTCTTTTTGTAACATTTACTTTTCTTTTGTTAATATTCCATATTTTATCCAAACACAAAAAATTTATAAAGTTTATATATATACTTTTCGCCGGATCTGCATTCTCGGTCATTTTAATGATTTTTTACAATAACCAATTAGAGAAAGAATCGTTAAAAATATATGCACGGGACTTAATAAACCCAAATGACGGTTGGCTTGAATTCCTTGTAAGAGAATCTTTGCTGAACGATTTTACAAGAAAAGAAGCACTTGAAGCCTTTGACAATCCCAGCACTAATTTTGATGCCTCGGCGTTTAAGATTTGGAGCAAAAGCTCATTACAAAAAGAATCGTTTATATCCGAAATCGGTTTTTTGGATTACAATAAAAAATTTCTCGGCGGTTTCGGTTTTAGAATAAGTGAATTACCCGGACCCAATTGGTCTAATCTAAAAAATGTATTATCTGACATCACAATTTTTAAGGAAAATTTACCTAACTCCGGCGCTAAAATTATCAGAGGAATTTTTCCCGTTAAAAATGATTACGCTTTGCTCGGTTATGTGGAAGCTTCGGTAATTTTTGATATAGGAAACTTCGGTTTTGCAGAACCACCCGAGTTTTTAAAAGCTCCTCCCTTGCATCAAAAACAAATTGTTCAAACCGGTGAATTGAAAATTTTGGAATTTATAAACGATTCCCTGAAAAATGTTTGGGGAGACATAAGGATTTCATACCCCGATGTTGATAAAATTGACAATATAAAATTGAATAAAGAACACGAAGCATTCAGAATAATAAATTTAAATGGTGCCAATTATAAAATTTATATTTCGCAAGTTATTAGAAATAAAAAAACAAAAAAAATTGCCGTGGCAATAAGGGAAAAAGATTTGTCATTTCAAATATTTAATTTTTTCAAAATTTTCTTTTTCCATTCTCTCCTCATTCTGCTAATAATTTTAATTTACTTTGTCTATATTCTTTCGCGTAAAAAAGAAATAAAAATATCGTTACAAACCAAACTATTAATTGCTTTTCTGATTGTATCGCTTATTCCTTTGATTTTATTAGCGCTTTATTTTAGAAACTTGACGGAGCAAAAAAACAAAGACGCCGTTTTTTATAAATTGGGAAAACGCGCTTACTCAATAGAAACTTATACTAATGATCATTTGACCCCGGAAGCGGATAATATATATGAAGTTTTTGAAAAGGCATCCAGCGAACTAAACATTAATTTTTCGGTTTTCAAGAATAAAAAAGTTTCTTATAGTACCGAAAGCTTATTTTATGAAATAAGTCTCATACCTAAATTAATAAATCCTTTTGCTTTTAATACTATTGAAAATTTGGGAGCTCAAGATTATATAACCATTGATGCAGTTGAAAAGTATAAATATAATTCGTTTTATTATTTGGCTAACATAAATCATAAATACTATATTATTCAAGTTAGCGATGCGTTTAATAATATTTCCTTGCCGATGTCTGGTAACGAAGTAGATGCCTTTCTTGTAGCCAGTTATTCATTGGCTGTTTTATTGGTTTTAATATTAAGTTCTATTCTTGCTAATCAAATTTCTAAACCTATACGGAAATTAACTCAGGCAACGGTGGCGGTTGCAAGCGGGGATTTGGATATTCAACTGGAAGAAAAAGCCGGTGGAGAAGTGGATGATTTGATTAAAGGGTTTAATTATATGGTGCATGAATTAAAACGTAATCAATTGCAATTGGCTGAAGTGGAAAGGGAAGCTGCTTGGAAAGAAATGGCAAAACAAGTAGCTCATGAAATAAAAAATCCGTTAACTCCAATGAAATTAGCTACACAGCAATTAATTGCCGCCTTTAAAGATAATTCCCATAAATTTGAAAATATATTCAATAAAGTTACCGGAACTATAATTAACCAGATAGAAACATTAAGTAAAATTGCAACCGAATTTTCAAATTTTGCCAAAATGCCAAGTCTTAAAATTGAACGAATTGACTTACGAAAGGTTATTAAAGAATCAATAGATTTGTTTTTGGAGGAAAGCGCCGGTATTAGCTTTGCATCTGAATTGGAGAACGTTTTTATTGAAGCCGATTATGATCAACTTAAGAGAACATTGATTAATTTAATCCGTAATTCTTTACAAGCCGGCGCAACTGAAATTGAAATAACTTTGAATTCGAATGAGGATTCCGAACATTTCGATTTGAGAATAAAGGATAACGGTTGCGGCATTTCGGATGAAAATTTACCTAAAATTTTTGATTACAATTTTACAACAAAGGATAAAGGAATGGGTATTGGTCTTAGTCTGGCTAAAAAATACTTGGAATTTATTCACGCAACAATACAAGTGGAACAAACAACTAATAGGGGAACAACAATTTTAATTAGGTTCAGAAAATCTAAATGAAAGAATTAACGCCTTATCAAAAAGCCGCACTAAATTATGAAAAACACATTTCGTTAACGGCAAATGCCGGCTCTGGTAAAACGTTTGTTTTTACGAAAAGATTTTTGGAGACCCTTATCAGCTTGGATATCGGTTTGGAAAACATCATTGCAATTACCTTTACCGATAAAGCGGCAAGCGAACTTTATTCCCGCATTTCCAATGAAATTGAAGAACGATTAAAAACCGAGAAAGATAAATCAAAAAGAATCAAATTGGAAATGTTACGCCGTGGTTTGGTTTCGGCGAATATTTCAACTATTCATTCCTTTTGTATTGATATCCTTAGAGAAAACGCACCTTCTGCCGGTTTAGACGCCAATTTTATAACTATCGATAATTCGGTTACAAATGAGTTAATTGATTTAAGTATTGAAGAACTGTTTAGAAATTTTTACAATAAAAAAGAGCTGGAAGACGAAATAAAATATTTGTTGCGCTACTTTATTTCGAAAAATATGTTAATTAAAGAATTGCGTTCAGCTATAAATAAAAGAAGGGACACCCTGAATCTTTATAATAAAATCTATTCTAAGGAAATAAAATTTATTGCAAACTTCTTTAAGGAAAATTTCAAAAAACAGTTTTTAAAAATAGTTAAACCTGAAATTGATAAAAATTTAATTAAAATTGAAAATATTAATAATTATGTGTTGAGTATAAGTCCCAATAACGAATTTGCTTTGGAAGCGTCAAAAACGCTTGCGGAAATAAACGTTAAGAAAACCGTTAACCGTCTGATCCTACAGTTGAAAAGATTATCCGAAATTTTATTAACAAAAAGTGGTAGTATAAAAAAACAAGGATACTTGACAAGTAAGGATAGAAATGACCGGTTGAACGTTTTAATTCAAGATGTGGAATTGATGTTTAAATCGTTAAGCGGATTGTTTGCAATTAGTAAACCGGAATTGGTCGAAACGGAATTGGCGAAGTTCGGTAAAAATTTTGCAACGGTTTCCGCAAGGTTAATAGAAATTTATCAGAATAAAAAAACTGAAAAAGCTTATTTGGATTTTGAAGACATATTAATTCACACTGAAAAATTAATAGCCAATAAAGATATCAGAAAACAACTTAGTCAAAAATTCCGTTATGTGATGATTGACGAATATCAGGATACAAACGAGATACAATACAATATTTTTATGCCCATTTTAAATTATCTGAAAAGCGGTAACCTGTTTATTGTGGGAGACGAGAAACAAAGTATTTACATGTTTAGAAACGCAGAGTTGGAGATTTTTAATAAAACCAAAGATGAACTGAAAGAGAATAAAAACGAAAGCGAAATTTTAATTTTACCGCACAGTTTCAGATTGGCTCCTAACATTGCGGCGTTTACAAATGAACTGTTCAAATTATTAATGTCAAATCCGGTTAAAGAATTCAATGAAGTTGAATACAGTGAATTAATTTGTGCCCGGCCCGAAAAGCCCGAGGGAAAAATAGAATTTATTATTTCCGGTGAAGATTCCCCCGAAGAAAGTGAACTGGTGGCAAAAAAAATTTTAGAATTGCGCCGTCAAAATTTGGACTTTGGAAAAATTGCAGTCTTATGCCGTAAAAGATCCGCTTTTGCGGAGTTGGAAAAAAGTTTCGTGAAATTTAAAATCCCTTATGCAATTATCGGTGGGAAAGGATTTTTTCAACAACAAATTATATTGGACTTAAACAATTACCTCTCATTTTTAATAAACCCCAATAACGATAATGCCTTGGTTGGATTGCTCAGAAGCCCGTTCTATTCGCTGTCGGACGAGGAAATTTTAGAAATATCACTTTGTGACGGAAATTCTTTTTTTGAAAAACTTAGAAATTATTCAAAAGGAAAAAATTCCTTTTCAAAAATTGTAACTGAGTTTGACCGGAATATTGACATATCACAAAAAATTAGTCTGACAAAACTTGTTAGAAAATTATTCAGAGAAACAGGATATTGGTCAGTATTGGCTTCAAAAATAAATTCCGACCAGGAACTGGCAAACCTTAATAAACTGATTTCGGTCGCAAATAAATTTTCCCAGCAAAGTTTTACTTCGTTATACGACTTTGTAAACTTCCTTACTACATCCATAGAATCAGCAGAAGACGAAGGGCAGGCATTATTGGCTGGCGATCAAAATGCAGTTAATATAATGACCTTACACAAAGCTAAAGGTTTGGAATATAAAGCCGTATTTTTATTCAAAAGTCATGAAATAGTTCAAGATAACTCGGCTAAATCTAAATCCGTTTTCATCAATAAACATTTTGGAATTATGACCAAGGTGCCTGTTAACGGAAATTATTTTGAACCATACAGTCCTGCGCCAATTACATGGCTTTCCGATTATATAGAAAAAAGAAAAAATTTAGCCGAATTTAAACGGCTTTTGTATGTAGGAATTACAAGGGCGGAAGATTATTTATTTATAACGGCAACTAAACGTAAACAAAAATTTCCGGATAGTACGTTTATTGGTATTATATTCAAGGCATTAGAAAGATTTTGGGACGAAAATAGTTTTAAGTTGAATTCCGTTCTCAAATTTATGAAACAAGCGGATGAGGAATATAAAGTTTATGAAAAGGAAATTAAACTTGAAATTCCCGTATTGCATTCTGTTGATTCTACGTTTCATTTGGATTCCGGCGAAGAAAAGCTTTATGATGTAAAGGAAATAAAAGCTGCTGAAATTCCGGACCGTGAGAAAAACGAAATAATTTCCGCTACAAAAATAACCGTCTATTCTCAATGCCCGTTAAAGTATAAATTAACTTACGAATTGGGATATTCCAAACTTTTTAAAATGCAGAAAGAGTTTAAGAATCTTTACGAATTTAATATAAAAGAAGACGATGAATTGAAAATATTAAGCGATGTAAGAGGACGAATAATTCACGAAGTGCTGCAAAGACAAGTTGAATTGGATTATTTGGAAAATGAAGTTGAATCTTTGATCGATTCCGAATTAAAATTGAAATCCATAGCTTATTCCGAAATGGAATTGTTACGGGAAAATATATTATCCGATCTTAAAAAATTTTATTCTTCCGGAATTTATACAAGGTTGAAAAAACACGATAAATTTTATAATGAATTTGAAGTTTATGCCAAAGAAAAAGATTTTTTTCTGTATGGCATAATAGATAAACTAATAATAGACAAAGATAAAATAATTATTGCCGACTATAAGAGCGACATAATTTCCGTGGATAGAATAAAACATAAAGCAAAAGAATATTTCACACAATTAAAATTTTACGCTTATGTTCTTAGTAAATTATACCAAAATGTTAATCTGTTTGAATTACGATTGATTTTTATTAAACATCCCGGAATAGATGTTGCAGCCGCGCTTAGTAAAGAAGAAGTTTTCAGTTTCGGTAAAATTGTTTCGGACTTTGTTTCAAAAATACGGGCAAAAGAATTTGCACCGGATTTATCTCATTGTAAAAATTGCCATTTCAGTCCCGATAGAAAAAATTGCGTCGTAAAATTCAAACCCGGTTAAAAGGTGATTCAAATAAAAATTTTGTAATTTTATAAATAATCTAAATTCTTTTTGAATTATAAAAGGTAAATAAATGAAAATAGTAAACATTTTTCAAATTATTAAGGGGATCACATTGATTGCTTTATTCACAACAGGATTCAATCTTTTTCAGATTGACGCAATTGCACAAGAGAAAACAAAAGAAGTGCCTACTCGGGATCAAATTGAGGCAAAGTATAAATGGAATTTACAAGATATATATAAATCCGTAAATGATTGGGAAAAGGATTTCCAAATTGTAAAAAATTCCGCACAAAAATATAAACAATTCGAAAATACGCTCGGAAACTCGGCGCAGCAACTTTTAAACTGCTTGAAGTTTGACGATGAAACGGAAATTAAACTGGGAAAACTTTATTTGTATGCTTCCCTTTCCAAAGATTTGGATTTGGGTAATCCGGAAAATCAAGGAAGATTCGATAGAATTATGTCGCTCGCATCTCAAATACAGGCTGCTTCCAGTTTTATAAAACCTGAAATACTGGCAATACCGGAAGAAAAATTATGGAAGTTTGTTGATGAATTAAACGGATTGAAAGTTTACAAACATTTATTGGATGATATGTTAAGAACCAAAGCACATACATTATCGCCTAATGAAGAAGAGCTGCTAGCCTTAGCCGGACCGGTCACAAATGTAAGTTACTCAACTTTCGGAATGTTTAATAATGCCGATATTCAATTTCCAACCGTGCAAGACGAAAAGGGAAATCCAATTAAAATTTCACACGCTCGTTACGGCGCAGCTATGTATTCCACCGATAGAGATTTCAGAAAACGGGTTTATAAAGGATATTATAAACCGTTTATGGAATATAAAAATACTTTAGTGTCTTTGTTTAACGGTAATTTGAAAGGAAATCTTTTTTACGCAAAAGCAAGAAAGTATAAATCTAATTTGGAAGCCGCATTAACCCCAAATAATATTCCCGTAAAAGTTTATTATAACTTGATAGAGTCTGTTGATAAAAATCTTGAACCTTTACACCGTTGGGCAAAAATAAAAAAGAAATTGTTAAAGTATAAAGAATTGCATCCTTACGATACCTATGTTACTTTGTTTCCCTCCGTTAAAAAAGTTTACACTTATGAACAAGGAAAGGAATTGGTGTTAAAAGCTCTTAAACCGTTGGGCGAAGATTATCTTAAAAATTTGCAAACAGCATTTAATAACAGATGGATTGATGTTTTCGAAACAAAAGGAAAACGAAGCGGCGCATATTCTTCCGGTACAACATTCGGAGTTCATCCTTACGTTCTGTTAAATTGGGACGATGAGTTAGATGCCGTTTTTACTTTGGCCCATGAAATGGGACATAATATGCATTCGTACTACACCGAACAAAATCAGCCGTTTCCGTATGCCAATTATTCTATTTTTGTTGCCGAAGTTGCTTCCACAATGAATGAAGCGCTTTTGTTGGATTATCTTATTGATCACGCTGAAAACAAGTTGGAAAAATTGGCGTTAATTGAAAAAAACTTAACGAATATTACAACAACGTTTTACAGGCAAACACGGTTTGCGGAATTTGAATTGTTGGTAAACGAAAAAACGGAAAAAGGAGAACCGCTTACTCCCGATAAACTTTCGGAAATTTACAAAGAAATGTATCAAAAGTATTGGGGACCGGAAATGGTTGTAGATACCGAAGAATCTTATACTTGGGCTCGGATACCGCATTTCTATTATGACTTTTACGTTTATCAATATGCAACCAGTTTTGCCGCTTCTCAAGCTTTATCGGAAAAAGTTAAAAAAGAAGGGCAGCCTGCAATCGCTAAATATTTGAATTTTCTAAAGTCAGGAAGCTCAAAATATCCGATAGATGTTTTGAAAGAAGCCGGCGTGGATATGACTTCTCCCGAACCGGTAATAGCCGTTGTTAAAAAAATGAACCGGTTACTCGATCAAATGGAAGAATTACTGAAGTAAATATTATAAATTGAATTGGTTTTTAGGCGAGATTTATCTCGCCTCTTTTTTGTAATCCTTTTTCAAATTAACGGGGTAATGATGAAAGTCTACTCAAAAAGTGAATTGAATTCTTATCATCTTTCACTTACTTATGATGATATTAGCCTTGTTCCCAGGGAAATTTCCAGGATTGTAACAAGAACCGAAGTTGATACAAAAACGGAATTTTTGGGGGTGAATTTAAATTTGCCCGTAGTCTCAAGTCCTATGGATACCGTAACCGGAATTGATATGGCTAATAAACTTGACGAATTAGGTTGTTTGGGAATTGTAAACAGATTCGACTCTTCGTTGGAAAAAGTTTTATCCAATGGTTCCGGCTCGCAAGGCATTAAAGCGGTTTCTATTGGTCTAACCGCAGATGAATCCGTTGTAGAAAAAATTGCGGGCAACAATTGGATACTTTGTATTGATACGGCAAACGCCAATAATGAAACGGTACTTAAAAAAACAGAAGAAATTAAAAAAAAGTATAATATTAAAATAATTGTAGGCAATGTTGCAAGCGGGGAAACATTAAATGATTTGGTAAATGCCGGCGCCGATGCTTTGCGCGTTGGAATTGGCGGCGGGAGCGTTTGTACCACTTCCGTACAAACCGGCATCGGAATAGGACAAGTTTCGTCTTTGTTGGATGTGTTTTTTGCCAGAGAAAAACATAATCTTAAAATTAATATTATTGCCGACGGCGGAATCAAAAATCCGGGAGATGTTGCAAAAGCCATAGCCCTTGGTGCCGATACCGTAATGTTAGGCAGACTATTAGCCGGAACTCGTGAAGCGCCCGGAGAAGTTATTAAATATAACGATCAATTATGGAAAAAATACAGAGGGTCCGCTTCATTCGGAGTAAAAATGAAAAATGAATTTATAGAAGGCGAAGAAACAATGATTCCATACAAAGGTAGTGTGGAAAACGTAATTAACGCTATTTCGGACGGTCTGAAAAGCGCAATGAGTTACATGAACAGATTTACATTAAACGAACTAAGGAAAGTTGAATCTTTTGCCGTTTTAAGTAACAGCTCTTATTTGGAAAGATTGCCCAAAAAATAAAGATTGTTATGGTTAAGCTTGTATTTAATTATTTAGCCTCACTTTTTATTGTCTTTAACGCTGTTGTCAGCGGCGTTCAAACTCACAATATTATAGATAGTTTAAAAATTAAACTTAAAACGGTAACCGGTTCGGTAAAGGCTTCAACATTAGTAGATTTATCTTATGCATATTGGGGAAAATCCCCTAAAGAAAGTATGCGCTTTGCAAAAGAAGCGTTAAATTATGCGCGCCAAATTAATGACCGGAAAACAGAAGGCAGCGCTCTTAACGCAATTGGTAACGTGTTTTGGGCGCAATCCGAATATGATTCGGCTCTTGCTTATTATCGGAAATCTTTGGGTATAAGAAAAAAAATGGGCGATACGCTTGGAGTTGCCGGCGCTTTGCATAATATCGGAATGGTTTATTCTAGTCGTGGAAAATTTTACGAAGCTTTGCAAAATTTTCATGAAAGCCTGAATAAGTATACTGCAATTAAAGATACCTTTGGTATTGCAAAAGCGGACAATTCCATTGGAACGGTATTGTGGAACCTGAGAGAATATAAAAACAGCCTGAAATATTTTAACAATTCATTGAAGTTAAAAGAAGCGGTTAATGATAGTAACGGTATGGCTGTTGCTATGAATAATATCGGTTTGCTATATAAAAAATTAAACGACCTTGATCATGCTTATAAATATATCAAACAGTCGTTGGATATTAAAGAAAAGTTCGGTAACCCTATTAGTATTGAAACCGCACAACTAAATTTGGGCTCGGTACTAATGGAACAAGGTAAATTAGAGCAGAGTTTGAACTATTTGAACAAAGCCTTGAAAATAGCAAAAAATATAACCGATAACGAAACTTTTATAAGAGCTAATTGCATGATTGCCCGCATCGATCTTAAAAAAAATAATCCGGGTGAAGCTAAACAAAGAATTTCCAAATCTCTGGTTTTGGCAAAAAAAGTTAATTCCTTACCCTTGTATATTACTTGCTTCTCAGCTGCAAGGGAATATTATTCTTTTGTGAAAGATTATAAAACGGCATTCGAATATTCTACCAAATTGTTGGACTATAAAGATAGTTTATTTTCGGAAAAGTTAAATAAGAGGATTGCCGAATTGGAAGTGAAAGTTAAAGCAAAACAAAAAGATGCCGAAATTAACCTTTTGAAAAATGAAAAAAAAATTCAAAACCTGACAATAGAAAAAGAAAAAAATTTCAGGGATTTCCTTTTAATCGCTTCGGCGTTATTCATTTTGCTAAGCGTGTCTTTATTATATGCTTATAAAACAAAAGAGAAAGTGAATAAAGAACTTCATAATCTAAATGTTACTAAGGACAAATTTTTTTCAATTATTTCTCACGACCTGAAAAATCCGTTTAACTCCATTATGTCGTTTTCCAAAATGTTAATGGACGATTTTGAAAATCTTACTGACGAAGAAAGAAAAACAGCTTTATCCGAAATAAATAAAGCGGCTATAAATTCAAGTAATCTTTTGGATAATTTGTTAAGCTGGTCGCTTTCGCAAAGGGGACTTATTCCGATTATGCCGGAAAAAATAAATATGAAAGAGCTTGTGAATAAAACAATAGAGCTGCTAAACGTATCGGCTAAAAATAAAAATATAGAAATTATAAGTTTAATTAAAAGTGATTTTTATGCTTATGCGGATGAAAATACCGTTTCAACTGTGTTACGGAATTTGATTTCAAATGCTGTTAAGTTTACCGGCAAAGGCGGGAGAGTAACTATTGATGTTAAAACAGACGGAAATTATTTGCAAATTGAAGTAAGCGATTCCGGTGTTGGCATACCCGCAGAAAAATTGAAGCATTTATTCGATCTTAACGCTCCAAATTCTATCGACGGAACTTCTGGAGAAAAAGGTACGGGAGTGGGATTAATTTTATGTAAGGAATTTGTCCGGAAAAACGGCGGTAAAATTTGGGCAGAGAGCAAAGTTGATATTGGCAGTACCTTCAAATTCACATTACCAATGTCAAAATAAAGTTATCTTTTGTAATAAAAAGTTTTTTATAAAAAAATAAAATTTTATACGGTTAATATTGGCTAAAAAAGTGTTTTTTAATTATTTTATATACTCAAATTGACCGTTTCAAAATTTAGTTATTAAAAAATCGTTTAAACAGTTATTGTTTATTAATTTTGCTTATTAACCCATAACTTAAGTCGTGGGTTAAGGACACCGGAAACCTTAATTTCATAACCGTTTTAACGGTTTATAAAATTCAACGGTCAGCTTGAGTTATATAATAAATTCAAACAATTTCTACGAGGGCGATATGGGAAGAATTGGACGGCTATTTCACAAAAAAGAAATATCAAATCTACTTAATTCTGCTTCCGATCTAGTTGAGCGGGAGGAATATGCCTTGGCAACCGATCGTTATAATGCGGTTCTTAAATACGACGCTAAAAACGAGAAAGCTCTTTACGGAAGGGGAATTTGTGAGTATTATACCGGAAATTACGATAATGCTAAATTTGATTTAATGAATTTGTTGAAAGTTAATCCGAAATTTTCTCCTCATGTTTATTATTTCTTAAGCAATATTTCACTGATACGTAGGGAATTTTCCGAAGCAAATGATTACATAGATAAATTTATTTATCAAAGCGAAGAAAAGTCCGAAGGTTATTTTTTAAAAGCGGAAATTAAATTTATTGAAAAAGAATACAGGGAAAGTTTGGAGTTTTGCCAAATGTCCTTGGAAATCTTACCTGAAAATTATGACGCTCTCATTTTATCGGCGCGTTCCCAAATTAAATTGGGAAATTATGACGAAGCAATTTCAATCTTAAATAAAACTTTGGAATTGAATTCAAATTCTGCCGAGGTTTATAATTTATTAGGTCTGGCAACCTTCAAAAAAGGCGATAGCGAACAAGCTTTAGGATTATTCGAAAAAGCTTTGGAACTTTTCCCTGACTATAACATAGCCAAATATAACCATGCGTTTATTCAGTATTCTAAAAATATGTACGATGAAGCTCTTAAGGACTTGGAGAATATATCACTTTCCAACGACGGATTAATAGAAGCAAAATTGTTGAGAGCTGAAATATATAATTCCCTCGATCAAAACAGAAAAGCAATCGATTTTTTGACAAAAGTAATAGATCAAAAATCCGATTTTACCGATGCTTATTTTATTCGCGCTGCATTATATAAAAAAGTAGGCGATACGGAAAGCATGATTGAGGATATTAATACGGCTAAAGATAGAGGAATTAAAAAACCCGAACATTATTATTTACTGGCGCTTATGGAATATGAAAAAGGAAATTTGCACGATGCTTTGGATTATTTATCAAAAGCAAATAAAATTGATGAAAATTTTGAAAAAGCTTTATATTTAAGAGGAATAATAGATTTAAGATTGGAAGATTATGAAAATTCTATTAATTCTTTCACCAAAATTTTGGAGAATAATCCGAGAAACTCAATGGCTTTCTTTTACAGGGGAATAGCCAATGAACAAATAGGTTTAAATGAAAAAGCAATCGAAGATTTTCAAGAAACACTAACAATCACCAATTATTTTCCGGCAAAACTCCATTTAATTTTACTTCATTATAAACTTGGTGATTTAACCGGCGCTATGAATATTGTAAACGATGCAATTCAAACCCAACCGGATAACAGCATTCTTTATTTTTTAAGAGCAAATATTTTAAGAAAATCCGAAAAATTTGAAGATGCTTTACGGGATTTGGAAATGTCGGTTGAGTTAAATCCCGAATTTAAAGACGCAATTGCAATGCATGGATATTTAGGATTGAAAATGAAGAACTTCAAAAATGCGGTTAGGGATTTTAGTAAAATTGTTGAAATGGATGAAAATTACTTGAAGGATTTTGATGAAGTTCTTGAATATGCATCGACCCGTGCAGATGTACAATTATAAAATTTGTTAGGAAATTTTCCGTTTTTATTCATCCTCACATTTCCGGATACTTATGCTTACAGGCAATCCCGATTGAGCAATAATTTTTAAAAACCCGGAAGGCTATTCCAAACGTATGTGTAACTTTTTGTATAACTTAAAGTTACGTGGATCTTACCGTTTGATTTTACGTTATTTTTTCATATCTTTTACAGCTTTAAAAATTTTTTTATTAATTAGGAGCAATAATGACGAAAGCTGACATTGTTGAAAAGATTGCTGCCGGGACCGGTTTAACTAAAATTGAGACGGAAGCAATTATCGAAGGTTTTTTAAATACTGTAATAAGTGCTTTGCGAGATGGCAAAGGAATAGAAATTAGAGGATTTGGAAGTTACCGCGTAAAGAAAAAAAATGCCAGATACGCCAGAAACCCAAGAACCGGAGAAAAAGTTTTTGTGCCCGAACATTATGTTCCCGTGTTTAAATTTTCTAAAGATTTTAAGTCTGCCGTTGATAGGGGAATGAAAGAAAAAAATAATGAGTTGTAGGTTATTAAAGTTAGTTTAAGTCTTAAGAAAGTAGAACTTTATGAATAAAAATAAATTTGTCTTTTGTTCTGAATGTGGTGAGAAAAATCCTGCTGACGCAAAATTTTGTTCGCATTGCGGTGCGAAGTTAAGAAATATTAAAAAAGATCAACAAGTAACCGCAAAAAACAAAACACGCCCAACAATTCGCCGTTCTTCCGCAAATGTTAAAGGCGCTAAAATTTTTCCGATGAGTAAAGTTATTGTTATTTTAGTCGTTTTACTTATTGGCGGGGGAATTATGTTGGTTCTGTCGGGACAATTAGATACACCCGAATTAAAAAACGCGGTGAAAAATATTCCGCAAAATAATATACCGGCACAACACGGCGGAGCGGATTTAAACGCACTTAAAGAAATAAAGGATTTGGAAGATAAGTACAATAAAAATCCAAATGACTTGAATGTATTGCTTACATTAGCACACAAACTAAACGATTCAAAGTTTTACGATAAAGCAATTACTTATTATCTACGTTATCTAAAGAAAAAACCTAATGATGCCGATGTTTTAGTTGATATGGGTGTTTGTTATTTTGAGCTCCAAAATTTTGATAAAGCTATAAGCGTTATGAAAAAAGCGATAAAGATTAATCCGAAACATCAGATAGCGCATTTTAATATTGGGATAGTTAATTTCGTTTCCGGCAATAAAACCGGAGCCAGAAAATGGTGGAAGAAAGCTATTGAAATTGATCCAAATACCAGAATAGCCGAAAAAGCTAAAGAATTATTAGAAAAAAATAACTAGGAGATTTATATGCCTTGCGGTAGAAAACGTAAACGCCATAAAATGGCAACTCACAAAAGAAAGAAAAGATTAAGAAAAAACAGACATAAAAAGAAACTAAGATAATTTCAAGCCATCTTAGCTCAGTTGGTAGAGCAGCTCACTCGTAATGAGCAGGTCAGCGGTTCGAGTCCGCTAGATGGCTCAGCTAATTGGGAATATCGAGTGTAATTTGCATATTAATGATTTTAATTTAAATATTAAAGATAAATTCTAATGCGTTGTCTTTACCGAGTAATATAGATTTTTTCCAATCGGAAATTGCTTTTTCGTATTCGTTTAGCTCAAAGTTTGCAAATCCTCTTAAAAAATAAGTTTCAGGCAACGATGGGTTCGATTTAATAACCAAATCATAATCGATGATAGCTCCAATAAGGTTATTCAGCAAATAATTTGCTATGCCTCTGAATAAATAAAAAAGCGTGAGTACTTCAAAAGGTGTTTCGGTTGGGTTAATGAATTGAATGGATTTATCATAATCTTCCTTTGCTTGTTTAAACCTCTCGAGTTTCATATTCGTAAAACCCCTCCAAAAATAAAAATATCCATTGGAATTTTCCAAAGAAATAACTTTATTAAAATCTTCCAGTGCCTTAAGGTATAATTTCTTGCTAAAATATAATTTACCTCTCTCAAAATATATTGCCGGTTCATCGGGGTTTGATTTAATGGCTTGGGAGAAAATAGAAAATGCGGAATCAGAATCTTTTAATTTTTGATATAATTTTCCTGCAATTAAATAGTCATCATATAATTTCGGGAATAAATTTAACTCAATTTCATCTAAGTTTAGTTTAATGGTTTTCACTAAATCAATTTGCCTGGCTATTGCTTTAGATTAGCAAGTAGTACAAAATTAATATAGAGCAAAAAGTATGAGTTTTTAAAAATTTTCTTTTATAAACAGAATTTTGCTAAAAAAAACCGTCAGCATTATTAATACAATTTTCGATGAAAATTGTTATTTGTTACAATCTGTTTATATTTGCACATAAAATTATTTCTAAACAGACAGGATTGAAAAAATGGGCGCAGGATTTAAATTTATTTTCGGATTATTTATTATTGCTCTGCTTATCTTTGTCGGTTCTTTATATTTCGAATCGTTTCTCACGGAAAAAGATTTGGATATTGTAATAACAGGCAGAGTAAAAGTAATTAACTCATCCGGCAACACAAGAAGATTGATATTAACCAAAAATGAAACCTTTGTAAATGAAGATAATAGCTTGTTTGGAAAAAACGACTCCGAAGAATTACAACGAAAGCTGATTCCCGGAAAAAAGTTAAGGGTTAGAGTTGTAGGATATAAAATGGGAATATGTCTTCCGTTTCATTCGGAATTTAGAAATATTGTTAAAGTTGTAGAGAAAAGGCACAGTATTTTATAGTTTCTTCAGTTTAAAAACTCATTCTATCCGTTCATTTTCGCCTCTTATTAATTATTTTTTTAAAAGTACTTGACTTTCCCCAAAAAAAACAGTTATTTTGCAACTCAGTGGGGAAAAATGTTGAATAATTCCAAATAATGTCAAATTATGTTTTTAGGTAGTTTCAAATATTCAATCGATTCCAAAGGTAGGGTAAGTATTCCTGCTAAATTAAGGAAATTTATCAATCCCGAGGCAAATGACGCTTTCGTTTTAACCAGAGGAACCGAAAAATGTATTGATGTTTATCCTATGGATCAATGGAAGGAATTGGTCGCACATAAACTAAATCAGCTTAATACATTCGACCCCAAAGAAGCGATGTTTTTAAGAATGTTCCTTCAAGAAGCTGCCGAAGATAAACTGGATTCACAGTCGAGATTAACTATCCCTAAAAGTTTGATTGAATTTGCCGGTATAGAAAAAGAGGTTTTTATTCTTGGAGCCGGGAAAAAAATAGAAATTTGGAATCCTGAAACTTATGATGAATATATAAAAGAAAATCATATGCCTTACGAAGAAATTGCACGCGAAGTAATGAAAATGCGAAAGGAATGAGTTTACATATTCCGGTAATGTTGACTGAAAGTATTAATTATCTGGTTACTAACAGGTCCGGGACTTATTTTGACGCAACAATTGGTTATGGAGGACACGCTTCTGAATTACTAAAAAATCTAAATAGCAATGCCATTTTAGTCGGCACCGACAAAGACAAAACTGCTTTTTTGCATTGCAAGGAATTATTTAGCGGTGATTTCAGAGTAAGATTATTTAATACAGATTTTACCGATATTAAGAAAATATCTATGATAGAATTTATTAACGGTTACGATGGAATATTTGCCGACTTAGGAGTTTCGTCCGTTCAACTCGATGAAAAAAACTCCGGTTTTACATATCGAAAAGATACTACGTTAGATCTGCGAATGGATAAATCCGCAGGTATACCAGCCTACAAACTGATAAATAAATTATCTCAAACCGAATTATATAAAATTCTGAAATTTTTGGGTGAAGTCCGCCAAGCAAAAGCTATTTCAAAAAAGATTGTAGAACAAAGAACAAATTCTGAAATTATAACAACTTTTCAATTGCGCGATGTAATTGAATCGGTTATTCCCAAACATAATTCATATAAAACTATTTCCAAGGTTTTTCAAGCGTTCAGAATATACGTAAATCAAGAAATTGAAAAGCTAAAATTATTTTTGGAAGAAGCTGTAGGTTTATTAAAAGAAGGCGGCAGAATTGTTATTATTTCATACCATTCATTGGAAGACAGAATAGTAAAAGAATTTTTCAAATACGAAAGTTTGGATTGTGTTTGTCCGCCCGAATTACCGGTCTGCGTTTGCGATAAAAAAGCAAGGTTAAATATTATTACGCGTAAGCCAATAACGCCTTCTGAAAAAGAAGTTCAGGAAAACAGGCGTGCCAGAAGCGCTAAAATGAGAGTGGCGGAAAAAATATGAAGAAAAAGAATAAGATATTTTTAAAACAGCTGCTTATAGCAATAGTTACCGCAATTCCACTATTGTTTATACACGTGTATAGTTTGGATCAAATTAAAAAATTAAATTCTCTGAAAAGCGATAAAACAATTTTACTGAAAAATTTGGAAGACGAATTGGAATCCTCTAAGGTGGAAATACAAAAATTATCTTCCGAAGATGTAATAATTTCTAAAGCGCAAAAGAGATTGGGACTGGTTAAAGCCGGTGAAAAAAATGTATTGCATATAGATAAAACAAAAATTGGAGTAATTGAAAATATAATTAAGCATAAATATGATTAATTCGCGTGCATTAATTCTTACGGTTTTTATTTTCATAACGTACATAGTACTTGGCGCAAGCTTGTTTTTTATCCAAATTTCCGATCATAATAAATATAAATCACAAGCTGATAAACAACAAAATAAAATTTATACTATTAAAGCCGAGCGCGGAACAATTAAAGACAGAAACGGGGAAATTTTAGCTTATACAAGACAAGACAATTCCTTGTTTGCCGATTGCAGAATGTTGAATACTAAAAGAAATAAACGTAAAAAAATAAAATTAAGCAAAAAATTGAGCGAAATATTTGGGAAACCGGCTAGTTATTACAAAAATAAAATTTCGAAAGGAAAAGGAAATATTTGTTTGGAAAGAAAAATATCGCAAGAAAAAGTTTACTTACTTAAAAATTTTGTCGTCGATGGATTTTATAAAGTCCAGGATTTTACAAGATTGTATCCGTATAAATCTTTAGCCGGGCATGTTCTGGGCGCCGTAAACAAACAATCCGTTGGAATTGGCGGAATTGAAAAAGAATATAATAAATACCTTACCGGCAAAAACGGTTACATTCTTATTGAAAATGATGTTATCGGCAGAAAAGTAACGGTAGATTACGATCATTCCGAAAATCCTGTTCCCGGAAATGATGTAATTCTTACGTTGAATAAAGTTTATCAAAAAATTTTAACGGAAGAATTAAGCAAAGGGATAAAAAAATACAAAGGTAAATCGGGTATTGGAATAATAATAAATCCCAATACAGGCGAACTTTTAGCGCTTACAAGCATACCCGAATATGATCCGGGCAAATATAACAAATATGGGTCGTCCGTTAGAAGAAACAGATTTGTAACCGATACTTATGAACCCGGATCAACTATGAAATCGATTGTTATGGCAATTTTATTGGAAAAGCATCTTGTTAGACCTACGGAAATTATTAATACCGAAAACGGAAAGTTCAGGTTGAAAGGAGCTTGGATACGGGATACTCATAAATTTAAAAAATTAACCGTATCCGAAATACTTGAACACTCAAGCAACGTGGGTATTGTTAAACTAAGCGAAAGAATAAATTCAAGGGATTTCTATAAAGGCTTAAGAGATTTTGGTTTCGGTAATATTACGGAAGTGGATTTACCCGGCGAAACGGCAGGATTGCTAAAAAAACCATATTCCTATTCTGCTATTTCAAAAGCATTTATTTCCCATGGTTACGAGGTTTCTGTTACTCCAATGCAAATGGTTACGGCATACAGCGCTTTAGTAAACGGCGGATATTTGTTAAAACCTTTTGTCGTTAAGAAAATTATTGACCGGCAAGGTAATGTTATAAAAAAAGGCGGGAAGGAAGTTATAAGAAGAGTAATAGGAGACAAGACTTCCGGCGAAATTAAAAAAATGCTGCTAGGCGTTGTTGAAAACGGTACCGGTGTTAAAGCACAATTGCCGGATGTATATGTCGGCGGCAAAACCGGAACGTCACAAAAATTAATTAACGGTAAGTATTCAAATAAATATTATAATTCGTCGTTTATCGGATTTCTGCCAGTAAAAAATCCTAAACTTTTATGTTTTGTTTTAGTCGATTCTCCCGAAATCGGACGTTACGGAGGGCAAGTTGCCGCCCCTATTTTTCGCGAAACTATGAGGAAAATTTTAGAATACGACGATAACTTAATTAATGAGAAAAATAAAATAATCCGTAATCAAAATTCAATAGCAGAAGAAATTTTAAGTAATAAAAAACATGAGAAAATCGGAGCGCTAACAACTTCCGATCTCGGTAAATACAAAGAGGGTTCAAAAACAAAAACTATGAGCAACCGTTTTACAATGCCAAGCCTGAAAAATAAATCGTTGCGGGAAGCAATTTCAATTCTGACTAATCTTGGTATTGAGTTTGAAATTAAAGGGGAAGGGAAAGTGCGCAACCAAAGCATTAAACCCGGGACCAGAATAACTAATGGAATGATTTGTAAGATTATTTGTAATTCGAAAAATTCAGTTAAATCTTTTCCAGGTAATTAATGAAACTGATTGAATTGTTAAACAAAATAAACATTGTTCAAGTTGCAGGCGAAGCGGAAAATAAGGAAATAAAAAGCTTGACGATTAATTCAAAGGAAATAAAAAAAGGTAGTATGTTTATTGCCGTTAAAGGATTTAAAACCGACGGTCATTTATACGTAAGCGATGCTGTGGCTAATGGTGCTGCCGCAGTTGTAATTGAAGAAAACTCTAATCTACCTGATGAATTGTTTGTGAAAAATGATGTCGTAAAAATTGTCGTTAAAAATTCCAGAAAAAGTATTGCGGAAATTTCCAAAGTTTTTTACAACAATCCTTCCGCTAAATTAAAATTAATAGGAATTACCGGCACAAAAGGAAAAACTACTACATCTTACTATTTGCATAACATTTTAAAAACGGCTGGAGTTAAATCAGGTCTGTTGGGAACGAATAAATACATAATCGGCAATAGAGAAATTAAATCAAGTTTAACTACTCCCGAAGCTTATGTTATTAATAAACTTATGAATGAGATGGTTGAAGAGAAATGCACTCATTGCGTAATGGAAGTTTCTTCCCATTCCCTTAAGCTGAACCGGGTCGATTATTTGGATTTCGATTATGCGATTTTTACCAACATCACTTCGGATCATATGGATTATCACGGAACCTTCGAAAATTATCTTGATGCAAAAAAAATACTTTTCGATAACCTGAAACCTCAAGCGACAGCTATCTTAAATAGCGACGATAAAAATTGGAAAAATCTGATAGTAGATACTAAAGCGGAAATTAAAACATACGGTACAAGCTCCGGCGCCGATTTTAGTATTTCCGATTTGGAATATGATTTTAACGGAACAAGATTTAATATAAACTATTTAGATTCAAAATATAGTTTAAACACAAAATTAATAGGAAAGTTTAATGCTTATAACGCCACTGCCGCTTTTGCAACTTTGTTTTTAAATGGGATTGATATCAATTTGATAATCAATGGCATCAATACAACGCCGCAGGTTCCCGGAAGATTTGAAGTTTTAGGAAATGAAACAAAAAAAGTAATTATAGATTATTCGCATACAGCCGGTAGTTTGAAAGAAGCTCTTGAAGCGATTCATCATATTAACAAAGAAAAACTTCCCGTAATTACTGTTTTCGGATGCGGCGGTAACAGGGATAAATTTAAGAGACCTGAAATGGGAAAGATTGCCGAGCAGCTTAGCGATGAAGTGATTGTTACTTCCGATAATCCCAGAGACGAAGACCCTTTGCAAATTATCAACGATATATTAACCGGTATGTCAAGCAGTAAAATAAATGTTAAAGAAAACCGTGAAGAAGCAATTAAAGATGCAATTAAAAATTCACCTGCAAATTCCATTATTCTTATTGCCGGGAAAGGTCACGAAGATTACCAGGAAATTAAAGGTGAAAGAAAACATTTTTCCGATAAGGAAACAGCACTGAAATATCTGTATGAAAATTAAAATAACGCTAGAAGATATGTTTAATTTGAATTCGGCTACTATTTATAATCCCGATGCTTTTAAATCGGCTTCTTATGTGTCGATTAATTCCAGAATAATTAAGCGGAATTGTACTTTCGTTGCAATTAAAGGAAAAAATTTCGACGGACATAGTTTTGTAAAAGATGCAATACAAAAAGGCGCCGGTTCGGTCGTTATTAATATGAAAAGGCTTGATGAGTTTGATGATGTTGATAAAACAATTATAACCGTTAAGAATACGTTGAAAGCTTACGGACAATTGGCAAATATTTGGAGAAATAAATTAAATGCTAAAGTTGTTTCAATTTCCGGCAGCAACGGTAAAACTACAACTAAGGAAATGTTATATACTCTGCTTTCCGGTAGATTTAAGGTTAACAAAACAGTACTTAATAATAACAATCAAATCGGAGTTCCTTTAACCATTTTCAATACAAACGAAAAGCATGAAATATTGATTCTTGAACACGGCACAAATCATTTTGGTGAAATTGAATATACTGCAAAAATAGCGCAGCCCGATTATGCTTTACTCACGAATATTGGCGATTCACACTTAGAGTATTTGAAAGATAGAAACGGCGTCTTAAAAGAGAAAATTGCTCTGTTCAACGAATCGTTAAAAAACAACGGGACAATTTTTATAAATACGGATGATCCGCTATTAAAGAAAAAAGCAAAATATTATGAAAACACGGTTTCGTTCGGATTTAAAAACAATCCCGATATTAAAGGCAAAATTTTAGGATTTACGCATGATGCTAAAACGAGATTGCTAGTAATCTCACAACAAAAAAGCTTTGAAGTTGAATTACCGATGCCAGGTATTTCCAATGCTAAAAATTATCTTGCAGCGGTTTCCGTTGCATTAAAACTCGGTTTATCCAAAAAAGAAATACTTGAAGGCACACGAAAAATTAAATCGGTTGAAGGAAGATTAAATATTAAAAATATTAAAGATAAAATAGTTATTGACGATACGTATAATTCTAATCCGCAATCTATGAAAGAATCATTGGAAGTGGTTGGTCTTTTTAAAAGTTATAAAAATAAAATTGTGATTCTTGGCGATATGTTAGAATTAGGAAAAGATTCGGTTTCCTTGCATAAAGATATAGCGAAACTAATTAAGAAAAACAAAATAAATTCGGTTTTAACCATCGGCAAGTTTATGAAATATTTAGACGATGAACTGAACGGATTATCGTTTTTTCATAAGCATTTCAGAACCAGAAAATCGTTGAAAAAGTTTTTGGAGAGGAATGATTTTGTGAATTCGGTAATTCTTTTTAAAGGTTCCCGGGGAATGAAAATGGAAGAATTTTTAAAAATATTTTTAAGGGAAGCATAATTCATGTTTTATTACTTGTTTGATTATATAAATAAAACATGGAATCCGCCTGGTTTCGACGTGTTCAGATTTCTGTCGTTTAGATCGGCACTTTCCGCAATTACAGCTTTGTTTTTAGCTTTTTATATTGGTCCAAAATTAATTGCATACTTGCGGAAAAAACAAATCGGCGAAACCATTAGGGAAGTTGGTCCCAAGACTCATTTCAGTAAAGCCGGAACGCCGACAATGGGCGGAATCATTTTAATAATTTCTGTTGTTGTACCCGTGCTTTTATGGAGCGATATTAAAAGTGTATATATTCTTTTAGTACTGATTGGTACTATATGGTTAGGGTTTGTTGGATTTATAGACGATTATTTGAAAGTAGTAAAAAAATATTCAAAAGGATTAATTGCCAGATATAAATTATTGGGCCAAATTTTGCTCGGTTTATTTATAGGCATAATGATTTATTTATTACCGGAATTCGGAAAATATACAACACAAACAACTCTTCCGTTTTTTAAAAATTTGAATTGGGATTTTTCTTACTTCTACATCCCGATGGTCATTTTTATTATTACCGCTACGTCCAATGCCGTTAATTTAACGGATGGTTTGGACGGATTGGCTGTCGGTACAATGTTAATTGTAATGTTAGCGCTGGGAATTATCGGTTATGTAACCGGAAATAGAATTTATGCAGATTATCTCAACGTAATGTATTTACCCGGTTCGGGAGAGTTAACGGTTTTTATTGCTGCCTTTATTGGCGCCGGATTGGGATTTTTATGGTACAACACCTATCCGGCCGAAATTTTTATGGGCGATACAGGCTCTCTTGCTCTTGGCGGCTCATTTGGAATTCTTTCAATTTTAATTAAAAAAGAGTTACTGATTCCAATTTTAGGGGGAATATTTTTTGTCGAGACTTTATCGGTGATTATTCAAAGAATGTATTTTAAATATACTAAGAAAAAATTTGGGCAAGGTAAAAGAGTTTTTAAAATGGCGCCTATCCATCATCATTTTGAATTGCTCGGCTGGGAAGAGCCTAAAGTTGTTATTCGTTTTTATATACTAACAATAATTTTTGTAATTATAAGCTTGGCGTCATTCAAGATAAGATGAAAAATTATTCCGGGAAACGAATTACGGTTATTGGTGCGGTCAGAAGCGGATTGGGAGCTGCTAAATTAGCAAAAAAAATTGGAGCTGTACCTTTTGTAAGCGATATATCGGAAAGGAAAAATTTGAAAAACATGATTGCTGAATTTGATAAAAATAACATTGAATATGAAACCGGAAAACATTCCGGAAAAGTATTTGAATGCGATTTTATGGTTACAAGTCCGGGCGTTCCTTCCGATGCTGACGTCTTGATTAAGGCAAAACAAAAGGGGATTGAAGTAATAAGCGAGATTGAATTTGCCTCGGAAGTTTGCAAAGGTAAAATAATTGCCATTACGGGAACTAACGGTAAAACAACAACCACATCGCTATGCGCGCATTTGATTAATACTGCCGGATTAAAATGTTACTCCGCCGGCAATATTGGTACAGCTTTTTCGGAAATTGCATTAGATGTTCAACAAAACGAATATGTGGCGCTCGAAGTTTCAAGCTTTCAATTGGATTTTATAAAAAATTTTAAGCCGGAATTCGGAATATTACTAAATATTACACCGGATCATTTAAATAGATATAATAACAATTTTGATAATTATATTTCATCAAAAGCAAGATTGTTTGAAAACCAAAATGAAGAAGATTATTTAATATTTAATCAAGATGATGCAGTTGTTGAATCGATTGTTAAAAACAGCTGGGCAAATAAGTTAAAATTTTCGACAAAAACTAAAGTCGATTACGGAAGTTACAGCATGGATGGAAATATTTACTTTGCAAACGAAAACAATGAAAGCGAACTTGTCTGCAAGGTCTCGGATTTGAATTTGAAAGGTGAACACAATTTGTCTAATGCATTGTCGGTCGTTTCCGTTGCAAAGTTGCTAAAAATAGAAAATGATGTTATTAAAACGGCTTTAAGTTCATTTAAGGGTGTGGAACATAGATTGGAATTGGTGAAAACGTTAAACGGCATTAAGTTTATTAACGATTCAAAAGCTACTAACATCAATTCTGTTTGGTATGCATTACAAAGTTTTGACGAACCGGTGTTGTTGATTTTAGGCGGGCAGGATAAAGGAAACGACTACAATGAAATTAAAGATTTGGTAATTAAAAAAGTTAAAAAGATTTATGCAATCGGATCTTCGGCAGAAAAAATTTATAATTTCTTTGAAGATTTAGTTCCGGTGGAAATTATCGAATCATTGGAGAAATGTGTTAAGACCGCTAGGGATGACGCTCAAAGAGGCGATGTTGTTTTACTTTCGCCCGCATGTGCAAGTTTTGATATGTTCAAAAATTACGAAGACAGGGGAAGAAAATTTAAAAATGCAGTTATGAGTTTATCATGAAAAAATTAAAAAGAATTTTAATTTCAATTACGTTATCGCTAATAATATTAGGCAGCTTTCTGATTTTTAGCGCGAAGGGAATGGACTTATTCATATCGCATCTTTGGAAAGTAGCGGCGGCATTAATCGGGTTAATTTTCTTTTCGATGTTCCCGTATAAACAATATCAAAATTGGAGTAAACCGCTAATGATATTGGCAATAGCGCTTTTATTGTCAACGGTTTTCTTTGCACCGAGCGTTAAAGGAGCCGCCCGGTGGATTGATCTTAAATTTATACGATTCCAGCCTTCCGAGTTAGCCAAATTACTTTTGCTTATTCACTTGGCAGTGCTGATACAAAAGAAAGGTAAAGATATTGAAAACTATAAAAAAGGATTGGTCTATCCGTTATTTTGGATTTTTATAACTGCATTTTTGATTTTGATTCAACCAAATGTAAGCACAAGTTTGATTGTTTTATTTACCTCGTTTACGCTTTTATTCGTTGGCGGAGCTAAATTCAAACACCTAAGCGGAATTGTTGCAACCGCTGTGATTATTGGGGGAATGGCAATTATGATTTTTCCTCATTCCAGACATAGAGTAATTACGTATGCAGATAGTTTTGTGAACGGCACAAGTATCAATATGCAAGTTCTGCAATCCAAAATAGCGCTGGGAAGCGGGGGATTTTTAGGATTGGGTATTGGAGAAAGCAGGCAAAGCGATTTGTTTTTACCCGAACCTCATAACGATTTTATTTTTTCCGTTTTAGGTGAAGAGCTTGGATTTATAGGTGCTTTTTTAGTGTTGAGCGCTTACTTGGCTATCTTTTTAGTGGGTTTGATAATAGCAAAAAGAACCAAGGATGAATTCGGTCAATTGCTTGCCTTCGGTATATCTTTTATGATAGTTACAAGTGCGTTCTTACATGCGGCTGTCGGTATTGGAATTTTACCAACTACCGGCATAACTTTGCCCTTTGTCAGCTTCGGCGGTACGTCAATTATTGTATTTTGTATTTCCACGGGAATACTTATAAATATTGCTACTCAAGGGCAAAAGAAAAAAGTTAAAGTTAATGGTAAATAGAAGAGGAGTATATAGATTTATTTTTGCCGGCGGAGGTACCGGCGGACATTTATTCCCCGCTGTTGCAGTGGCAGAACAAATTAAAAAAATGAAACCGGAAAGTAAAATAATGTTTGTTGGAACCAAGGATAAAATAGAAGCTAGAATTGTGCCCAAACTCGGTTTCGATTTTAATACAATTTGGATTAGCGGGTTTTCAAGAGAATTCACAATTAAAAATATTCTTTTCCCTGTTAAACTTATTGTGTCTATGTTGCAGTCACTTTTAATATGCTTAAAATATAAACCGCAAGTTGCCGTTGGTTCCGGAGCTTATGTTTCCGGTCCCGTTGTATGGGCGGCTTCTTTTCTCGGTGCTAAGGTTGTTTTGCTTGAACAAAACAGCTATCCGGGAATTACCAACAGAATATTGGAAAAAAAAGCAGATCAGATTCACTTGTGTTTTGAGAATTCAAAAAAATATTTTAGGGACCAAAAAAAACTTAAGGTAACCGGCAACCCGGTAAGATTGGAAATGGAATTAATAGAAAAAAACAAAGCATTAAATAAATTTAATTTAGATCCGGATAAGAAGACTGTATTGGTAATTGGAGGTAGTTTAGGAGCAAAATCGATAAATGAAGCACTGAAAAATAATTTAAACAAATTTGTTAAAAACAATTTACAAATTATTTGGCAAACGGGTATTGGGTATTTCGACGAATATAAATCTTTCGAAAGCAATTCCGTAAGGGTTTTGCCGTTTATAGATAATATGATCGGTGCTTATTCTGCCGCCGACTTGGTTATTGCCAGATCAGGAGCAACGACTATAGCCGAGGTTTCATATTTAGGACTTCCGGTAATCTTTGTCCCCTCTACAAATGTTGCGGCTAATCATCAATTTAAAAATGCTCAAGCTCTTTTGGAAAATGAAGCTGCATTGCTTATACCGGATAATGAGTTAAATGAAAAATTATTTCCCGAAGTACAGAATTTATTAAATGATGAATCAAAATTAAAAAAATTAAGTAGTAATATTAAAAATTTCTCCAAACCCGATGCAGCAAAGGAAATTGCGGAGGAAGTAATAAAATTAGCGGAGATTACAGTTGTTTAGAAATTTAATCAAGAAAATTCACTTTGTAGGTATTGGCGGTATCGGAATGAGCGGACTAGCCGAGATAATGTTAAACCAGGGCTTTAAGGTTTCAGGTTCCGATTTAGCCAGATCGGAAATAACCGACAGATTAAAAAACCTGGGCGCCGAAATTTATATAGGTCATTCGGTTAGTAATCTTGATGATGCCGATGTGTTGGTTTATTCTTCTGCTGTTAATATTGATAATCCGGAAGTTAAAGAAGCGTTATCGCGTAAAATTCCTGTAATAAAACGCTCCGAAATGCTTGCCGAGACAATGAGAATGAAATACGGAATCGGTATTGCAGGAACTCACGGTAAAACTACAACCACTTCCATGGTTGGACTCGTTTTGACTGAAGGCGGTATAGACCCGACTATTATAGTAGGAGGAAAATTAAGCGGTTTAGGCGGCACGAACGCTCGATTGGGAAACGGAGAGTATATTGTTGTTGAAGCGGATGAATTCGATAGAACTTTTCTGAAACTGACGCCGAGTATTGCTGCAATTACTACATTGGAACAAGAACATTTGGATACCTATAAAGATTTGGACGATATAAAATCGGCTTTTGTTGAATTTGCTAATAAAGTTCCTTTCTTCGGCTTCGTTGTATTATGTCTGGATGAACCGGCGTTACAAGATATTATCCCGATGATAAATAAAAAGATTATCACCTACGGCTTAACCTCGCAAGCGGATATCAGGGCAACTGATATTGAACAAAACGGTTTTCAGAGTTCTTATACTGTAAATTATAAAGGCGAAAATTTAGGACGGATTACATTGAACTTGCCCGGTGTTCATTATATCAAAAATTCATTGGTTGCCGTAATAATAGGCAAGGAATTGGGAATCGGATTTGAAACCATTAAAAAAGCATTGGAATCTTTTACCGGAGTTTACAGAAGATTCGAAACGAAATTCAGTAATGACATTTTGGTTATTGATGATTATGCGCATCATCCGACCGAAATAAATGCAACGCTTGCCGGAATAAGAAACGCATGGAACAGAAGATTGGTAGTGGTTTTTCAACCTCATTTGTATTCAAGAACAAGAGATTTTTATAAAGAGTTCGGCAGATCATTTCTGAATTCCGATCTTTTTATTTGTACCGATGTTTATCCTGCAAGAGAAAAACCGATAGAAAATGTGTCGGGAAAAATGATTGCGGATATAGCTAAAGATTACGGACATAAAAATGTAATTTACGAACCGGATAAAACGAAAATTCCCCAATTATTACTTGATGTTCAAAAACCCGGCGATTTAATAATAACAATGGGCGCGGGCGATATATGGAAATATGGTGAAAAGTTTATTGAAATTTATAAAGAAAAAGAAAATGAATAAAAGCCGAAACTTAAATAGCACGTTGTTTTTTGCCGCCTTGTTAATTCTTATAACTGTGGGTGCAATTTTTATAAATATTAAAAACGGCAAGCAGATTAACACAATAATGATTGAGGGAAATAATCATTTAACATCCGAACAATATTTAAAATTTGCGGGACTTAACAACCTAACTAACTTAAAAGATTTGAATTTAAGAGTAATAAAAGATAGAATTGAAAAACATCCATACGTAAATAAAGCGGACGTTATACTTGACGGGAAAGGTGATATTCATATTAAACTTAAAGAAAAAGATTTTTCGGCAATTTTAATCTCAAAAAATTCAAAATATTTAATTACCGATAAATTGGAAATTTTACCTCATTTTCAATTTACCGCAAATTTAGATTTGCCGGTTATTCTTAATCCGGAACAAAGTAAGGGAAAAATTAAACTTAATTCAGTAACAAACAATATAGAAATTAAAAATGCAATAAAAATAATAAATGCTATTTATTTATACGATCAGAACACGTTTGAAAATCTTTCTACAATCGATTTGAATAACGGAGGCGATATTATAATTACCCTTTCTAATATGGAATGTACTTTTATTGTTGGATCTGAAAACGTTGTTGAAAAAGCACTTTATCTGTGTGACCTCGTTAATTCAATTGACGAAAAAAAGACCAATAAATTAATTGCTTACGTGGATCTTAGATTTGATAACCATGTTTACTTGGGAACTAAAAAGAAAAACGGATTAGACAAGGAACACGTTTTATGAAAAGAAATATAATAGCCGGACTCGATTTGGGTACTACAAAAGTAGGAGCGGTAATTGCCGAGCGGGAAGCTAATAAGCTTACCATTTTGGGCTTTGGCGTTGCGGCTTCCGACGGTTTGAACAGAGGACTTGTTGCAAATATTGGGAAAACAGCCGAGGCTATTAAAAAGGCTATGGAAATTGCTTCCAACAGAGCGGATATTCAAATTAAAAACGTTAATGTTGGCGTTGCCGGAGAACATATTACAAGTTTACGACATAGGAACTATGTTACTATTAACAATCCGGATAGGGAGATAACTCAAGCGGATATTGACAGGCTTAAAGCCGATGTAAAGACCATACGGATACCTTCGGACAGACAAATATTGCACATTATTCCTGAGGAATTTTTTATAGATCACCAAGGGGGAATTGAAAATCCGATTGGAATGAGCGGATCTCGATTGGAGGCGTTAAATCATGTGGTGTTAGCTTCCGTTCCGGCTATTCAGAACATCAAAAAATCCGTAGAGCGTGCTGGATTTACCGTCCAAAATTATGTTTTACAACCGATTGCTTCAAGCGTTTCGGTTTTAGATGAAAATGAACAAGACCTCGGCGTTGTGCTTATAGATATTGGCGGCGGCACTACTGATATTGCGGTTTACCACGAAAAAAGCATAAAATATACTAAAGTTATTGGCGTGGCGGGAAACCAGGTTACAAACGATATAAGGGAATCTTTAGGCATTGTTACTCAAGAAGCGGAAAAGTTAAAAAAAGAATACGGATACGCAACGGAAGAATCGATTATTAAAGATGAAGATATTTATATAAAAGGCGTAGGAGCGCGTGGAACAATTAAAATTCCGATTTCCCTTTTAACTCAAATAATTCATGTTAGAATGAAAGAATTGTTCACAATTATTGATAATGAATTACGCCAGATAAATTTTAAAAATAAAATTAAAGCCGGAATTGTATTAACCGGCGGAGGTTCTTTATTAAGAGGAACTACTGAATTGGCGGAAGAAGTATTTGGATTGCCGGCCCGTATCGGCGTTCCTTTGGAATTGGGAAACGGTCTTTCCAACGAAATTGAAAGCCCGGAATTTGCAACTGTAGCCGGATTAATAAAAGGAATTCCCGGCTCCACTTCTTCCGAAAATATTGTGGCTTCAAAATTTAAAAGACCTAAATCAAATTTAAATATTTCAAGTATAATTAAAAAAGTTCAAGAATTTTTTGATGAATTATAAAATACCACAACAAGGAGGACAACATGTCAAAATTCTTTTCCCTCGACAGAGATGAACCACTATCTGCAAAATTAAAAGTAGTTGGCGTTGGCGGCGGTGGTTGCAATGCTATCGAAAGTATGATGAATAAAGGCTTAAAAGGCGTTGAGTACGTCGCTATTAATACCGATGCACAAGTATTAAATTTAAGTCATGCTGATCACAAAATTCAAATTGGTGTAAATGTAACAAGAGGATTAGGCGCCGGCGCAGATCCAAACGTTGGAAGAAAAGCCATTGAAGAAGACCGTGATAAAATCGCAAAAATTTTAGAAAATACCGATATGGTATTTGTAACCGCCGGTATGGGCGGCGGAACCGGTACGGGCGGAGCCCCAATTATTGCATCTATTGCAAAAAGCGTTGGCGCGCTTGTTATTGGAATTGTTACCAAACCGTTTAAATGGGAAGGTAAAAAAAGAATGATGAACGCCGAAGAAGGAATTCATGAGTTAAGAAGAAATGTAGATAGTTTAATCGTAATTCCGAACGATAGATTACTTAACATTTTGGACGGCACGGTTTCAGCCAAAACAGCATTCGATAAACCGAATGAAGTCCTTTATGAAGCAACAAGAGGAATAGCGGATATTATTACAATTCCGGGTATTATAAATGTGGACTTTGCCGATGTACGTTCTGTAATGAATGCAAGCGGAGAAGCAATTATGGGTGCCGGTGTTGCTTCGGGTGAAAATAGAGCAATAGAAGCCGCACAAAAAGCTATTTCTTCTCCTCTGCTGGAAGGTATGAGTATTAAAGGAGCTAAAAATATTTTGTTGAATGTTACCGGGTCCGATGATTTAACAATGCAAGAAATTGACGAAGGAAATAAAATTATTTATGAAGCTGCGGGCGAAGAAGCTAATGTAATTTTTGGTTGGGTTAACAGGGAAGATATGAACGAATATGTTTCGTATACAGTAATTGCTACCGGATTTGGCGAACAAAGATCCAAAGTGCATGAGAAAATTGAAGAGGAAAAGGAAATTCATAAAAAGAAAGCCGAGTCGTATTTCTCGGGTTTCTCGTTATCTAATAATGGTAAAAAAGAAACTATTGATTTAGACGAACCAACTATATTTAGAGTTAAAGGTTCAAAAAATTTGCTCGCTTCGGATGAAGATATTCCCGAGAGCGGTTTTAAATTAGAACAATTGGATGCGTTTGAAAAAGTGAATGTTAAAGAAAACAAAAATAATTCGAATGATAACGATGAGGATGAAAGCTCTTCTTTTTTACGGATGATGATGGACTAGGGTTAAAGTAAATAAATGAAAAGGCTGTTTATGGTTTCGTCCTTGTTGTGGTAAAAAAAATGAAATCATGCAGCCTTTTTCTATTTGCCATAGGTTTTTTAGTTTTCAAATATTAACAAGTTCGGTTATTTTGTGTTTCATATTAAAATTTGATTAACTAACTTTAATTTTTTATAAATTTTTACATTGTATTTACATGAGAAAACTTTTGTTTTTGTTATTTATAGTATTTGTTTCAAGTATAAATGCCCAGGGTATTGAGTCGGTGCAATGGATTGCAAAATTCGGAGCAGCCGGCGGTTTTACTCCAATGGTCATGTTTCCGGATTTTGAAGAATTGAATAAATCCGTTTCAAGTTTCGGAGTGGATAATTTCGGTAACGGATTAATTACTTACGGCGGAGGCGGATATGCATATATTATGTTAATTGATAATGTTCGTATCGGCGGTTTTGGTTTTGGAGGATCAAAAAATTCCAAGAAAAATATTCAAGGAATCCGCAAGGAAGTTAATTATTCTATCGGAGGGGGCGCTTTTACAATTGAATATACTTTGCCGTTTATTAATGGTTTGGCTGTATCCATTGGAGGCTTGTTCGGCGGCGGCTCAATCAATATTGATGTTTATCAAAATGAAGGAAGTTTTGAGTGGTTTAATGTTTGGAATAATTTAAATGGAGGAAATTCTAACAATATTCACAAGCATCTTGAAAATAATTTTTTTACTTTTGCACCTACTCTAAACGTGGACGTTCCTTTAAATAGATTTATCGCATTCAGATTGGGAACCGGTTATCAATTAACATTCGG
>Ga0256841_1000244_pt1 | contig 59549 bp, 55 predicted proteins | sample 356308metaG_FD_185971 | JGI IMG/M metagenome (GOLD analysis project Ga0256841, IMG submission 185971) | Hydrothermal vent microbial communities from Mid Atlantic Ridge, Atlantic Ocean - 356-308 | ecosystem: Environmental > Aquatic > Marine > Hydrothermal vents | place: Atlantic Ocean: Mid... | reverse complement strand
CCCCGCACGAGCCGCTCCAGCATCTCGTCGTTCACCTCGCCGTGGACGCGCACGGCGTATTCGCGTTCGATCAGCCGGGCCGGGTGCATGAGCCGGTTGGCCAGCTCCCCGTCGTTGGTGAAGAGCAGCAGGCCGGAGCTGTTCACGTCCAGCCGGCCCACGGCGATCCACCGCCCGCCGGGAAGGCGGGGCAAGCTCCGAAACACGGTGCGCCGCCCTTCGGGATCGCTGCGGGTCACCACCTCGCCCTCGGGCTTGTTGTAGAGGATGACGAAGCGCTCTTCGGCCGCCAGTCGTTTCGGCGAGACCGGCCGGCCATCCACCCGGATGCGGTCCTTCGCGGTGGCGCGGTCGCCCAACCGCGCCCGGCGGCCGTTCACCTCCACCCGCCCGGCCCGGATCCAGCGTTCGATCTGGCGGCGCGAGCCGAGGCCGGCGTTGGCCAGCAGTTTCTGCAGGCGCTCCGGCTCAGGCTTCTTCATGGGGCTTTTGTGCGGGCGGTTCGCCAGAACCAACCGCCACGCTCTCGCGGTCCGGGTCGGGCAGCTCGAGCTCCCCTTCCAGGCTGTCGAGATCCTTCAACTCGGCAAGAGCAGGCAGATCGTCGAGCGACTTCAGGCCGAAATAGTCCAGAAACTGGCGCGTGGTGCCGTAGAGCGCGGGCCGGCCGGGGACGTCGCGATGCCCCACCACCCGCACCCACTCCCGCTCCAACAGGGTGCGGACGATGTTGGAGCTGACGGAGACCCCGCGGATCTCTTCGATCTCGCCGCGGGTGATAGGCTGCCGATAGGCGATGAGCGCCAGGGTCTCCATGAGGGCGCGGGAGTAGCGGCCGGGTTTCTCTTCCCACAGGCGGGAGACCCAGGGAGAGCACTCCTTGCGCACCTGGATGCGCCAGCCGCTGGCCACCTCCACCACTTCGATGCCGCGGCCCTCGTAGTCGGCCGCCAACTCCTCCAGGACCTGGCGCAGCCTATTCTTGTGGGGCCGCTCCAGCTCGTCGAAGAGGGCCTGCAGGGCATCCAGGCCGAGGGGTCGCCCGGCGGCCAGCAGGGCCGCCTCCACGATCTGCTTGAGATGCTCACTGGGATTCATGGGCGGTCGCGGCTTTCACGTGAATGGGACCGAAATTCTCCGCCTGCACCATCTCGATGAGGGTCTGCTTGAGCAGCTCTAGGATGGCCATGAAGGTGACCACCACGCCGTCGCGCCCCTCGGTGACGTCGAACAGCTCGTGAAAGTCGGTGAAGCGGTCGGGACGCACCGTCTCCAGCACCCGGGTCATGCGTTCGCGCAGGGAGAGGGGCTCCCGGGTGACATGGTGCCGGCTGAACATGTCGGCCCGCTTGAGCACATCGCGCAGGGCCAGCAACAGCTCCTTCAGATCCAGGTCGGGCGGCTTGCGCTGGGCCCGCTTGTGGGGCACCTCCGCCTGCACCGGGAAGACATCCCGTCCGAGCTGGGGCAATCGGTGCAGATCCTCGGCCGCCTGCTTGAAGCGCTCGTACTCCTGCAGCCGGCGGACCAGCTCGGCGCGCGGATCCTCTCCCTCCTCCTCCTCTTCCGCGGGACGCGGCAGCAGCATGCGCGACTTGATCTCCGCCAGCATGGCGGCCATCACCAGATACTCGGCCGCCAACTCCAGGCGCAGCTCGCGCATCATCTCGATGTACTCCATGTACTGGGCGGTGATCTCCGCCAGCGGAATGTCGAGGATGTCCAGGTTCTGCCGCCGGATGAGATAGAGGAGCAGGTCCAGCGGCCCCTCGAAGGCGTCCAGAAACACCTCCAGAGCGTCCGGCGGGATGTAGAGATCCTTGGGGAGGGTGTACTGCGGTTCGCCCTCCACCACGGCGAAGGGCATCTCCTGCTGCCGCGGCGGGGGCTCGGCGGCGCCCGCCAGCTTTTCAGCCGCGGCGCTCACCGGTACTCCAGGGACATGACGTAGCGCACCTCTTCCATGGTCTGCCGGGCCTCGTCACGCGCCTTCTCACACCCTTCGTTGATGATGCTGCGCACCAGGTCGGGATCCCTTCCATACTCCGCGGCGCGCTCCTGAATGGGCCGCAGTTCGGCCAGCACCGCGTCGATGACCGGCTGCTTGCACTCGACGCAACCGATGGAGGCGTTGCGGCACCCCTCCTGCACCCACCGCTTCACCTCGTCGTCGGAATAGATCTCGTGGAACTGCCAAACAGGGCACTTGGCGGGATCGCCCGGATCGGTGCGCCGCACCCGCGCCGGATCGGTGGGCATGGTGCGCAGCTGCTGCTTCACCGTTTCCGGCTCGGCGTTGAGCGGTATGGTGTTGCCGTAGGACTTGGACATCTTCTGGCCGTCCAGGCCCGGCATCTTCGAAGCCTTCGTCAACAGCGCCTGGGGCTCGGGAAGGATCACCTTGCCGCTGCCTTCCAGATAGCCGAACAGGCGATCGCGGTCGGCCAGCGAGATGTTGCGCTGGGACTCCAGGAGGGCGCGCGCCGCGGCCAACGCCTCTTCGTCGCCCTGCTCCTGCCACGCCTTGCGATAGTTGTGGTAGAGCCGGGCGTTCTTCTTGCCCATCTTCCGGGCCGCCGCCTCGGCACGCTCCTCGAAATCGGGCTCGCGGCCGTAGAGGTGGTTGAAGCGGCGCGCGATCTCGCGGGTGAGCTCCACGTGGGCCACCTGGTCCTCGCCCACCGGCACCAGCCCGGCGCGGTAGATGAGGATGTCCGCCGCCTGCAACAAGGGATAGCCGAGAAAGCCGTAGGTGGCCAGGTCCTTCTCCTTCAGCTTCTCCTGCTGATCCTTGTAGCTGGGCACCCGCTCGAGCCACCCCAGGGGGGTGATCATGGAGAGCAGCAGATGCAGCTCGGCGTGCTCGGGCACCCGCGACTGGATGAAGAGGGTGGCCTCGCCCGGATTGACGCCGGCGGCCAGCCAGTCCACCACCATCTCCCAGACGCTGTCGGGAATGATGGAAGGGTCGTCGTAATGGGTGGTGAGCGCGTGCCAGTCGGCGACGAAGAAGAAGCACTGGTACTCGTGCTGCAGCTCCACCCAGTTTTTGAGCACGCCGTGGTAGTGGCCGAGATGGAGGCGCCCGGTGGGGCGCATGCCCGAAAGCACCCGGGCGTGATGCGTGGCGACGTTTTCCATGGACTCCTTCGAATCTTCGAATCGTTTGGGACTATAGGATACCCGCCATGCGGTAGGCGAGCGACTGCACCCCCTCCAGCGCCGGCAGGAGAATGGCGCCCAGCAAGCCGGTCGCCATCAAGGCGATGAGGACGAACATGCCCCAGGGCTCCAGCCGGGAATAGGGGAGGGCCAGCCGCGGCGGCAACAGGGAGGCGACCACCCGTCCGCCGTCCAGCGGCAGGATGGGCAGCAGGTTGAGCACCATGAGCAGGCCGTTGATGAGAATGCCGCCCAGGGCCATGTAGGCCAGGGGCGCGGCCACCCACTGAGAAAGGCTCTCCATCCCCAGGGTCAAGCGCAGCACCAGCGCCCAGCCCAGCATCATCAGCAGGTTGGAAGCGGGACCCGCCGCCGCGGTGAGCGCCATGTCGCGGCGGTAGTGGCGGAAATTGCGTGGATCGATGGGCACCGGCTTGGCCCAGCCGAACAGCATGCCGCCGCCCCCCGACAGGCTGCTCACGGCGTAGAGCGCCAGCGGCACCAGGAGGGTGCCCACCGGATCGATGTGGGGAATGGGATTGAGGGTGATGCGCCCCTGCATCCTGGCGGTGTGGTCGCCCAGCTTGTCCGCCACCCAGCCGTGGGCGGTCTCGTGGACGGTGATGGCGAAGATGAGCGGCAGGACGAAGACCGCCAGCTGCTGGATCAGATTAAGATCGTGCATCGAACGATTATAGCGAAAACCCTCACTCGAAGAGGGCGGCGTCCCCTTTTCCCTTGCGCACCACCCGGAAGTCGTCGTCCTCCATCACCACCACGGTGGTGGGCTCGTAGCCGCAATAGCCGCCGTCGATGATGAGATCCACCTGGTGCTCCAGCACCTCTTTGATCTCCCAGGGATCGGCCAGGGGCGCCTCTTCGCCCGGGAGGATCAGAGTGCTGCTGAGGATGGGCTCGTCCAGCTCCTCGGCCAGCGCCAGGGCGATGCGGTTGTCGGGAATGCGGATGCCGATGGTTTTCCGCCTGGGATTCATCAACCGCCTCGGCACCTGTTTGGTGGCCTTGAGGATGAAGGTGTAGGGGCCGGGGGTGAGGCTCTTGATGAGGCGGTACTGCTGATTGCCGATCTTGGTGTACTGGGAGACCTCGGCCAGGTTGCGGCAGACCAGGGTGAAGTTGTGCTTCTCGTCCAGACGGCGGATGCGGCGGATGCGGTCCAGGGCGCTTTTGTGACCCACCTGGCAGCCCAGGGCATAGCCGGAATCGGTGGGATAGACGATCACCCCCCCCTGGCGGAGAATCTCCACCGCCTGGCGGATGAGTCGCGGCTGGGGGTTATCGGGATGTATCTGAAAGAACTGCGCCATGCTTTCTTGTCTCGAAAAGGGTCCACACCGGCCGGCAGCCCGCCGGCAGCGCCGGCAGGCGCCCGAGCTGGAGCCAGGGGTTCTCGGGGCCGTGGTAGTCCGAACCCATGGAGGCCGCCAGACCGAACTCGCGGGCGTGGCGGGCCATGAGGCGGCAATCCTCCTTGCTGTGGCTGCCGGAGACCACCTCCAGCGCCTCACCGCCTGCCTCGCGGAATTCGCCCAGCAGGCGGCGCAGCTTGGCGCCCGTCATGCGGTAACGGGCCGGGTGGGCCACCACCGCCACGCCGCCGGCGCCGTGGATCCATCCCACCGCCTCTTGCAGATCGGCCCACCGGCCCGGCACATGGCCCGGCTTTCCGCGGACCAGGAAGCGCTTGAACACCTCGCGCACGTCGCGGGCGTGGCCCTCCTGGACGAGAAAACGGGCGAAATGGGTGCGCCCCACCAGTTCGCCCGCAGCCAAGGCGCGGGCCCCTTCGTAGCCGCCGGGGATGCCCGCCTTCTCCAGACGACGCCCGATCTCCACGGCGCGCCAGCCGCGGTACTCCAGCAGACGCGCAAGCCCTCGGAGCAACGTCGGGTCGGCGGGGTCCACATTCAACCCCACCAGATGCACCGTGTGGCCCTGCCAGCTCACCGAGATCTCCACGCCGGGAATCAGCTCCACCCCCGCCCCGGCCGCCGCCCCCGCCGCTTCGGCCAGCCCCGCCACGGTGTCATGGTCGGTGAGAGCCAACCGCTCCACGCCCGCCTCGCCGGCGCGGCGCACCAGCTCCGCCGGCGTCAAGGTGCCGTCGGAAGCGGTGGAGTGGGTGTGAAAGTCCTGGTTGATCAAGAAGACGCAAGGAACGACGATGGGATGGTGGCGCATTCTAGCACCGAACTCCTATACTTCCCCGATTCCTTGTGACGGCGACCGATCATGTCCTTTCACCCCTTCCGCCTCTCACTCATTCTGTGGATGGCGCTGCTGGCCGCCTGCAGCGCCGGTCCGGGCACCGACGGCCTGAAGATCTACCGTCATTCGCTGGGAGGACGGCCCACCAGCCTGGACCCGGTGCAATCGGCCACGGTCTATGCCAACCATCTGGTGGTGAACCTCTACGACACGCTCTACGCCTACAAGTATCTGGCGCGCCCCTACCAACTCAAGCCCAACCTGGCCGTGGCCATGCCCGAGGTGTCGGACGACGGCCTGGTCTATACCATCCACATCAAGAAGGGGGTTCATTTCATCGACGACCCCTGCTTTCCCGAGGGCAAGGGGCGGGAGGTGACCGCCGCCGACTTCGTCTACTCCATGAAACGCCATTTCGACCCCAAGAGCCGCTCCCAGGGGAGTTGGCTCTGGGCGGGAAAGATCGAGGGGATGGAGGCATGGAAGAAGGCGGGGGCCGACTACGACCGCCCGGTGGCCGGGCTGAAGGCGCTGGACCGCTACACCATTCAGATCCGTCTCACCCGTCCCTTTCCCCAGCTGGTGCACACCCTGGCCCAGGGCTTCTCGGCCATCGTGCCGCGCGAGGCGGTGGAACGTTACGGACGCGAGTTCTCCATCCACCCCGTGGGTTCCGGTCCTTTCCGGCTGCAGACCTTCGATTCGGTGCGGGCGGTGCTGGTGCGCAACCCGAAATACCGCAAGGAGCCCATCGACCTGGCGTACGAGGGATACGATCCCGAGCGCCAGGCCCGCTACGGCATCGCCCGCATCCAAGGCAAGGTTCCGCCCCTGGTGGACCGGCTGGAGATCCATTTCATCAAGGAGGGGCTGTCGCGCTGGAACTCCTTCACCAAGGGCGACGAGATCCAGTTCGCCTCGATCCCGCGGGAGCTGCTGGACGAAGTGCTGCTGAAGAAGCAGCCCGAGGTGGTGCTGCGGGCCCGATACGCCAAAAAGTATTTCTACACCAGCGGCCTGGAGAACGGCTTCGTCCACACCGACTTCAACATGAAAGACCCGAAGATCGGCTACAACCCCGATCCGCGCCGGCAAGAGCGCAACCACGCCTTGCGCTGCGCCATCCGCTACGCCTTCGACTGGGCCGAGCGTAACCGCACCTTCTACAACGACATGGGCCGGGTCTTTCCCGGCATCATTCCACCCGTGGTGCCCGAGTTCGATCCCGACGCATCCAAGGAGTCGATCCGCCACGATCCGGAAAAAGCCCGCAAGCTGCTGGAGGAAGCGGGGTGGAACGCCGCCAATCTGCCGGTGCTCACCTACGGCGGCGTGGCCTCGGTCACTTCCCGGCAGATGTTCGAGCAGTTCCGCGGCTGGCTCACCCGCATCGGCTACCCCAAGGAGAAGATCCAGTTCGACTCCTACGCCAGCTTCGGCGACTACAACAAGGCGGTGAAGCAGGCGAAGATCATGATCGTGGGAATGGGATGGGGGCTCGACTACCCCGACGCCGAGAACACCCTGCAGCTCTTCTACGGCCCCAACGGCTCGCCCGGCTCCAACGCCTCCAATTTCGACGATCCGGAGTACAACCGGCTCTACGAGAAGAGCTCAGTGATGCAGCCCTCGCCGGAACGCACCGCCATCTACCGCCGCATGAACCGCATCGTCGAGGACGCTTGCGTCACCATCTCGGGACTTTCGCGCCGTTACATCCTGCTGTGGCACAAGAACGTGGTGAGCTATCCCGACAGCTCCATCGTGGGGGGCTTCCATCTCAAATATGTGGACGTGCTGCCAGAAGGACAGGAGAAGAAGTAGCGCGGATCTCCGATCGGCCTCTTTCGACCGAGGTGCCCGAACGCCCGTACCCCCACGAACCGGACAGGACAATTCCCTGAACAGGCCCCGCCCGGTTCGAAGGTCTGGAAGGGGATGGCGGGGCGTCCGAGGCATGGATGCCGAGGCCAAGCCCACAGGGATGTGTTCACGGCGTCCTCGACAGTCCCCTTCCAGACCTTCGAACCGGGCTCCGCAGCGCCTGGGGAGCCGATGCATGCGATCGCCCGGACAAACAGGGTGAAGTTATCGCACGGTGGGCTAGAATAGCCCGCCATGGAGATGCTCCAGTACGCACTGCGCAAATTGATCACCGGGATTCCGCTGATCCTGGGAGTGACCCTCATCAGCTTTCTGCTGATGGTCTATTTCGGGCCGGACAAGACCTATGACCTCATCGGCAAGAACGCCACTCCCGAACAGATCGCCGAGATCCGCCACCAATTGGGCTACGACCGCCCCTTCCTCACCCGCTATCTGGAGTATCTGAAAGAGCTGGTCACCCTCGATTTCGGCTATTCCGACTCCACGGGCGAGCGGGTGAGTTCCATCCTGAAACGCACCATCCCCATCTCCCTGGCGCTCGTCCTGCCCGGTTTCGTGCTGGGCAATCTGTTGGGCATCGCCCTCGCCCTGGCCGCGGCTTGGTACCGCGGACGCTGGCTCGACAAGCTCATCATGGGAGGCTCGGTGGTGGGCATGAGCGTGAGCTTCCTCATCGTCATCATCGCCTTCCAGATCCTGCTCTCCTCCAACTACGGCCTGGGTTGGTTTCCGGTGCGAGGGTGGAACGTCTACGACTTCGGGGACTACCTGCGCTATGTCACCGTGCCCACCCTGGCCACGGTGTTCGTGGCCCTGGGCTACAACACCCGCTTCTACCGCGCCGTCTTCGTGGAGGAGATGGGGCGCGACCACGTGCGCACCGCCCGCGCCTTCGGCACGCCGCCGGCGGAGCTGCTCTTCAAGCATGTGCTGAAGAACGCGCTCATCCCCATCATCACCCGGATCATGTTCTCTATTCCCTTCGTGGTGATCTCGGGAGCGCTGCTCATCGAAAGCTATTTCGGCATCCCCGGCGTGGGGCTGGTCACCTACGACGCCATCACCACCGGAGACCAGCCCGTGCTCAAGGCGGTGGTGGGGCTGACGGCGGCGCTCTTCGTGCTGGTGCTGATCCTCAACGACATCCTCTACAAAGTGGTGGATCCGCGGGTGAGCCTGAAATGAGAGCGCCGGCCGAACCATCCAGAAGAGTGTGGGGAAGGTCCCCCCATGGACTTTTTCCACCACGGAACCGGGGAAAGCGATTTTCCCGGGCCTTTTCGCCCGCCCCCACGAGACGGAGTCCCCCATGAACCGATCCAGGGAACGAACCTCTCTGTGGGCCAAGGCTTGGTACAAGCTGCGGCGCGACCGCATCGGCATGATTTCCCTGGGCGTGGTCCTGCTCTATTTCGTGGTGGCGCTCGGCGTCTGGCTGGGGCTTTGGGGGCAGGGATGGAGCCAGGTGGAAGGACCCATGTGGGCGCCGCCGGGCCCGAAATACTGGCTGGGCACCAACATCATCGGCCAGGACATCTTCGAACGGGCGCTCTACTCCACCCGAACCGCTTTCGACGTGGGACTGGTGGTGGCCGTGCTCTCCACGCTGCTCGGCGGCCTGATGGGGGGATTGGCCGGCTATTTCAGCAACCGCTGGGCCGACGAACTCATCCTCTGGCTCATGGGGGTCCTCGACGCCATCCCCTTCTATCTCTTCGTGGCGGCCCTGGCGTATGCGCTGCAGGGCAATCCCTACGCCATGCACATCGCCATGATCGCCACCTTCTGGACCACCACCGCCCGGCTGGTTCGGGGCGAGGTGATCAAGCTCAAGCAGTTCGAGTTCGTGGAGGCGGCGCGCGCCATCGGCCTGCCACGGCGGCTCATCCTCTTCCGCCACATTCTGCCCAACACTTTCCACATTCTGCTGGTGCAGGCCACCATCGTCTTCGTCGGTGCCATCAAGTCCGAGGTGATTCTCAGCTTCCTCGGACTGGGGGTCACCGACGGCGTCTCCTGGGGGCTGATGATCGCCGAATCCACCCAGGAGGTGCAGGCGGGGCACTTCTCCAATTTCGTCACCGCCTCCAGCTTTCTCTTCGTGCTGGTGATGGCCTTCAACCTCTTCGCCGACGCCCTGCAGGACGCGCTGGATCCCAGGAAGGTGAGCGCATGACGCGGCCGATCGCCAAAGGGGATCGTAGAAAGGAAAAGGAGCCATACGTCCCATGAGTTCCGCGCTGCTGAGCATCCGCGACCTGGTGGTGGAGTTCTCCACAGAGCGGGGGCGGGTGCGCGCCATCGACGGCGTGAGCTTCGACCTGGCGCCCGGCGAAACCCTGGGGCTGGTGGGCGAATCGGGCTGCGGCAAGACGGTGACGGCGCTGGCGGTGTTGGGTCTGATTCCCTCGCCGCCCGGGCGTATCCTCTCCGGCTCCATCCGCCTGGAAGGGCGTGAGCTGACCCGCCTCGGCGAACGCGAGTACCGCCACGTCCGCGGCAAACTGATCTCCATGATCTTCCAGGAGCCCATGACCGCCCTCAATCCAGTGCTCACCATCGCCACCCAGATGACCGACGTGCTGGTGCGCCATCAGGGTATGAGCCGCCGCCGGGCGCGCGACCGCGCGGTGGAGATGCTGGCGCTGGTGGGCATCCCCTCGCCGGAGAAGCGCATCGACGACTATCCCCACCAGATGTCGGGCGGCATGCGCCAGCGGGTGATGATCGCCATGGCGCTCTCCTGCAACCCCAAGCTGCTGCTGGCCGACGAGCCCACCACGGCGCTGGACGTCACCACCCAGGCCCAGGTTCTGGAGGAGATGGTGCGGCTCCAGGAACGCTTCGGCACCGCCGTGATCCTGGTCACCCACGACCTGGGGGTGGTGGCCGAGACCTGCCGCCGGGCGGTGGTGATGTACGCCGGCCGCGTGGTGGAGGAAGCGCCGGTGGAGTGCCTCTTCGAACAGCCGCGCCACCCCTACACCGAGGGGCTGCTCGCCTCCATTCCACGCATCCGCGAAGAGAAGCTTCCGGAACTGCCCACCATTCCCGGTTCGGTTCCCGACCTTCTCCACCTGCCGCCCGGCTGCCGCTTCGCCGACCGCTGCCCCCGGGCCGACGAGCTGTGTCGCCGCCGCGAGCCCAAGCTGGAGCTGCGCTGCGACATCGCCGTGGCCTGCCACCATCCCAACCGCTATGCGGGGTGCCGCGAATGAACCGGGAAACGGCGCCTCTGCTGCGCGTGGAAGGCTTGAGCAAGCACTTTCCCGTGCGTGGCGGTTTCTTCCGGCGCGTCACCGGCTGGCTCAAGGCGGTGGACGACGTCAGTTTCCAGATCGCCCACGGTCAGACCTTCGGCCTGGTGGGCGAGTCGGGTTGCGGCAAATCCACCCTCGGCCGCGCCATCCTGCGGCTGCACGAGCCCACCGCCGGGCGGGTGATCCTGGACGGCACCGAGATCACCGCTCTTCCACGCAGGGCGCTCACCGCGGCGCGCCGCCGGATGCAGATCATCTTCCAGGACCCCTACGCCTCCCTCAGCCCCCGCCGCACCGTGTTACAGACGCTGCTCGAGCCCATGGAGGTGCACCGCATCGGCACACCCCGCACACGGCGCGAAAAAGTGCTGGAACTGCTCCACATCGTGGGCATGGGGCCGGAGGTGCTGCACCGCTATCCCCATGAATTCTCCGGCGGCCAGCGCCAGCGCATCGGCATCGCCCGCGCGCTCACTCTCGACCCCCGTTTCATCGTCGCCGACGAAGCGGTATCGGCTCTCGACGTGTCGGTGCAGTCCCAGGTGCTCAATCTCATCGCCCGCCTGCAGCGCGAGCTGGGGATCAGCTTTCTCTTCATCTCCCACGACCTGGCGGTGGTGCAACACATCAGCCACCAGGTGGGCGTCATGTATCTGGGCAGGCTGGTGGAGATCGCCCCGGCGGAGGATCTCTATCGCGACCCCTTGCATCCCTACACCCGAGCGCTGCTCTCGGCCATTCCGGTTCCCGATCCCAAGCGGCGGCGCAAGCGCATCGTCCTGCAGGGCGACGTGCCCTCCCCTCTGGCGCCGCCATCGGGCTGCCCCTTCCGCACCCGCTGCCCCGAAGCCATGCCGTTGTGCGCCGAGCGGGCTCCGCGCCTCACCCAAAGGCACGACGGCCGGGCGCCGCACCGGGTCGCCTGTCACCTCTACTGATTTTTTGCCAAAATGAGACCTTGAACAAACAACACTCCCAGGGAAAAGGTTAAAAGAGTCCCGTTTCAACCACCGCAGGAGATCCCACATGTTCGACAAATCGAAGAAAACCAGCTCCATTGAAAAGAGCCAGAAGGTGGAGAGCACGCCTCCGCCCGCCCAGCGGCCGGCCACCCCGAGCGGCCAGACCACCACCATCGGCCCCTCCATCAAGCTCAACGGCGAGCTCAGCGGCGACGAGGATCTTCTCATCCAGGGCGAAGTGGAGGGCAACATCCACCTGAAGGAGCACAATCTCACCGTGGGGGAACAGGGGCGCATCAAGGCCAACGCCTTCGCGCGGACCATCACCGTGCGCGGTGAGCTCACCGGCGATCTCACCGGCGCGGAAAAGGTCACCATCACCGCTTCCGGGCGCGTGCGCGGCAACATCATCGCGCCCAAAGTGATCCTGGAGGAGGGCGCCTCCTTCAAGGGCAGCATCGACATGGACGCCAAAGCCGAGGCGCCGGCCTTGAAGGCCGCTCCCAAGAGCCAAAGCGCCTGACGGCATCCCACCGTCACCATGGCGCTTTTTCGCCGGAGCGGCGCCACACCCCCCGCCTCCGCAGCCGCCGCCGGCTCGGAGGAGCTGGGCGTTCCCGCCTTTCACCACCTCGTGGAAGTCCTGGAAAAAACGCCGGAACGGAAATACGAAATCCTCGACCTGGGACCCGCTTCGGGCAACCATGTGGCCTTCTTCTCCCGCTTCCGCTGCCGTTTCCATATCGGCTCTCTGGAAGAGACGCTGCCCGAGTGGCTGCAGAAAGACGAAGAAGCGCCACCACCCGAGCCGCCCCGGCTGCTGCCGCTGGCCGAAGGGGTCCGGCTCGACCTCATCCTATGCTGGGAACTGCTGAACTATCTGGACGAATACGGCTTGGCCCGGCTGGCCGATCACCTTCAGAGCCGCACCGCGCCGGGGGCCTGGCTGCATGCCTTCGTGCACACCAAGGCCACCATGCCTGCAGCACCCGGTCGCTTTCGACTCCTGGCGCCGGACCGCATGGAGTGGGTGCGCGATGACCGCGAAACAGTGCCGGCTCCAAGATATCCCCGCCGCACCCTGGAACGGCTGATGCCGGGCCTCACCGTGCGGCAATCGAGACTGCTGCGCAACGGGCTGCAGGAGTACCTCTTCCAGTCGCCTTGAGCGGGCGGCCGGCGATCCTTCTCAGAGGGCCGGCGTTTCGCCCCCCGCGTGGGTCTTCTCCCACACCTCCTGGCAACGGATGCAGCGAAGCGCCACCGGATTGGCCCGGAGGCGGGCCTCGCCGATGGGGCCACCGCACTCCACGCATTCGCCATAGGTCCCCTCCAGCATGCGCCCCAAGGCGCTCTCCACCTCCCGCAGTTCTTCCACGTGCTTGTCGATGGCGGTGAGATTGAGATCCACCAGAAGGTCGGCCACCGAAGCCTCCTCGGCGTCGTGCACCTGGCCGGCCAACTCGGCATAACCTTCGCGGTCGGCCTTCAACAACTCCTCACGGATCTCCTGCTTCAACGCTTGCTCCCGTTCCCGGAGCATCCGTTGGAACTCTTCGACGGCTGGGGGGCTCAGATTCGCTGTCATCTTCATTTACTCCTGTGATGGATGAAGTCCCGATCGCTCGGCTTTGGGTGAGAGGTGGCGTAAGAACCAGTCGCGGGCCAGCCCGGCGGCGTGCTCCAGGGTGCCCGGCTCCTCGAATAGGTGCGTGGCGCCAGGCACCACGACAAGGTCATGGGGAGCGTGCATGGCGGCTGCCGCCTTGCGGTTGAGCTCGAGCACCACGGTGTCCAGCTCCCCCACCACGAAGAGGGTGGGCGCCTCCACTTTGGGCAACAGAGGCATGACCAGGTCGGGCCGCCCTCCCCTGGAGACCACCGCCGCCACCCGGCCCGGCTCGAGCGCCGCGGCGCCAAGGGCGGCGGCCGCTCCGGTGCTGGATCCGAACAGGCCCACCGGCCCGAATTCGAAGGTGCGGGCCACCCATTCCAGGGTGCCCTGGGTACGTTCGATCAGCAGCGGTATGTCGAACCGGAGCTCGGCCGTGACCGCGTCCCGCCGCCCCTCCGCTTCGGTGAGAAGGTCGAACAAGAGAGTGGCCAGCCCGGCACGGGCGAGCAGCTCCGCCACCTGACGGTTGCGGACGCTGAAACGACTGCTGCCGCTGCCATGAACGAAGATCACCAACCCTTTGGCGGCGGAGGGGAGCAGCAGATAGGCCGGCAGCGGCACCCCTGCGGAATCCACCACCAGCTCGCGCAGTTCGATCTTGCCACTGTTGGATCTCATCTCTCCCACCTCACGGCCATGCTCTTTCACCAAGGATTCGTTCCACCTCCTCCTCGCTCACGTCATACCAGTTTCGATAGGCATCGGCCACGGCAAAGGTCGCGCCCCTCCGCACGTTGGGGCAGTAGACGGTCTCCACCTCGCGTGCCAATTCCAAGGCACCCAGTGCCGGCGCCGTGGGCACCGCCACTGACAGTCGCTCGGCGCCCTGCCTGCGCAGCGCGGCCAACCCCGCTCGCAGGGTGGCGCCGGAGGCCAGACCGTCGTCCACCAGGAAGAGCGGCCGCCCCCGCAGTTCCGGCATGGGACGCCCTTTGCGAAAGCGCGCAACCCGCGACGCCACCTTGCGCTTCGCTTCTTCAGTGGCCTTTTCCACCTGCTCCGTGGTGAGACGGTAGTGTTCCACGTACGCCTCGTTGATCCAGACCGTGCCATCGAACGCTACGGCGCCGAAACCGGCCTCGGTGGTCCATGGAAGCAGAATCTTGCTCACCACGCACAGATCCAAGGGCAGACCCAGATGATCCGCCATGGCGGCCGCCACGGGCACGCCTCCCGCCGGAACGGCAAGGATCAGGCCGGGCCCCCCTCGATGATCCTCCAGCATCGAAGCAAGCACTCTGCCCGCATCCGCCCGATCCTCGAAGACCCAGCGCCGATCTCTCAGTTGCGGCAGTTCCAGGACGGTCCCTGCCATCTGCACACTCCAAAATTGGTTCCCCGAAAAGGAATCCTGAGCAAGCGACGGGGAATCGAACTTTCATCTCCTTTTTTCCGTACATTTAGGTTGAGGAACGCCAATTCAAGGGAAGAGGATGGAAAGGAGCGGAGATCCGGCTCCACGCACATTTGGGAAAGGGCGGTGCGTCACCCGCTGGAGGACGGCGGGAGGAAATGGAGAAAACGACTGGAGCCGCTTCAGGCCTGGAGGGAAGCGAGACGGATCTCGGCCGCGAACAACGGCCGGCCGCCGGAAAAGAGGCCGAGACAGCGATAAGAAGAGTGATTGCGGTCGCGGCCGCCGCTGCGGTGGCCCGTCTCCTCCACCAACAGGTGCAGCGGAGTGCCGTCCCGCGCCTCTCTCAAAAGAAAGAGATCCATATCGAAGCGGTGGGAGGTGTAGACCAGCGGCTTCTCCAGAAAATCATAGCCCTCCGCGGCCGCTTTCTCCAGCAACGCTGACGAGATCAGCGCCAACGGAAAGAGCGCCGGGAACCGCGCCTTTCCTTCCAGTTCGTCGAAATAGCGTGCCGACGGCACCAGCGAACCGGCCAGAAAATTCTTGGCGTCGCTCATCTGCAGCAGGCGGTGCTTCAGAAAATGGCGTCCTCCCGCCAGGCGGGCGCCGTCAGGCAGGTCGAACAGCTCCGGGGGCGGCCGGAAGTCCAGTTGCAGCGCCGCCGGTCGCTCCTGTCCGCAGTTCATGCGTCCGCTCACCGCCGGGCGGCCTCCCTTGCGCAGAATCAGGCGGCTCCTCACCCCGCTTTCGGAACGGCTGAACCTTGCCTCCGCCACCACTTTTTCACCCACTTTCACCACATCGGCGAAAGTGAAACGAAAGGAGGCGTACTCGCCGGGAAGTTCCTTTCCAAGACTGGCGGGCTCCACGCCCAAGCCGTCGAGGGCGGTCTGCAGCAGCAACATCTCCAGCTGGAATCCGAGAACGATGGGAGCGCCGAAGCGGTTGTGGCGTACCCGACGCCACCGAAAAGGGTCGTGAAAAGGGTTGAAATCGCCCGTGGCGTTGCGCGCCATCTCCACATGGAGCTGGCTGAAGACCACTTGCCGGTCCGACGCGTCGGCGGCGGACGCCGCCTCGCCGTCACCGGAGGGCCAGACCGCTGCCTCCAAAGGTGCCGCTCCTTTTCTCATTTCGCCGCCTCTCCCCATTCCCGCCGGTTTTGCCGCTTCGACTTCGAGTGTAACAGTGGAGGCAGCGCCGATACGCGATCTGTTTCTCAGAAGCGGCGTTCTTCATTCACGCGGAGACACGACTCACCACGTAGCGGAACTTTCCCGACTTCTCCGCAGCGATCCGCTCCACGTATTCGATCTCGATCTTCACGCCGCTTCCCAGCCGCTTCTGGAAAACTTGGCGGATCTCCTTTTCCGCCTCGCTGGAGTAGCCCGGCCCTTTGACGATCTGTACGCGGGTGAGATCGAGGCTCTCTTGAACGATCTTGAATTCGGCCACCCCCGGCAGATCGCGCAGAACGTAGATGAGCGCCAAGCCGTGCAGCACGGTGCCGTCCTGGGCCACGATGAAGTCGGTGGTGCGGCCTTGGATCTCTTTCAGAAGCGGCAGGCCGCGGCCGCAGGGACAGCGCTCGGTGTCCAGCACCCCCACGTCGCCGGTGCGATAACGGATGAAAGGAAAGTCCTTGGTGGCCATGTGGGTCACCACGATCTCGCCGCTCTCGCCGGGAGGCAGCACCCGCCCCTCCGGATCCACGATCTCCACCACGATGTCTTCGGCGGTGATGTGCATGCCTCCCCGAGGGCAGGCGTGAGCGATGAATCCGGCATCCCGTCCGCCGTAGCCGTTGGCCACGGGGCAGCCGAACACTTCGGCGATGCGATCGCGCTGGTGATCGTAGAGCCGCTCGGAGGTGACAAAAGCGACGCGGATCCCCAGATCGTCCATGGCGACGCCCCTTTTCTGCGCATGCGCGGCGATGTGCGCCAGCGCCGAGGGATAACCGAAGAGCATGCGCGGCCGCATGCGCCGGATCTGGCGCAGAAACTCGTCGAGCCGCTCTTCCGACATTTCGAAGGCGGGCAGCAGCCGGGTGCGCAGCACGGCGTCCCGAAGCTGCCGCACCCGATCCTGAGCGCCCAGCTCGATGGGCGACCCCCAGACCACGATCTCCGGATCGCCGATATCCACGCCCCACCAGCGGGTGGCCCGCCACTTGGCCGCCACGTCGTGACTCACGCGCTCCTTGCCGATGTAGAAGATGAGCGGTTCGCCGCTGGAGCCGCCGGTATTGAAACGGGCCAGCCCGCGGGCGTTCTCCGCTTTGAGGCGCTCGGTGTTCTCCCGGATGAAAGCCTTGTCGGTGAGCGGCAGGCGCTGCAGCTCCTCGATCGAGGCGAGTGCGGAAGGATCGAACCGCAGCTCCCGAAAACGCTCCCGCCAGACGGGCACCCGCTCCCCCACCTCCCGGAGAAACCCCCTCAGCCGCTGCAGCCGCAGGGCGTCCAGCTCTTCCGGTTCCAGCCACTGGGTGCGCCCCATCTCTTTGCGCACCGCCACGCTGTCATGACCTTTCAGCCGCTCGTGAAGCGGAAACAGAACGGACGACACCAGTTTCGTGTAAAGACTCAAGATTCCGACTCCTCCCGTCTTCGAAGCGTTCTTTCGAAAGCCTCCGAAAGAACCCGGACCCGCTCGTCCCAGCCGTTGGCCCGGGCATGGGCGACGATCGCCTCGCGGTTCCAGCGGCGATCCAAAGCGTTCAGCAGCGCCTCGGCCAGGGCGTCGGAATCGCCGAAAGGAACCACGATGCCGAGCTCTTCGTCACTGACCACTTCGCGGTTGCCCCCCACGTCGGTGGTGACCACCGGCAGCCCGCAAGCCATGGCTTCGAAAAAGACATTGGCCCACCCCTCGTTCCGGGTGGCCAGCACGAAGAGATCCGCGGCCGAGAGGGGAATCCTGAGCTCTTCCGGAGCCACCGGCCCGAGAAAACGGACCGTCTCCTGAAGGCCCATGCGAGCCACCTGGTCACGCAGCCTTTGGCTCCAGTCCCCTTCCGGACTCGGTCCGCCCACCACCAGGTAGCGAAGATTCGGGTGGCGTTCGAGCAGGCGCGGCAACACCTCGATCACCCGATGAAAACCCTTCCGTTCCACCAGCCCCCCCACGGTGACGAGTACGGGACCCTCTTCCTCCAGCCCCAAGCGACGCCGCGCTTCCGCTTGCGGCATGGGACGGAACTTGGCGGTATCGACGCCATTGCCGACCACCTGCACCTTCTCTTCGGCAATCCCCAGCGCCACCACATGCTCCTTGAGCGCCTGGGACACCGAAAAGATCCACGTCGCCTCCCTCAGCGCCGCCAGCATGCGGCGGCGCAAGGCCGGTTTGCCGGCATGGGGCACCTCGGTGCCCCGCAGGGTGACCGTCACCGGCATCCCCAGCCAACGGCCCAGCCGGGTGGCCGCATAGCCGTCGGGATAGGCGAAGTGGGCGTCGAGCAGGTTGAAACCCTCCTCTCGCTGCAGGCGTCTGACCAGCCGATAGGAGGCCAACGCCATGAAAAAACCGTCCCACCTGCGCATCACGCCGGGCAAGGCGAAAAATCGGGGAAAGAATACCCGGAACCCCTGCTGCTCCTCTTGAAAAGGCGCGGGAGGACGATAGCGCGGAAAGAACCGCCGAACCACTCCCTGACCCGGGAACCAAGGGCGGGGCGACACCACCACCAGGGGAAATTTGCGTCCCACCCTGAACATCCTCTCCCGAACGAACAGACCCGCCCCGGGCGCGCCGGCATGGGGAAAGAGGGTGGAAAAGACGATCAGCGCCGGCCGTGCCACTCACTTCTGCCCTCTGAAGTCTCGAATCGCCTCGAGCAGCACCCGCTCTGCGTCGCTCTTCTCGAAAGGACGTTTCACGGGGTAGTCCGCCTGCGCCACATAGAAGAGGGTCATCTGCCGGCGCGGATGAAACAGCTGCCACAAGGCGGTGGCGAGCTGATGCGCAACCGGCTTCTCGATGAAGCCATCACCGGACAACAGCACATAGGCCGCGATTCCTTCGCCGTCCTCCTCTTCGAGGAGGTGCACCGGAATCCCCTGCACCACTACGATTCTTTCGGGTGCGAGATCGAAGCCACGCGAGAGCGCGATCTCAGGATGGTGGTAGAGCCTTTTGGGATCGTATCCACGCCCCACGAACAGCCGCACGCGGCGCCCCTCTTTCTCATAGAGCCGCTCGAACCAGTCATGGCTGCCGAACATCGCCAGCCCCCAAGCCTTGCGACGCTGGGTGGCCTTACCCTTGAAACCGGCCAACTCCATGGGAACCGCCGAGGTCCGCAAGCCGTCGTCCTCCTCGAGCCCCAGATAGAGGTGGATCACCGTGGGAACCAGAGCCACCAACAACAGCAGAATGACTGCAGGAACGTAACGCAGGGAGATCACGAGCCCGCCTCCCGTTTCCGGGGTTCATAACCCAACCAGAAGATGATCGGCAGCGCCACCGCGAAGGTGGCAAGGCCCGAGAGTTCATGGGCGGCAGTATGCAGCACGTCGAGTCCGTAGCGATCCACCAGCACCGTGAGCACCACTACCCGCACCACGTTCACGACGATGGCCAGCGGCACCGCCACCAGGAGCACCGCGATCCGCCGCCAACGACTGTGCGTGGCGTAGGCGGTGAGCACCGCCACGGTCACAGTGGCGTAGAGAGTGGAGAAACCGCTGCAGGCATCCGCCACCATGAGCGAGCCGTTGGGCGTCTCCAGCATCGTACCGGTGGCGTAGACGGGAACACCCATCCAGGGCAGCAGCCAGGCCGCACCGACGGTGGTGACGTGGCGGAGAAAGAGATGGATGGACTCGGTGAAGGCCAGTGGAATGGGAAGGGTGAGAAAGAGCACCAGCAGGGGAAAGATGATCGCCCGGGTCCGCTCCACGCCCAACAGCAACAGCGAAAGACCGGGAAGCCCAAGCACCAGCGAAAAGGCCGAAAGAAGTTGCGAGCGGATGCCCGTATCCAGCATGTGCAGCGCCAGTGCCGGCACCAGCAGCAGGAACCCCCAGGCGGAAGCATCGCGCGGCCGATCCTGGAAGCGCTTCAACTCTTCACGCACCAGCCAGGCGACGACCAGGGTGATGAGGATGCCGTGGCCGTTGTGCCAGACGCTCAAGGTCCAACGGTGCCAGAGCCACACCAGAGTGGGCCCGTAGACCGCCAGATAGACGCCGCCGAGCAACCATGGAAGAAACTTCTCGGCCCCCTTGCCTTCCAGGAACCACGGCCGTCCTTTTCCTAACGTCTGGGTCGTCATCGAACTCAACCTCTTTCCGCTGAAAAGGGCGCGCGCTGCTTCTTGGACAGCGCCTTGGCATAGACCAGACGGTACCGGCCCACGCTGCGCGGCCAGCTGCGCTCCCGCTCCACGAAGCGGCGGGCCGACTGGCGCATCCGTTCCCATCGGTGGGGATGTCCGACCATGTCGATCACCGTCTCCGCCAATGCCCGCGGATCGCCCGCATGGAACAAGCGGCCAGTGACGTCGTTCTTGACCAACTCGAGATGCCCGCCCACGTCGGAAGCGACCACTAGTTTGCCCTGGGCCATCGCTTCGAGCGGTTTGAGGGGGGTCACCAATTGCGTGAGGCGCATCGCCAGTCGCGGATAGACGAGGATATCCACCAGTCCGTAATAGCGATCCACTTCGTCGTGGGGAACCCGGCCGGTGAAGACGACCTGATCTTCCAGCCCCGACTGCCGAACTCGCTCCCGCAGTTCCGCCTCCTGGGGACCGCCGCCCACGAGCAACAACCGCACCTCCGGACGGTGTTCGAGAATTTGCGGCATCGCCTCCACCAGGAGCATCAACCCCTCATAGGCGTAGAAGGAGCCGAGGAAACCGAGCACCACCTTCCCTTCCAGGCCCAACCGGGCAGCCAGCTCGGCATCCCGGGCCGACTCCGTGGAGAAACGTTCCAGGTCCACCGCGTTGGGGATCACCGTCACCTTCTCTTCGTCGATGCCGCGGGCGACGATGTCGGATTTCAGCCCTTCGCAGATGGTGGTGACGGCGTCGGCTTCGCGAAACACATGGGTCTCCATCGCCCGGGTGAGGCGGTAGCGGACCCCTCCTTCGCGGCTGGTGCCGTGATCGACGGCGGCGTCTTCCCAGAAGGCGCGGCATTCATAGATTACGGGAAGCCCGTGGCGCCGCCCCATCCGCAAGGCGGCCATTCCGTTGAGGGCGGGCGAGTGGGCGTGCAGCAGGTCGGGGCTCTCCCGACGGATCACATCGTCGAGCCGGCGGGCGAGGCTCTCCACCACCGCCCACTGGTTCGCCACCGGCAACTTGCTCAAAAGACCGGAAGACGGCGGCGTGCGGTAGAAACGGAAACCATCCACCTCCTCCATCTCTACCGCGCTGCGCCCCTGCTTGCTGCTGGTCACCTGCACCGTCTCCCAGCCGAGCGCCCGCTGCTGCTCCAGAATGGCGCGGGTGCGGAAGGTGTAACCGCTGTGCAGAGGAATGGAGTGGTCGAGAACATGCAGAATCTTCACGAATGCCCCTCCTTGCGCAAAAAGGATTCGAACATGAGCAGCGCCCACAACGAGGCGCTGTAGTCGCGGATGCCCGACTGGTGTTGATCCACCAGTTGACGAAGATAGCCCTGATCGAACAGGCCGCTCCGACTCATGGCACCACCGAGCACCGCCTCCCGAACCCGCTCTTTGAGCGGCCCCCGGAACCAGCTCGCCAACGGCACCGAAAAGCCCATCTTGGGCCGATAGAGGATCTCGCGGGGCAGCAGCGGTTCGAGCGCTTTTTTGAAGAGATACTTCCCTTCACGCCCCCGCAGTTTCATCTCCGGCGCCAACCCCGAGATCCACTCCACCAAATGGTGATCGAGAATGGGCACCCGCACCTCGAGAGCGTGCGCCATGCTGGCCCGATCCACCTTGGTGAGAATGTCTCCGGGCAGATAGGTCTTCATGTCCAGGTACTGTACCAGCGACAAAGGATGATCGGTGGGCGCATTGCGCGCATGGCGCCGAAACACCTCCACCGCGCGATAGCCCTGCAATTCGCGCTTGAAGGCGTCGCTGAAGAGTCTCGTCCGCATCTCGTCCGAGAGCACGGAGACGCTGTGGAAATACCCCTCGAGAGCGTCGCGCCCCAAGGCTTGGAAAGTACTCTTGGCGCGGAATATCTTCGGCGCCCAGTCCAATTTGGGATAGAGGCGGCCCAGCAGACCGAAGAGCGGGCGTCTCAGCGAAGCAGGCAGCAGGGCGCGCATGCGCTCTTCGTAGGTGTGCCAGCGATAGCGGCGGTAGCCGGCCAGGTTCTCGTCGCCACCATCGCCGGAGAGCGCCACGGTCACCTGCTTCTTCGCCAACTCGCAAACCCGATAGGTGGGCAGGGCCGAACTGTCGGCATAGGGCTCGTCGTAGAGGTCGGCCAGGTGATCCACCAGATCGAAATCGTCGGGATCCACCTGTTCCACCCGATGGGCGGTGCGGTAGCGGTCCGCCACCATGGCGGCGTAGCCAGCCTCATTGAAACGGGGGTCTCCGAAAGAGATGGAACAGGTGTTCACCGGCTCGTCCGACAACCGCGCCATGGCGGCCACCACCGCGCTGGAGTCCACCCCCCCGGAGAGAAAGGCGCCCAGAGGCACTTCGGCCACCAAGCGCACGCGCACGGCCTCCTCCAGGCGCGCCAGCAGCTCTTCTTGCAGGCTCTCTTCGTCCACGTCGGCGCGCACCTCGAAGGGCACGTCCCAATAGGGCCGAGGAGGCGGCAAAGGGGCGCCGCGCTTCACCGTAAGCCGGTGCGCGGGGGGCAGCTTGAATACGCCGCGATAGATGGTGCGCGGCTCGGGCACGTAGCCGAAGGCGAAATACTCCTCCACCGCCGGTGGATCGAGATCGCGGGGAATCCCTCCGTGGGCCTGGAGCGACTTCAACTCCGAGCCGAATAGGAACGTGCCGTCGGCAAGGGCCGCGTAGTAGAGCGGTTTGATGCCGAGGCGGTCGCGCGCCAGAAAGAGTGTCCGCCGGTTGCGGTCCCACAGAGCGAAGGCGAACATGCCGCGGAACCGTTCCACGCAAGCCTCGCCCCACTCCTCCCAAGCGTGAACGATCACTTCGGTGTCGCAGTGGGTGCGAAAGCGATGGCCCCGCTCTTCCAGCTCACGGGTGAGCTCGGAAAAATTGTAGATCTCGCCGTTGTAGGTGACCGCCACGCTGCGGTCCTCGTTGAAGAGCGGCTGCTGCCCGCTGGCGAGATCGATGATGGAGAGGCGGCGATGGGCCAGCCCCACCCCCGGTTCCAGATGGATGCCACCCTCGTCCGGCCCGCGATGGAACTGGGTCTCGTTCATGCGGGAAAGGAGATCGCGGGAGATCTCTCCCTCGCCCTGCATGTCGAATATTCCGGTGATTCCACACATCCTGTCTATTTCCTACCCAAAGCCACCACTTTTCGTTCGACGGGAGCGACCCGCAGTTCCCCTCTCATCGCCCCCCCTTCCCAACACCCGATCGTACACTTCCAGATACTTCGCCACCGTCCGCTCCCAGTGGAAGTCGCGGCGCACCCGCGCCAGGGAGGCCGCGCCCATCTCCCGCCGCCGCTCCGCATCGCCGAGCAGCATCGAAAGGGCCCGCGCCAGCGCCTCAGCATCGCCGGGGGGCGTCAACAAGCCGTTTTCCCCTTCCCTCACCAGTTCGGGGTTTCCGCCCACCCTCGTCGCCACCACCGGCAGGCCGGTGGCCATGGCCTCGAGAAGCGTGTTGGAGATCCCCTCGCCGAGCGACGGCAGGACGAAAAGATCGAACAGCCTCAGCAGTTCGGGCACTTCGTCGCGATCGCCCGCGAACCAGGTTCGTTCCAAGATCCCCAGCTCGCCGGCCAACGCCTGCAGCGACTCCCGTTCCGGGCCGTCGCCCACCAGCACCAGCCGAAGACGGTGTTCCATCGCCGGCTCGCGCCGGCCAAGGAGGGCAAAGGCGCGCAACAGAGTGGCCTGATCCTTCACCGCCGCCAGTCTGCCCACAGTGCCCACCACCAGGCACTCTTCGCCGAGAAAGCCCTGGGGCGCCAGCTCTTGCGGACGCGGGCCGGGGCGGAAGGAGCGCTGGTTCACGCCATTGTATATCTGCACCACCCGCCGCGGCGGCACGCCGATCACCTCCACCAGCCAGCGCTGCAGATCCCGGCTCACCGTGGTGTATTGTTCCACCAAAGGACGGATCGCTTTGCGCAACAGGTTGTATTTTCGGTTTTTCCCTTCCAGATCGAAGACGTCCCGCCCGTGCACGCCGTGCACCCGCTTCACGCCGCCGAGCCAGAAGGCCGCCAGCTGCGCCTCCAACGCCGACAGGTTGCGGGTGTGGACGATGGCCGGCCTCATGTCACGCAAAGCGTTCCACACCGCTTTGTAGTCGCCGAAGCGGTGGCCCGGAGGCAGGCCGAGCGCCACCACGGGCACCCGAGGGTCTTGCAGACGCGCCTGGAAGCTGCCCGACTCGGTGAGGCAGAGGATGGCGTGCCGGTAGCGATCAGGGGGCGTCCGGTTGATGAGATTGACCAGGCCGTTCTCCAGCCCCCCCACGCCCAGGCTGTGAATCACATGGACCACCAGCGGCGCTTCCACCACCATTCCGTTCACCCCTCTTGCGGCGGAAACCAGCGGTCGAGCAGCGGCAGCGTGCCCTCCCAGCCGTAGTCCGCCTCCACCCGGCGCCGCGCCGCCTCGCCGAGCGTGACGGCCCTTTCCCTGTCGTTCAACAGTCTGTCGAGAGCGTCGGCGAACTCCTCGCCCGATTCAGCGACCAGCAGCTCCACGCCCCATTCCGCGCGGATGCCTTCGGCGCCCATGGGAGAGGCCACCACCGGGCGCGCCAGGGCCATCGCTTCCAGCACCTTGTTCTGAATGCCGCGCGCGATGCGCATGGGCGCCACCGCGGCGTCGGCGTGGGCGATGTAGGGGCGGATGTCCGGCACCGTACCGCTCACCTCCACGCCGGGCTCCTGCGCCAACGCGCGCACCCGCTCGGCGGGGCGGCTGCCGACCACATGGAACCGCAACTGCGGAAAACGGGCGCGCAGGAGGGGCATCACCTCTTCCGCGAACCAAACCACCGCGTCCACGTTGGGCCAGTAATCCATGGCGCCGGTGAAGACCAGATGGGGGCCGGGGCCCTCGTAGGGCGACGGATGCTCCACCCGCGGATCGAACCATGCCAGATCCACGCCGTTGCGCAGCGCGTGCACCCGGGAGGCCGCCTCGGGGGCCAGCCGCCTGAAGAGTTCCGCCTCTTCCTCGGAGACCAGCAGAGTGGCTTCGGCGGCGGCCGAGGCGCTGCGTTCGAACTCGAGCAACCGCTCCGCTTCCCGGTGGTAGAGCCAGCTCATGGGCCAGCTGCGGCTCTTCGCGTACTGGCGCCACTTGTCCGAATCCACGTCCACCAGATCCATCACCACTGTGGCCTCCGCGGTCTCGGGAAGAAGGTACTGAGCCATGGCCGAGGAGTAGATCAAAACGCGCTTCACCGACCGTTCCCGCATCGCCTTGCGCGTCCAGGCCGCCAGCGCCGCGTCCTGGTAATAGGGCAGCGTCAGGGGTTGACCCTTCGCCAACCCTTTCAGGCTTCTCATCCGCGCGAGAGGGGGGCGCAACGGCCGCACCATGCGTTCGGCGCACCATTGGTCCAGCCGTTCCAGATGCTCCCAGTCGGCCGGATCGTCCACGAAGGTGCCCAGATGGATCCGGTGACTCCTCGACAGGTACTCGAGCAGATGGAAAGAGCGGATCTTGTCGCCCTTGTTCGGCGGATAGGGGATGCGGTGACAGAGAAAGAGCAGGGGTGGTTTCACCGCTCGACCCTGCACGCCCACGGCCTTCAGCCCAGGCTCCTCGCCAGGAAGGGCCCCAGAAAATTGGCCACCGGCAACGGCAACCGCTTCCACCCTTCGATGAAGAGCCGGTACTTGGGGTTCATGGGATTGACCTCGGGCACGGTCTTCGCCTTCACCAAATGGTATTGATAGTGGAGCGGTTCGGGCTCGAACCCCCAGTTCTTCTTGAAGCTGTAGGCGCCGGTGCCCCTTTTGCTGCGTCCGTAGTCGAAGAGGCGGATCCCTTCCTCGCCGGAACGCCGCATCAGCTCCCAATACATGAAGTCGTTGCCCTTGAGCCTGCGCGCCACGGGGCGGCTGCCTCCGTAATAGGGCAACACTTCGTCTCGGAAATAGAAACTCATCACACCGGCGATGTCCTCGTCCCCGTGGCGAACCATCAGCACCCGGCACTGATTCCCGAAGACCTTCCGCAGGATACGGAAATAGCGGCGGGGAAAGACCGGCGTCCCCAGATTGCGCACGCTCTCCGAATAGACCCGATAGAGACGCTCCCAGCCGTCGTCCTCCTCGCTCACCAATCCCGCTTTGATCCCCTTGCGGACCATCGCCCGCTGCTTGCGGGGAATGGCCTTGAGGTTCTCCTCCGGATCGGCCGAGATGGGTTTGCGGAAAGTGGCGTAGAGCTCCTTGGCCAGCCACTCCCCTTCCAGTGCGCGGCGGTTGCGCAGCTCCAGGGCGTCAACGCCCAGCCGTTCCGCCAGGCTCCTGGCGGCATCGAGCAGCGCCGTTTCCGCTTCCGCATCGTCGGCCACCACGCCCCCGTAGACGCAGAAGGGGGTGGAGGAGAGGCTGTTGCCGAAGAGCAGGCTCTTCACCTGCGCCAAAGGCAGCACTCCCACGATCTCGCCGTCGCGCCGGGCCTGGAGAAAATGGGTGGCATGACCGAAAGCCTCTTCCAACACGCTCTTCCAGCCGGCGCGGTGAAAGAAAGTGCCTTGGGGGTGGGCCAGAACGTAGCGGTCCCAGCGCTCTTCGTCGCCGGCCTGGAGTGATTCCACGGCGAGAGTCATGCCGCCTCCTGAAGAAAGATCCTGTCCATACGGTCCCACTGGAAATCGCCCAGCAGCCGGCGCAGCCGCTTTTCGGTTCTACCCAGATTGAGATAGTGGCGAAAGCGGGTGCGGGGCCCAACCCCTTCCACCCGGGGCTGGCCGGGATCGATCTCCCAGGGATGGAAATAGAAGATGCAAGGCCGCCCCTCCTTCCGGTTCACCCGGCGGAAGACGGCGCGGGTCAACGCATAGGGAAAGAGCCGAAACCAGCCGCCGCCGCCGAAGTTGACGTTGCGGCCGCCGACGGGAAAGGTGGTGACCGGCACTTCCAACAGTCTCTCCTCCACCGCTGGGAAGGCGAAACGAGGCGCGTCTGGCATGCCGTAGAGATCGTGACGGACAGGCACCACCGAAGAGCTGTAGCGGTAGCCCACCTCGGCGAGCACCTCCCATGCCCACAAATTCCCCTTGCCGATGGAGTAGCTGGCGGCGCGGTAGCCCACCACCTCCGTTCCCCCCAGGTCTTCGAGCAGCGCCTTGGTCCGGCTCACATCCTCGCGAAAACTCTCCGGCTGCTGCTGCGTCACGCGCACATGGGACCAGCCATGGCTGGCCAATTCGTGACCTTGGGCCACGATCCGCCGGATCAGTTCGGGAAAACGTTCCGCCACCCAACCCAGGGTGAAGAAGGTGGCGCGGACACCCGTCTCGTCGAACAGGGCCAGGATGCGCTCCACATTGGCCTCCACCCGGCAGGGCAACGATTCCCAACGATCCCGGTCGATGTGGGTTTCGAAAGCGGAGACCTGGAACCAGTCCTCCACGTCCACGGTCATGGCGTTGGTGATCATGCTTCCTGCGCGCGGTTCAACTGCCAGGCTGCAGCCAGTGGGATAGATGGTCCACGATGCGCTCGGCGGCGCGGCCATCCCAGAGATCGGGTATCCTTCCCTGTTTGCCGCCTGACTCCATGATCTCTCCAAACGCCTTGCGGATGCGCCGCGGATCGCTCCCGGTGATGGTGTTGGTGCCCTCTTCCACCGTTATCGGCCGTTCGGTGCTCTCCCTAAGGGTGATGCAGGGAACTCCCAAAGCGGTGGTCTCCTCCTGGATGCCACCCGAATCGGTGAGCACCAGCCGCGCCCGGCGCATCAGGCCGAGAATCTCCAGATAGCCCAGGGGAGCGGTGGTGTGGATGGAACCAGCGCGCAACAGTTCGAAGAGCCCCGCGCGTTCGATGGCTTGCCGGGTGCGGGGGTGCACCGGAAACACCAGGGGAAGCTCGCGGGAGAGCTCGACCAGGGTCTCCAGCAGCCCCCGGAGCACTTGTGGATCGTCCACGTTGGAAGGGCGATGGAGGGTGAGCAAGCCGAAATCGTCCACTTCGCCCATGAGGGGCGCCAAAGTCCGCTCCGCCGGCACCGCGCGCTGCAGATTGAACTTGAGGGTGTCGATCATGACGTTGCCCACGAAGTGGATCTTGTCGCCGTTCACCCCTTCGCGCCGCAGATTCTCCCCCGCGGAACGCTCCGTGGTGAAAAGCCGGTCGGAAATCTGGTCCGTGAGGATGCGGTTGATCTCCTCCGGCATGGTGCGGTCGCCGCTGCGCAATCCCGCCTCCACGTGAACCACGGGAATCCCCTTCTTCACCGCCACCAGGGCGCAGGCGATGGTGGAGTTCACGTCTCCCACCACCAGCACGGCGGCGGGGGGGCGTTCGTCCAGCACCGGCTCGAAGCGGAGCATGATCTCGGCGGTCTGCACCGCGTGGCTGCCGGGACCGACTTCCAGATCAACCTCCGGCTCGGGAATGGCGAGCTGCTCGAAAAAGGCGTGCTTCATCGCCTCGTCGTAGTGCTGGCCGGTGTGAAGCAGACGAGCGGTCAGAGGACATTCAGGACGCGCGAAAGCGCGCATCACCGGCGCGATCTTCATGAAATTGGGGCGCGCCCCCACTACGCACAGCACTTCGGGAGGCATTTCAGTACCAACCGGCCTGTTTTGCCAACCTCACCATGGAAGTGTTCAGTATCAGGGCGAAGCGGTTCTCGATATAGCTGTCGTTGATCCGGTTGGAATCGCGATTGGAGTAGATATAACCGAGACGCAGATGGGTATAGGTACCCAGCTGGCGGGTGATCCCTAAGCCAAGATACCAGGTATCGGCCTGAAAATCCGTTTCATCCTCGATGCGATCCCAACGCGTCCAGGCGTCCACGATGATGTTCCGCGAGACATTCCTCACTACGTTCATGCCCAACTGCCACTCGATGATCCGTTTGGGCTGTAGCTGGTAGTCCTTGTCGGAATACCTCCCATTGATACCGAAAGTAGTCCGCCTCCCCTGGAACAGGTAGGAGCCCGTGAACCGCTCGTCCACGAATGCACCGATGCGCGCAAGGCTGTTAAAGCCCTGGGTGCCAGAAATACCGCCTGGATTACCTCCAAAAGGATTTACCGGATTGCCCAACGGGTTGGTCGTGGCCAAAAACGACTGGAACTCGAGGGGCACATAACCCGATTCCAGATCACGCCTGTAGTTCAAGGAAAGCACGCTCCGGCGACGGCGATACCGCAAATCCACGAAAGGATAGTGACCGAAGAAGCGGTAGCCATATCCCAGGTTGAGGCGCAATCGCGGATTAGGCGACCAGATGGCACCCACCAGCCATTTGTTTCCGCCTCGCCGCGCCTGGCTGGTGTTGTAGGTGTTCCATTCACGCCCGAAGGTCACATAGGGAGAGAGCGACCGAGTGACGTCGTAACCCAACCGCAAATCGAGAGACTTGAAAACAGTATCCGCGCTGCTGTCTTTTTGGTATGTGGTTTTCTTGTAGGAAGCGTCCAAGCCCCAGTTGCTCACGCTGAACCGTCGGCCGTCATTGATTTTCAGGAAAAAGTTGTTGCGATTTTCATCCCCCAGGGATCCTGTGGTGTAAAAGCGATGGCTATATTCGTAATCTGCCCGGAGATCAGCTAGATCTCCAAAATGTTCCACCCAGTAAGGGTTGATGCCGATAGCATAGGTGGTGGTGAGATTTCCGGTTCGGTTGATTGGCGAGCCCGATGCCTTCAAAGGATCGATAGCTTCCTGGTCTGCATATATCCACGCCGAAAGGAACAATCGCCGCTCATAGAGCTCGGAATTCAGCTGTCCACGCAGGCGAGGATAGAATTTTTTTTCGGCATTGGAAATGAATTGGAAAGCTCCGACGAGCTCCAAGGACATTTTTCGACCTTTCCCCGAAAGGATAACATTGGGACTAATGATGGTGGCCCATGAACTTTCCGGGTTGGTTTCGGATAGATAGACATTGTCGGTATAGGCCTCGCTGAGCGTAACGTTCTCCTTCAAATCCCACTTCGCCGCCTGAGCCGGCATGAAAAGAGAACAGATCAAAAAGCCAGCCGCGACTCTCCCGCGGAAACGCCAGCTCATCTTCAATGGCCGCCTGTCATCCGGCTTCCGCCGGCTCGACTCTTGTATTGCCATATCCATAGCCGTAGCCATAGCCATATCCGTATCCAGTGGAGATCCTCCGTTTGCTCTTGTTCAACACCATGCCGACAACTTGCTCCTTTTTGAGAAGGTGGACTGCCTCCAATACTGCTCCCTGGCCAGTCTGCTCCGCAGCAACAATGAAAACCACCTGCCCCATCAGGTTAGCCAACACCACGGCTTCGGTGCTTTGCAACAAAGGTGGTGAATCGAAAACGATGACACGGTCAGGATAACGCCGCGAGAGATCGAGCATCAGCCGGTGCATAGCCTCACTGGCAAGCAATTCAGTCGCCCTGTCGTGCAACCGTCCCGCCGTGAGAATGCGAAGATTGGGAATGTTGGTGTGCAGCATCACATCCCGCATCTCTATGGCAGGATCCTCCAACAGGTCGATAAGTCCTGGTCGCTTGCTGGAAAGCCCCAATAGAGTCGCCGCAGTCGCTTTGGAGACATCCGCATCTACGAAAAGAACGGTCTTGTCTTGCTCCATGGCCATGCTGATAGCAAGGTTGATGGCGGAAAAGGTCTTTCCTTCTCCCGCCAGTGCACTGGTGACCATGATGAGATTGATGTTCTCCGCCACCGCTGCCCCGTCTCCCGCGAGGTTCTGGAGCAGCGGGCGCTTGATGATGCGAAACTCTTCGGCGATCTGGCTGCGCGGCTTGTCCGGCGTGATCATGCCTATCTCAGCCAGTTTCTCCAGCGGCAGTTCCACATATTGAGGGTTAGCGGAGGGAAAATCCTCCGTTGTTTTTGGTGGCTCTATGGGGGCGGCCTGTTCATCGCGCGCCACCAAGCTTTCCGCAACCTCTTTCCCTTCTTTTCCTTCCGGGCGAGCACCGTTTTCTCGTTCAAGTTTACCTACCGCCTTTTCGATGATGCTCATTTCATCACCCCTCCCATGGGAACACGGCCCTGACAGATTCCAAGGTCACGCCTTGCAAAAGATTGACTCCAACGAAAGCGCCAATCCAGATCAGCAACAGGATTCCGAAAGCCAACTGCTGCATCCGCTGTCGGTGCTTGTATTCCGGTGTCTCCAATAACGATACAATCCCCAACACAGGAAGCCCCGTGACCCTAGCCAGCGAACGGGGATCCATGAACACAGGCCGAAGCAGACTCAGCAGGAGTGCAATGCCGCCTCCTCCAAAGAGGGCACCGACGAACACCGCCGCATTGAGCAGCAGTTTGTTGGGCTCGGTGGGCTCAAGTGGCACGAAAGGAGGATCGATCACCTTGAATTTCACGTTTTCGGCACGCTTCTCCACCTCACCGGAGATATACACCGATTCTCGACGCTCGATGAGTTTCCGATAACGTTCGGAAAGCACTTTGTAATCCCGGTTCAACTGCTTGAGCTGCGCCTGCACCTTTGGAATGCTTTCCAGCTTGCCCTCCAGCAGTTTCACCTGCTTGGCGTAGGCCTCACTGCGAGTCTTCAGCTCGGCGATCCGTGCTTCGGTCTCCGCCAGCATGGCGCGCACCTGTTGATAAATAGGGTTCTCCTGCAACTCCGCAGACGGCTTCTTGGCCTTCGCAAGTTTCTTGAGCTCGCGCGCACGCTTCGCCTTCAACTCTTTCAGCATGGCCCTAAGTTGAACCACCTCCGGGTGTTTTTCGGTATATTTGAGCAGCAGAGTGTCGAGCTTGGTCTGCAGTGATTCGATCCGTGAGTCCACACTGGTGGTCACGGCGCCGCTCCCCGAATCTTCCTCGGCAAGATCGCCCAGAAGAGAGTCGGAATCGCCCTCCTCATCTTCGAGCTGACGCTGCAGTTCCTTGCGCCGGTTCTCCATCTCCTCAAGCTGAAGCTGAGCCATCTTGGCTTGCCCTTTTGCCTGCTGGAGCCGGTCATAGTAGGTATCCACATCGCCGGTGAGATCGTCGATGTGCTTCTGGCGGAATTTCACCAAACGTGTTTCCGCCTCGGTGAGCCGTCGCTCATAGTCCGCGATCTGTTGTTCGAGAAATTCCCGTGCCCCCACCGTCTCTTCACGCTTCTCGCCCAGGGTACCCTCCACGAAAACAGAGAGCAGCGACTGCACCATCAGCTTCGCCGTCTTCCGGTCCGGATGCTGAAAAGAGATGGTGTAAAGAGAAGGGTTGCGGCGGTCTGCCCTGATGCGGATATTCTCCCAGAGATCTCTTAACAGCTCCTCCTTCTGGCGGGCATCGGTGACGTCGAGGTCCATGTCGGTCATGCGCATCAGCTTTTCGAGATTGGGCCGGCTCAACATGGTGCGACTGAGCACCTCTATTCGTTGTTTGGTGTTGGGCTCCACCGTAAGCCCACGTAACAACGGTTTCAGCACCCGGTTGGTATCGACGTAGACTCGGGCGCTGGCCAAGTACTCTTCGGGTATCTGGGCCACCCAGAGCCAACCGGCGATGGAAAAAACCCACGCCGAGGCCAGCGCCACCCAGCGGTGACGCCAGATTCCCAAGGCATATTCTGTAATCTGGGCGAGCAATTCCTGCATGGCTCAGTCCACCTTAATGCTTGCAAGGAACGGCGGAGTCCACAGGCCGCCTCAGAACCACGATTCGGGAATGATGATGATGTCGCCGGGCCAAAGCGGAACGTTGGCAGAGATGTCACCTTTCCGCACGAGATCGTCCAACCGCACGGAGAAGGTCTTCTGCTTGCCTTTGAAGTTCCGGATGAGGACGGCCTTGTTGCCATCGGCATAGTCGGTGAGCCCGCCCACCTCGATCATCAGGTCAAGGAGGGTCATATGCTTGCGGAAGGGAACGCTCAACGGCTTGGCCGCCTCGCCTACCACCCGAACCTGCTGATAAGGAACGCCAACGAAACCGTTGACGATGACGCTCACCACCGCATTCTTGACATACTCGGAGTAAGCCTTTTCGATGTCCCTGGCCAACTGAGTGGGCGTCTTGCCGCTCGCTTCGATGTCTTCCACCAGTCGGGTGGTGATCTTGCCGTCCGGCCGAACGGGCACGGTCACGGTGAGTTCAGGATTGCTCCACACGAAAACTTCCACCATATCGCCCGGGCCGATCAGGTAATCGTACTCCTGCTGCGGCCGAATCTGCTCCTGACTGATCGGAGGATGCGGTGACGTCGAGGTGGAGCACCCCGGCAAGAGCAGTGCAGCGAAAATGGAAAACACCAGCCAGAGTTTGCTGGACCGATACCACGACTTCTTCACTGAGAGTTCCTCCCTCTGAGCTTCGAACGGTGCCCCGACTCCCCGCCGGGGACATGTCTCTCGACCGGGAAGCAGCGCATACACTCACTTACCGGCGGCCATCCATACAGCATCTTAAGCTGCATTGGAGTGTAGCATGAGGAGGAAGGCGGCCGCCAACGGCCCTGTCCAACCCCACGCCTTTTCCAGGACAAAGAAAACGCGACGTACCGACCCTTGGATTTTCAGTAACTTGCACTTCTTCGATACGGTAGCTGTATCCTCACCTCTCTGAGCATGCCACGCAGAGTCATTCTTTCAGCCGGGGCATCACTTCCACCAAGTTGCAAGGGCGAGTGCGGTAATCGAGCTGGGGCGAGAGCAGCTTGTTCCAGCCATCCCTGCACGCACCCGTCGACCCCGGCAGGCAGAAGACGAAGGTGCCATTCGCCACGCCGGCGAGCGCCCTGGACTGCATGGTGGAGGTGCCGATATCCTCGTACGAGAGCGCCCGAAAGAGCTCGCCGAAACCGTCCATTACCTTGTCCAACAGAGGCCTGACCGCCTCCGGCGTTCCGTCCCTGCCAGTGAATCCCGTGCCACCGGTGGTGATCACTGCCTGAACCGCCGGATCCGCGATCCAGTGAGAGACTCTGGCTCGGATCTGATAGATGTCGTCAGGCACGATCTGTCGGTCCGCCAGTCTGTGCCCATCGCCTTCCAGCAGATCTACAAGAACCTGGCCGGACTTGTCGGTCTCCAGGGTACGACTGTCCGATACGGTGAGAACGGCGATCTCCAAAGGTACAAATTGATTTTGCTGGGACATGAGCAGTCTCCGGGGGAGTTGAGTAATGGTTTGATCCCACTGATTCTAGCCTCTATGCCACAGAAAAGGGACGGCGTTCACAATCCGGCCATTTTCTCCATTTTTTCCACCGCCCGCTCTTCCAGAAACCAGGAAAATGGTTACACTGGAGCCGCGTAACCCTTTGGAGTGTCGGGCAAATTTTCTTTTCTTCACACATCCCGGCACTCCCAGGACTCCCACGCAAAGGAGCGGACGTGGATGCTGAAGCAGTATACGAAGAGGCGGACAGGACAGAGAAACAGGAGCTTCCAGGCCGCCCTCCCCAGACGAGCGAGAGCACCATGATAACCAGCAACCGACACTCACCGATCCTGGAAAAGGCCCCCTCCTCTTCCACACAGGCAGAACACGCTCAGCATGTGGTGATCATCGACGATCAATCCACCGGCCGTACCATCCTCGAGCGCGTGGTGGAGAACATCTCGCCCGAGATCACCCAGTGCTCCTACGCCGACCCGTTCGAAGCGCTGGAAGCATGCCGTCTCAATCCTCCCGACCTGCTCATCACTGATTACCGCATGCCGGCTCTCGACGGCATCGAAGTGATCCGCCGATTTCGTGCGCTGCCCGGCTGTGCGCACACCCCCATCGTGGTGGTCACCATCGTCGAAGACCGCCACATCCGCTACGAAGCCCTGGAGGCAGGCGCCACCGACTTCCTCAACCGCCCCTTCGACCACTACGAGTGCCAGGCGCGCTGCCGAAACCTGCTTTTGCTCCACCGTTATCAGCAGGAGGCGATGCACCGCGCCGAGAACCTGGAGCAGCAGATCGCCCAGGCCACCCGGCAGATCAAGCGGCGCGAACATGAAACCCTCTTCTGCCTGGCCAAGGCCGGCGAGTTCCGCGACGAGGGCACCGGCAACCACATTCAGCGCATGGCCCGCTACAGCGTGGCCATCGCCGAAGCGATGGAGCTTCCCGCCGCCACCCTCGACCTTCTGGAATATGCGTCGCCCATGCACGACATCGGCAAGATCGGCATTCCCGACGCCATTCTGCTCAAGCCGGGTCGTCTCACCGCCGAAGAGCACGAAGTGATGAAGCGGCACACCACCATCGGCCACGACATCCTGGCGAAAAGCAGCTCTCCCTACCTGCAGATGGCTGCCTCCATCGCGCTGTCACACCACGAACGGTGGGACGGGAAAGGGTATCCGCGGGGCCTGTCGCGGGAGGAGATCCCGGTGGAATCGCGCATCGTGGCGATCGCCGACACTTTCGATGCGCTGACCACGGTGCGCCCCTACAAAGAAGCCTGGTCTCTGGAGCGGAGCTTCGACTATGTGCGAAAAAATGCCGGAAGCCGTTTCGATCCCGGCTGCGTGGAAGCCTTCTTCACGGCCAGTGAGCAGATCCAATCGATCCATCACCGCTGTAAGGACGAGGCGCAGACGCCCTGCCTCATGTAGATGAAGGACGGACCGCCCGTCCGCCTTCAAATGACCCGTGAAAAACGTTGCCCCGCGGCCCGTTCGAGGTAGGCGTCGAACACCATGCAGATGTTGCGGATCAGCATGCGCCCCACCGGCCGCACCCGGATCCCCTTCTTGTCCAGCTCCAGCAGGCCGTCGGCGGCCATCTCTTCGAGCCGCCGCAGCTCGTCGCGGAAATGCGCCTGGAAGTCGATGCCCCAACGCCGCTCCACCGACTGGTAGTCGAGCACGAAATTGCAGATGAGCCGGGTGATGACGTCCCGCCGCAACTCGTCCTCCGGCGTCAGCTCCAGCCCGCGGAAGATCGCCAGCTCACCGGCGTCGACGCGGGCGTAATAGCTCTCCAGCTCTTTGAGGTTCTGGGCGTAGCAGTTGCCCACCTTGCCGATGGAGGTGATGCCCAGCCCGATCAGATCGCAGTCGGCGTGGGTGGAGTAGCCCTGAAAGTTGCGATAGAGGGTCCCCTCCCGCTGGGCCCGCGCCAGTTCGTCGTCCGGCTTGGCGAAGTGGTCCATGCCGATGTAGACGTAGCCGGCATCGGCCAGCTTGGAGGCCGTCATGTGCAGGATCTCCAGCTTCACCTCCGGGGGCGGCAACGCCCGCGCGTCGATGCGCCGCTGGGGCTTGAAGATCTGCGGAAGGTGGGCGTAATTGAAGACCGAGAGCCGGTCGGGCGCCGCCTCGACGATGCGCTCCAGGGTGCGTTCGAAACTTTCGCGGCTCTGGAAGGGAAGACCGTAGATGAGATCGATGCTCACCGAACGGAACCCCTCGGCACGGGCCGCCTCGAGCACGGCCAGGGTCTGCTCCTCGCTCTGCAGGCGGTTCACCGCCCGCTGCACCCTGGGATCGAAATCCTGCACTCCCAGGCTCATGCGATTGAAACCGATCTCGCGCAGCAGAGCCACGGTCTCGGCGGTGGCTTCACGAGGATCGATCTCGATGGAGTATTCGCCCTGGTCGTCGGGAAGCAGGTGGAAATGGTCCCCCGTGACCCGCATCAGCTCGCGCATCTCGTCGTGGCTGATGAAAGTGGGCGTGCCCCCGCCCCAGTGGAGCTGGGCCACCGGCCGGTCCGCGTCGAACAGCTCGGCCTGGAGGGCGATCTCGCGGTGCAACCGGCGCAGGTATTCGCCCCCCTTGCTGCGATCCTTGGTGGCCACCTTGTTGCAAGCGCAATAGAAGCAGATGGTGTCGCAGAACGGAATGTGGAAATAGAGCGACAAGGGGCGGCCGCTTGCGTTGCTCTCGCGGGCGATGCGCGCATAGTCGGCGTTGCCGAAGCCGTCGTGAAACTGCACCGCCGTGGGGTAGGAGGTGTAGCGGGGGCCGCTCTGATCGTACTTGGCGATGAGGGCGTCGTCGAGAATCAGCTGTTGCTGCATCTTCACGTCTCTTCTTCCACGTCGAGCCCCTTGCGGTGGGTCTCGTTGATCTGCTTGAGAAGGGTGTGGAAGGGGATCTGGTCGCCGTGCCGGTGCACGATCTCCATGAAGGGCAGATCCTCGCGCCCGAAATGGTAACGCCCCTCCGCCATCTGGTCGTAGAGCTCCTTGATGCTCTCTTCCAGAGGATCGAGCCAGAGAGGATAGCGGGTGAGATCCTCCATCTCCAGCTCGTAATCGTAGCAGTCGCGCAGATCGGCCACCTCGAAGACGGCGTTCTTCACCCATTCGACATACTCTTCGGCACTCTTGGCGCGGCGCAGGCTCATCTTCTTGGTCACTCCTCGGAAAGCTGGTCCTGATATTGCTGCAACTGTTCGGCGGTGAGCAGAAAAACTCCATGGCCGCCCCGCTGGAAATCGAGCCACAGAAAGGGCACCCGCGGATAGCGGCGCGTCAGATTCTCCATGCTGTCGCCCACTTCGACCACCATGATACCACCCGGTTTCAGCCAGCGAGCCCCTTGGGCGAGGATGCGCGACACGATCTCCAGGCCATCGGCGCCCGCCTCCAGCCCCAGCGCCGGCTCGTGGCCATACTCTTCCGGCAGCGACTCCATCTCCTCGCTGCTCACGTAGGGAGGATTGCTGACGATGAGATCGTACCGCGCCTCGGGCAGTTCATCGAAGAGATCGGATCGGAACAGGCTCACGCGCCCCTGCAACTGGTGACGGTCCAGATTCACCTGCGCCACCTCCAGGGCCGACGGGGAGATGTCCGACGCGTCCACCCGCGCATGGGGCAGGTAGTGGGCGCAAGCGATGGCGATGCAGCCGCTGCCGGTGCACAGATCGAGAATGCGCACCTCCTCCTCGTCGTTGAGCCAGGGCTCGAAACCCTGTTCGATCAGCTCGGCGATGGGGGAACGGGGCACCAGCACGTTCTCGTTCACGTAGAAAGAGAGACCGGCGAACCAGGCCTCGTGGGTGATGTAGGCGGCGGGCAGCCGCTCTTCCACCCGCAGTCTGAAATAGCCCAGCACCCGTTCCTTCTCCTCGCGGGTGAGACGAGCGTCCAGGTAGGTCAGCCCGTGATCGTGGTCCAGATGGAGGGCGTGCAGCACCAGCGCCAGCGCTTCGTCGAAAGCGTTGTCGGTGCCATGACCGAAAAAGAGGCCGGCCTCGATGAAACGGCTGGCGCCCCACCGCACCCAGTCGCGTAGGGTCAAAAGTTCTTGGCAGGAAGAAAGATCCACGATGGCGTCCTGGTCTTGTGTGATGAAGGGAGCCTTGGGGGACGGGTGACGAGCGCCTCGACTTGCCCCGGTCCTTTCGCGCCAACGCCCCGCGATTCCCTCCCCGGCGCCGATTTTACTGCCATAATGGTGACATTGTCGTGAGCAACACCACCCCGCCCTTGCGTTTCAGCCGGACTCTCAGGTTCCAGATCGGCGCCGCCCTGCTGGCGTTGATCGTCCTCTTCACCCTCTTCAGCCTCTATACGCTGAGAATGTTGGACGAACAGCGGGCCCAGAGCGTGGTCCTGAGGCTGGCGGGAGAGCTCCAGGCCACCGCACAGCACATGGCCATGCAGGCCATGAACTATGCGGAGAACCGTCCCCTCGACAACGCCGCCTATAAACGTGACCTGCGCCTCTACTTCCAGGATCTGATGGCCAACACCCGCCGCTTCGACGACCTCTGCATGGCCTTCTCCAGCGGCGACTTCCAGGAGCAGCTGGATCAGGAGATGCCCATGAAAGTCTCTCTGGGCTCCGCCACCCTGGCCGCCGCCCGAGAGCTCGAACGCCAATGGAACGCCTTCGCCCGAAAACTCCGGAAGACGCTCGGCAAGGCCGACATGCCGCATCTTTCGGAGGCGGCCCGTCTCATCGTCGAGAACAACCCCGTTCTGCTGCAGCGCACCCACGATCTCCTCGAAGCATTGGATGCCGATCTGCGCCGGCAGGAGCGTCAGACCGGCCTGGTGGTGCGCCTCTCCTTCGCCGGCGCCCTGCTCATCGCCGCCGGCATCATGTTCTGGTTCTTTCGCAAGGTGATCCACCCTCTCGACCGCATGGTGCGCGGCTTCAGGGAAGTGGCCACGGGCAACTTCTCGCACCGCCTGCCGGTGGAGAGCGACAACGAGCTGGCCCTGCTGGCCACCACTTTCAACGAGACCACCAGCCGCCTGGACACGCTCTTCCGGCTCACCGCCCGGTTGCAGGAGGGCAGCGACCTGAACGAGACCCTGGCGTTCGTCGCCCACGAGTTTCCCCGCCTGCTGCCTCTCGACTGGGTGGGCGCTCTCTTCGTGGCCAACGACGGCCTCATTCAACTGGAAGGCGCCTACAGCGACGGCAAGCCCGAACGGCTCGGCATCCTCCGCTTCCCCCTGGCCAACACTCTATTGGAAGAGTGCATGGAGAGCGGCCGCCCGCTGCACATTCCCGACGTTCACGAGGTGGCCACCCTCAACAGCAGCTACCGCTTTCTCGAGGTGCTGGCGGAGCGGCACCGCCGCGACGCCATCTTTCTGCCGGTGGCCACCCACGCCCCTCTCCCGGGCGTGCTGGTCTTCGCCACCCGCCAAGCCAACGCTTACCGCCCGCTCCATTTGGAACTGCTGGCCAACCTGGTCACGGTGATCACCCTCAGCTTCAGCCGCACCCTGAAACTCGCCGAACATGCCCGCCTGGCGGCCATCGGCCAGTTCGTCACCGGCATCGCCCACGAGATCCGCACCCCTCTGGCCACCGTGGGAATGGCGCTCGACTACTCGCTGGAGAGAAGCTCTTCGGAGACCGAGAAACAGCGGCTCGAGCTGGCCCAGCGGGAGATGGCGCGCATCGACCGGCTCCTGGCCGAGGTGCTCCTCTACGCCAGGCCGCTCACCCTCAAGGTCGAGCGGGTCGAGCTGCGACCGCTGCTGCGGCAGGTGAAGGAGAGCCTGGCCGCCGAGGCTGCCGACAAGGAGATCGGGGTGGAAATCCGCTGCGACGCCGGCTTGTGGCTCGCCGCCGATCCCGACCGGCTGTTGCAGATCCTGCTCAACCTGGTGAAAAACGCCATCGACGCCGCCCCCGCCGGTACCGAGGTGACGTTGAGCGCCCGCCAGGAGGAGCGGGAAGTGGTCGTCATCGCGGTCCACAATGAGGGGCCGCCCATCCCGGAAGAGCGGCGCGAACGACTGTTCGAGCCTTTCTACACCACCCGCGCCCGGGGAACGGGCCTGGGGTTGGCCATCGTCCGCCGGCTGGTGGAGGCCCATGGCGGCGGCATCGAAGTGGTGTCGGAGGCGAAGCGGGGCACCACTTTCGAGGTGCGGCTGCCCCTTGCAGCCGGCTGAAAGGGGGCGAGCCCCCTCAGGCCGGCGCTTCGCCGCGGCGCCGGCGCGGCCAGGCCTGGATCACCGCGTTCACCAGGGTGGCCAAGGGAATGGCGAAGAAGACGCCCCAAAAGCCCCAGAAACCGCCGAACACCAGAATGGCGACGATGATGGCGATGGGGTGCAGGCTCACCACCTCGGAGAAGAGCAGCGGCACCAGCACGTTGCCGTCCAGCGCCTGGATGACGAAATAGGCCGCCGCCAGGTAGCCGAAGTCGGCCGTCCACCCCCATTGGAACCAAGCCACCGCCAACACCGGCAGGGTGACGACGGTGGCGCCGATGTAGGGAATGATCACGGACAGGCCCACCAGCAGGCTCAGAAGCATCGCGTACTGCAGGCCGAGCAGCACGAAAGTGACGTAGCTGGCCGCCCACACGACGAGGATCTCGATGAACTTGCCCCGCACATAGTTGGAGATCTGCCGGTCCACCTCGCGCCACACGTTCACGGCGATCTTGCGATCCTCCGGCAGAAGGCTGGAGACCCAGTCCAGCAGCAGCTTCTTGTCTTTGAGGAAGAAGAAGACCAACAGCGGCATCAGCACCAAGTAGACCAACACGGTGATCAGCCCCACCACCGAGGCCAGCGACCAGGAGAGCACCTTCTGCCCCAACTTTCCCACTTCGCCCCCGATAGCAGAGATCACCTCCTGCACCTGTTCGGCGGTGATCAGGCCGGGATGCTTTTCCGGAAGCATCATGAGAACCTGCTGTCCCTTGGTGATCATGTTGGGAAGCTGCTGCACCAGCTGGCTCACCTGGCGGGACAACAAGGGGAGCAAGCCGAAGAGAATGAGTCCCAGGGCGATGAGAAAGAGCACGAAGACGATGACCACTGCCACCATGCGCGGCAGCCCCAGCCTCTGCAAGGGCGCCACCAGGCCCTCCAGCAGATAGGCGATGACGATGCTGGCCAGCACCGGCGCCAGCATGTTGCCCATGGTGAGCACCACCACGAAGCCCCCCACCAGAAGGGTGAGCAGCACCACCAGCTGCGGATCGGAAAAGGTGCGGCGGAACCACTGGAGAATGAGTTGCACGCGGTCACTCCCCCCGCAACGCGCGGAAATGGCGGTGAAAGAGCGCCTCCAGCTCGTCGATCACCTCCCGCGCCGGCCGCCCGCCCAGCAGATGGGCGCTCATCAACCCCGAGGCCTCGTCCAACAGGCGATCGGGGTCCACCATGGGATAGGTGCGGCGCAGGCGCTTCATGGCGCCCACCACCGACTCCTTCTCCGGCCTGGGGATCTTGAGCGGCTCGCCGGGTGGCTCTTCTCTTCCCGCCTCCCCGGCGCTCCTCCGGTCGGCGAGAAACTCGGCGAAATCGAGCAGCGTGCGGCGACCGGCATCGTCCAACCGCTGGAACAGCCCCAGCAGGCGGCGCTCCTCGCGGGACGGCACGGCGGAGCCCAAGTTCAAGTCCGCACTCCCTGGTCGCAATAGTTGCGCGCGAACTCCAGCAGCTTGTCCATCACCCGCATGCGGAACTTCTGCTTCTGGTGGACGAAGGAGAAAGGGCGCTCCATGGGCGGATCCAGTTCCACCTTGGCCAGGGTTCCCAGCTTGAGCTCCTTCTCGATGGTGGCCTCGGAGACGATGGAGATGCCCATGCCCGCCTCCACCGCGCCCTTCACCGCCTCGGGGCTGCCCAGCTCCATGGCGATCTTGAGCCCCTCCTCGCAACCTTCGGCATGGCAGATGTAGTCCTCGATCACCTCGCGGGTGCCTGAGCCCTCTTCCCGGCAGATGAAAGGAAAGCGCATGATCTCCGGCAAGGAGACCACCTCCCGCTCCGCCAGGGGGTGGCCGGGCGGGACGATGGCCACCAGCTTGTCCATCAGACAGGTCTCCACCACCAGGTTCTTGTTGGCCACCGGCGCCTCCACCACACCCAGGTCGATGACGTTGTTCTCCACCATGGAAACGATGCCCTCGGTGTTGGAGACCTTGAGATGGATCACCACCTCCTCGTATTTCTTGCGGAAGTCGCCGAGGAGCGAGGGGAGCATGTACTCGGCGATGGTGGTGCTGGCGCCGATGGTGATGGCGCCGCCGATCTCGCCGGTCATCTCCTTCACCATGCCTTCCATCTCGTCGTAGAGATCGAAGATGCGGTCGGCGTACTCGTAGACCTTCTGCCCCGCCTCGGTGAGGCTGATGCGGTTGTGGGTGCGGTCGAACAGGCGGGTATTGAAATACTCCTCGAGCTGGCGCACCTGGAAAGTGACCGCCGGCTGGGTCATGTGAAGCTCTTCCGCCGCCTTGGTGAAACTGAGCAGGCGAGCCACCGTGAAGAACACCTGTAACCTGCGATCGGCCATGACGCCACCTTTGGCGGAATGATGGGATAAAACAATTTTATATTATAACTTGCTTACATTGGAAACTGTAGGCCAAGCTTCTCTTTCTCCAGACGCAAAAAAGCCCCGGTTTTCCGGGGCTCTCGATGGGAGCGACAGCGGTGGTCACGCCTTGGAAAAGGTAAGACCGTCCGGCGCCACGTCCACCCGGATGGTGTCGCCGGGCGCGAACTCGCCGGCGAGGATCCTTTGCGCCAGGGGATTCTCCAGCTCGTGCTGGATGGCCCGCTTGAGCGGCCGGGCGCCGTAGACCGGGTCGAACCCCGCCTCGCCCAGTTTGTCCAGGGCCGCTTCGGTGATCTCCAGCTTGAGATCCCGCTCCTCCAACCGCTGGCGCAGATAGCCGATCTGGATGTCGGTAATCTTGCGGATCTGCTCCTTGGCCAAGGGGTGGAACACCACGGTCTCGTCGAGGCGGTTGATGAACTCGGGCCGGAAGTGCTGGCTCACCACCTCCATCACCGCGGTCTTCATCGCCTCGTAGTCGCCGGTGCGCGCCATCTCCTGGATGAGCTGCGAACCGAGGTTGGAGGTCATCACCACCACGGTGTTGCGGAAATCCACGGTGCGCCCCTGGCCGTCGGTGAGCCGGCCGTCGTCCAATACCTGCAGCAGCACGTTGAAGACGTCGGGGTGGGCCTTCTCCACCTCGTCCAGCAGGATCACCGAATAGGGCTTGCGCCGCACCGCCTCGGTGAGATAGCCGCCCTCCTCGTAGCCCACGTAGCCGGGCGGCGCGCCGATGAGTCGGGCCACCGAGTGCTTCTCCATGAACTCCGACATGTCGATGCGCACCATCGCCTCTTCGGTGTCGAAAAGAAACTCGGCCAGCGCCTTGCACAGCTCGGTCTTGCCCACCCCGGTGGGGCCGAGAAAGAGGAAACTGCCGTTGGGACGGTTGGGATCGGCAAGCCCCGCGCGCGCCCGGCGAATGGCGTCGGAGACCGCTTTGATCGCTTCGTCCTGGCCCACCACCCGCTTGTGCAGCGCCTCCTCCATGTGCAGCAGTTTCTCGCGCTCCCCTTCGAGCATCTTGCTCACCGGGATGCCGGTCCAGCGCGACACCACTTCGGCGATCTCCTCCTCGGTGACCTTGTTGCGCAACAGCTTGAACTCCTGCTTCTCCGCTTTGGCGGCGGCCTCGAGCTGCTGCTCCAGTTGAGGAATCACGCCGTACTGGATCTCCGACATGCGCTGCAGGTCGCCGGCGCGTCGGGCCGTCTCCAGTTCGATGCGGGCGCGCTCAAGCTCCTCCTTGATGTGGGTGGTGCCCTCCACCGCCGCCTTCTCGGCCTTCCAGATCTCTTCCAGATCGGAGAACTGGCGCTCCAGATCAGCGATCTCCTCTTCCAGCGCCTCGAGCCGCTTCTTCGCCGCCTCGTCGGTCTCCTTTTTCAGCGCCTCGCGCTCCATCTTGAGCTGGATCAGGCGCCGGTCGAGCTTGTCCATCTCCTCCGGCATGGAGTCGATCTCCATGCGGATGCGCGAAGCCGCCTCGTCGATGAGGTCGATGGCCTTGTCGGGCAGCTGCCGGTCGGTGATGTAGCGGTGCGACAGGGTGGCGGCGGCGATGATGGCCGAATCGGTGATCTCCACGCCATGGTGCACTTCGTAGCGCTCCTTCAATCCCCGTAGGATGGCGATGGTGTCCTCCACGCTGGGCTCGTCCACCAGCACCTTCTGGAAACGGCGCTCGAGAGCGGCGTCCTTCTCGATATACTGGCGATACTCGTCGAGGGTGGTGGCGCCCACGCAGTGAAGTTCGCCCCGCGCCAGCGCCGGCTTGAGCATGTTGCCGGCGTCCATGGCGCCCTCGGCCTTGCCGGCGCCCACCATGGTGTGCAGCTCGTCGATGAAGAGAATGATGTTGCCCTCCGCCTTGGCGATGTCGTTGAGCACCGCCTTGAGGCGCTCCTCGAACTCGCCGCGGAACTTGGCGCCGGCGATGAGCGCCGCCATGTCCAGCGACAGCAGCCGTTTGTGCTTTAGCCCCTCGGGCACCTCGCCGTTGACGATGCGCTGGGCCAACCCCTCGACGATGGCGGTCTTGCCCACCCCGGGCTCGCCGATGAGCACCGGGTTGTTCTTGGTGCGCCGTTGCAACACCTGGATGGTGCGGCGGATCTCGGCGTCGCGGCCGATCACCGGATCGAGCTTGCCCTGCTCGGCCTTCTCGGTGAGGTCGATGGTGTACTTCTCCAACGCCTGACGCTGCTCCTCGGCGTTGGGATCGTTCACCGCCTGACCGCCCCGCATCTTCTCGATGGCCTGCTCCAGCACCCCTTTGGTGACCCCCGCCTTGCGCAGGATCTCGCCCACCTGTCCCTTGTCTTCCACGCAGGCGAGCAGAAAGAGTTCGGAGGAGATGTACTGGTCCCCCTTCTGCTGCGCCAGCTTGTCGGTGAGGTTGAGCAGGCGGTTGAGGTCGTTGGAGACGTGTACCTCCCCCTCAGCCCCCTGCACGCTGGGCAGGCGATCCAGCGCCTCGCCCAGGCTGGAGCGGAGCTGGTCCACGTTGACGCCCGCCTGGGTGAGCAGGTGGCGGATGCTGCCGCCTTCCTGGTCGAGCATGGCCACGAGCAAGTGCACCGGCTCGATGAACTGGTGGTCCCGCCCCACCGCCAGGCTCTGGGCGTCGGCCAGCGCCATCTGAAATTTGGTCGTCAATTTGTCCATCCGCATGATCGTTCAGGCTCCCCTAAAATCTTGAAGTCCAAGGCGAGATGGGGTTGAAGAGCGGAAATTCAAGCGGCTGCTCCCAAAAAGCCATCCTGCCCCTTCCCCAGCTCAATCGTACCAACGAGTGAACCCCTCCACCGGTTCACGGTCGGTGCGGTAGTTGTTCACCGGATGGCCGGCGTCCGGGTAGCCCAGAGAGAGGCCGCACAACAGCACCAGATCCTTCTCCAGCTCCAGTTCCCGGCGCACCACTTCCGGGTAGTCGGCCACCGAAGCCTGGGGACAGCTCTCCAGGCCGTGGTGGCGCGCCGCCAGCATCACGTTCTGGATGAACATGCCCATGTCGATCCAGGCGCCCTGTTCCATCACCCGCTCCACGAAGAAAAACAAGGCCGCGGGAGCGCCGAAGAAGCGGTAGTTGTCCTTCCACGCCTCCAGCCGGCGCGCCTTGTCGTCGCGCTCGATCTCCAGGGCGCGATAGAGCGCCATGCCGCACTCGAAACGGCGGCTCTTGTAGGGCTCGGGCCACGCTTTTGGATAATAGGGGTAGTCGGGCGCCGCCTTTTCGCCCCCCTCGAAAGCGCGCAGAAGCGCCCGGCTCAACCGCTCTTTGGCCTCTCCTTGGACCACCGCCACCTTCCAGGGCTGGAGATTGGCACCCGAAGGGCTCCAGCGAGCGGTGTCGAGGATCTTTTCGATCGTTTCGCGGGGCACTTCCCGCTCCAGGTAGGCGCGGCAGGAGCAGCGCCCGACGATGGCCTCTTCCACGTTCATCGGTACACCTTGCGTTTGAAAAGGTCGGTGCGGCGGCTCACCACCCGGTCAATGAAAAGGATGCCGTCGAGATGATCGATCTCGTGCTGCACGGCTCGCGCTTCGAACCCCTCCATCTCGTACTCCCGCTCCTCCCCGTGAGGATCGAAGGCCTTCAGACGGATCTGGGTGGCGCGGATGACGTTGCCCGTGTAGTCGGGCACCGAGAGGCAGCCTTCGCGTCCCACCTCGTAGCCCTCCCAGTGGGTGATCTCGGGGTTGATGAGCACCAGGTTGCCGTGGTTGGGCACCGGCTTGCGGGTGTTGGAACAGTCAACGATGCAGATGCGCTGGAAGCGCCCCACCTGGGGCGCGGCGATGCCCACCGCGGCGGGGCCGCGGCGGCGGGTGAGTTCCAGTCGTTCGACGAAGGCGCGCAGCTCGTCGTCGAACTCGGCGACCGGTTCCGAGACCTGCTTGAGCCGTTCGTCGGGAATGGTGAGGATCGGCAGCGGTTTCATCCCACCAGCGTCTCGACCGGCGAGATATTCACCTCGATGCCCTCCTCCCGCAAGGGCGCCAGAGCCGCCTCCAGCGTCTCCAAGGGCTCGGCGGCGATGCCGGCGATCTGCATCAGATAGACCGGCTGCTCCGCGGTGCCGGCCACGTCGGATTCGAGGTCGAAGATGTTGAAGCCATGCTCTGCCAGCACGCCGGTGACCCGGGCGACGATGCCGGCGCGGTCGGCGCCGCTCACCCGCACCATCAGATTGGGCACCACGTGGCGGTGCAACCCCCCTTCCATGGGGTCGATGTGGAGGCTCAGACCCAGTTCGCCGGCAACCGGCGCCAGCGCCTGCTCCAGCTCGCCGGCATCCAGCTCTCCGCTGACCATCATCATGATGGTGAAGTTGCCCCCCAGACGCAGCATGGAGGCCTCTCCCAGGTTCATGCCCTGTTCGAAAAGCGCCTGGGTGATCCGCGCCACGATGCCGGGCCGGTCCGCGCCGGTGAGCGTGAGCATGTACCAGTGGTTCATCAGTTCCTCTTCACGATTCGATCGTTTCGGCACGGCACCCATGCCCTCATTCTTCCGCCAGCCACACCAGCGTCGCCATCCGCCCGGTGGTGCCGTCGCGGCGATAGGAAAAGAAACGGTCGGCTTCCCGGTAGGTGCAGAACCCGCCGCCGTGGATCCCGGCCACGCCACGACGCCGCAAACGCAGCCGGGCCAGGGCGTAGAGATCGGCCAGCCAACGACCTCGCCCGCTGGGATGGAAAGCCGTCTCCGCCTTCCGGTCTTGCGTAAGAAAGGCGTTTCTGACCTCCTCCCCCACCTCGAAGGACTGGGGGCCAATGGCAGGTCCTAACCAAGCCATGATAGCCGAGGGGGGATCGGGAAAACAGTCCAGGGCCGCCTCGATCACCCCCGCCGCCAAACCTCGCCAGCCGGCATGCACCGCCGCCACCGCGGTGCCGGCGGCGTTGCACAGCAGTACCGGCAGACAGTCGGCGGTGAGCACCGCACACACCTCGCCCGGCCGGTCGCTGAAGCGGCCGTCGGCGCAGCGCTCCTCGCTGCCGGGCACGCGGATGCGGCTGCCGTGGACCTGGTCGAGCCACTCCACCGCTTCCGGCAGGCCCGCAACGGCACGCAGACGCCGGCGGTTCTCGGCCACGGCGACGGCGTCGTCCCCCACATGGTCCCCCAGATTGAGGCTGTTCCACGGCGGCGCGCTCACCCCGCCGCGCCGGGTGGTGGCGAGGGCGCGCACCGCGGGAGGCGCCGGCCAGTCGGGACGGAGGAACTCAACCATGAGCTTCGCGATCCCGCCGCAACAGCTCGAGCAGACGGGCGAAATCCTCCGGCAGAGGCGCCTCCCAGGCGAAGGACTCGCCGCTGGCGGGGTGTTCCAGCTCCAATCGGCGGGCGTGGAGCGCCTGCCGGCGGAAATCGCGCAAGGCCGCGGCCGTCTCTTCGGCGGCCTTCGACGGCAGTTTCAGCCGCCCGCCGTAGAGGGGGTCGCCCACCAAGGGAAAGCGAAGCCAGGCCATGTGCACGCGGATCTGGTGGGTGCGCCCCGTTTCCAGCTCCACGTCGAGAAGGGTGTGGCCGCGGAAGGTCTCCGCGATGCGAAAATGGGTCACCGCCGGCTTTCCGCCCGCCACCACCGCCATGCGCTTGCGCTGCACCGGGTGGCGGCCGATGGGAGCCTCCACCGTCCCCCCCGCCGTGGGCCGCCCCACCACCAGCGCCTGGTAGCGACGCTTGATGCATCGCGCCTGCAGCGCCTCCACCAGATTGCGGTGGGCCAGCGGCGTGCGCGCCACCACCATGAGGCCGGTGGTCTCCTTGTCCAGGCGGTGGACGATGCCGGCGCGCGGCAGGGCCTCGAGGGCGGGATCGTGGTGCAGGAGGGCGTTCTGCAGGGTGCCGTCGGGATTGCCGGCGGCGGGATGGACCACCAGGCCGGCCGGCTTGTTCACGACGATCAGGTGTTCATCCTCGTGGACGATCTCCAGGGGGATGGCCTGCGGGCGGCAGGGCACCTGGGCATCGAGCACCGCCTCCAGCTCCACCTGCTGGCCGGCGAAAACCTTGTCACGCGGCTTGAGCCGCACGCCATCCACCCGCACCCTCCCCTCTCGGATCCAACCCTGGAGCCGGCTGCGGGAGTAGTCGCTGAACAGGCGCGCCAGCGCCTGGTCGAGACGCAGCCCCGAAAGTTCGGCGCCGATGGTTTCGCTGTGGTGGATCTGCTGGGATGAACTCATGCCTGAAAACCTGTGGACGGTGGCCGCCAAGCGATCGCCGGAACGGGCGGCCTGCCAGAATCGGGGCGCCAGCCCCGGGCAATCGCATGAATTCGGCTCTCGAGTTGCCACGGAGCCCGGTTCGAGGGTCTGGACGGGGATGGCGGGGCGCCCGAGGCATGGACGCCGAGGCCGAGCCCACAGGAATGTGTTCACGGCGTCCCCGACACCCCCATCCAGACCCTCGAACCGGGCGGGGCCTGTTCCTGCGATTGCCCTGGGGAGCGGTCGCGAGGCCTTTAATGTGGGGTATAATCCCGCCACTTGCAACCGCCTCTTCTCCTTCCATGCGACGACTCATCTGGCCCATCCTGTTGGTCCTCTTTCTGGGCGGTTGCAGCCTGTTGCCCAAACAGAAGGACAAGACCGAAGGGTGGTCGGCCCAACGGCTCTACGCGGCGGCCACCGAGGAGATGCACGACGGCAACTACCAGAAGGCGATCGACTACTACCAGAAGCTCGAATCCCGCTACCCCTTCGGCAAATACGCGCTTCAGTCCCAGCTTAACATCGCCTACGCCTACTACAAGAACGACGAGCCCGACTCGGCGCTGGCCGCGCTGGACCGGTTCATCCGCCTCCATCCCGATCATCCGGCGGTGGCCTACGCCCTCTATTTGAAGGGGCTGGTGAACTTCACCCAGAACATGGGCTTCTTCTCCCGTTTCCTGCCCACCGACAATTCCCAACGGGATCCCGGTTCCATCCAGGACTCCTACAACGATTTCGCCGAACTGGTGCGCCGCTTCCCCGACACCGAGTACGCCAAGGACGCCCGCTTGCGGATGCTCTATCTACGCAACCAGCTGGCCCGCCACGAACTCCACGTGGCTCGCTACTACCTGGACCGCGGCGCCTGGCTGGCGGCCGCCAACCGCGCCCAATACGTGGTGCAGCACTACCAATACACGCCTTCGGTGAAGGAGGCGCTGACCATCATGATCGTCGCCTATGCCAGGATGGGGGAGGATCAGCTCTATCGCGACGCGCTGCGCGTGCTGGCCTACAACGAGAAACGCGGAAACTTCCCCACCCTGAAACAGGGTAAGAAGACCCTCGCCGAAAAGATCTGGGATTTCCTCGAACTGGACAAGAACTGATCCGCGTTCGAAGCGAATCCCACCGCCCCGGACTCCTTCAATTGCCGTTGCGGGGTATCACCTCCAACAGCTCCAGGTCGAAGACGAGCGCTTCGTTGGGGCCGATGAGACCGCCGGCCCCTCGACGGCCGTAGGCCAGCTCCGGCGGAATGAAGACTTTCCAGCGTGCCCCGGGTTTCATGTGGGTGAGCGCCTGGGCGAACCCTTTGATGACGCCTCGCAAGGCGAACACCGCCGGCTGGCCTCGATCCCTGGAACTGTCGAACTTGCGGCCGTCGATGGTGCGTCCTTCATAATGGACCTTCACCTTGTCGTCCATGGTGGGCGGCGTCCCCTTGCCGGGGCGGATCACCTGGTACTGCACTCCGCCGGGCAACTGTCGAATGCCGGGTTTCTTAGCATTCTCCGCAAGAAACCTCCGGGAACGGGCCAGCGCCTCTTCGGCCTTGCGCCGAGCCTCCTCCCGGTTCTTCTGGGTGCGCTCCTTGAGCACCTCACTCATCTCGTCCTCGCTCAGCTTGAGCGGATTGCCGTTGATCACGTCGGCCACCGCCTCGCCGAAGGCGGCGCCGTCCAGCCGGCCGATGCCCTCGGCCTTGAGCATGCGCGCCATGCGCACCCCCAGCACGTAGCTGTAGCGCTGATCCAGGGTTTTCAACTCGGCAGCCCGCGGGGTACCGGCCAGCAGCAGCCCGCAGACCGCCAGGGAAAGGATACTTCTGTTCATCGGCTCGCTCCTCGAGAGGGGATTGCACAAGAAACGGCGCCCGGATCAGGCGCCGTCCAACAACAAAGAGAAATCGACGCTGCGCACATTCTTGGTGATGGCGCCCACCGAAATGTCGTCCACGCCCGTCTCGGCGATGGCGCGCACCCGCTCAAGATCAACGCCGCCCGACGCCTCCAGGCGGGCTCGCCCTCCGTTCAGCGCCACCGCCCGGCGCAGGGTCTCCAGGTCGAAATTGTCCAGCAACACCCGCCGGGCGCCCGCGGCCAGCGCCTGCTCCAACTCCCCGAGGTTCTCCACCTCAATCTCGATCTTCACCTCGGGATGGAGGCTGCGCGCCTGCTCCAGCACGGCCTTGATGGAACCGGCGGCGGCGATGTGGTTCTCTTTGATGAGGATGGCGTCGTACAACCCCATGCGATGGTTGTGCCCTCCTCCGCAAGTGACGGCGTATTTCTGCGCATGCCGCAGACCGGGAAGCGTCTTGCGCGTGTCCAGGATTCGGGCTCCCGTCCCCGCAACGGCCCGCACATAGGCCGCGGTGGCGGTGGCCACGCCGGAAAGGGTCTGGAGAAAATTGAGGGCGGTGCGTTCCGCCGTGAGGATGGAGGCCACCGGCCCCTCGATGCGGCACACCTCGCTGTCGCTCGCAAGAAGATCTCCATCGGCCGCCCGCCAATGGACTCGAACCGAACCGTCCACCTGGCGGAAAGCTTCCTCGAACCACTGCCTTCCCGCCAGCACCGCCCGTTCCCTACAGAGCAGCCGAGCGCTCCCGGAACCCCTGTCGGCCACCAGCTCCGCGGTGAGATCGCCGCCCCCCACGTCTTCGGCCAGCGCCCTTTTCACGTCGCCGTGAACGATCTTCTGATCGCTGAAGAATTTCACGACCGCGCGCTCTCAAGCCGGCAGGATGCGGGGCGAGTGACGCGCCACCCGCCGGCTCAATAACTGGTGCAGATAGTGCAGAGCCCGTTCCATGAAGGGCTGATCGATCTGTTCGAGCACCGAGGCGTGGCCCTGTCGGAAAAGCTCCGCGAGCCGTTGGCTGGTGTGTTCGGCCAGCTTGCGCCCACGCATGTCCACGAAGAGCAGGAGGTCGGCGATCTCGCTGCGCCACACCAGCTTGCCACGGTACTCTTCTCCCTCCGTGGCCTCCCAGCGGACCCAATCTCCCTCTTTCAGAGAGGCCACGAGCCGGTCCCACCGATCCGGCTCCGAAGGGTACGCTGTGTCGCCGAGCGGCTTTTCCTCATCCTCTTCCGTGATGGGTTCGGATAAGCAGGGGCCATCCCCCCGCGAGACGGCCGCATAGCAACCTTCCAGACGTTCCAACAGCTGCGCCGCCTTCTTGGAGTCGTAGGCGATGGAAGCGAATCCCCGGCGTAGTTCTCCCAGCAGATCGGGAGCCTCTTTTTCGATGGAAACGGATTCTTCTCGAGACTCCAAGTTCCAGGAGCCCCGCGCCAGCCTTGTCGCCACCCCCAAAGCATCGCGCCAAGCATCGCTCTCTTCCCCTTCACGCAGCAGCACGAGTGTGAGCACGTCGCGCCACACGTCTTCAAGGATCTCTCGCACCACATCCGGAAGCTCCTCACTGACCAGTCGGTCGAGAAGAGTGTTCACGCGACGACGCGCCAAGGCCAGCTGCTCCTTGCCCCGAGCCACTTGCGACAGGCGTTCCTCCGCCACTCTTGCCCCCCGCTCTTCTTGAGCCAGAAAGGCTTCGAAGCGGCAGTTCGCCTCCCGGTAGAGGTCTGGATCCCCCGCATCCCCTTCCAGAACGATACATACCGTATCCTGGATCATGGCATAGACATTGTCTTCGGTACAGTCTGTTCTTCCTGCCCAACGGACCGCAGCTCTGGATAGGTTGTTGATCAACAGACGCGCGGGATGGCGATTGTCGGTGAGAAAGGTCTTGTCACGAATTGCGATCTGTAGAACCGGTATCTGCAGGCGAACCAGCAGCACTTTCATGGAGTCGGGTATCAAAGAGTCGTCGAGAACAAAATCGAACAGCATGGTGACGATGTCAAGGATCTGCTGGTCCAACTGATGCAGCTTGGCGTGCTCTTGCGCCATCTTCTCCTTCAATTTCACCACCAGTGTTTCTTTCCACCGGCGTTGGATGCTACGCATCTCTTGGAGATTCTCAACCTCCCTAAACCGCTCTCCCTTCAACCCTTCTACCACCTCCATCAGCGTGTCGGGTCTCAATGCGGGCCCTGGTTTGGAAGCGGCTCCTGCCAAAGATCCAACCATCTTCAGGTCCTTGCGGTCCTGCTCGTCCATTTGGCGCATCAGGCCAAGTACCGAAAAGATGGTGGCCTCGTCCTGCGCCGCTCCGGAAGGGACGATATTTTCAGGTGTCCTCGGATGCGGAGGTAGAGGCAGAGCGCGTTGCCGAACTGCCGTCCGTTTCATTTTCAACCGAGATTCCACTGGCTCCAGACCGAGATCGCGAAGCGCTGCGATGGTGGGCTCGAAGAGCAGGGAGAGCTTTGGCATCAACTCTTCGGCCAGCGTCTGATAGAAAAGAAAACGGGAAGCCGGTGTTCCTTCCCAACCAGAAAGAGCCATTCGCAAGCAGTTGGCGATCACCTGGGGGGAAAGCGGCGTTCCATTGGGCGGCAGATCCTTGGGCTGCACCACGGCGGCCAAGTAGGAAGTAACCTCTTTGTAAGCCGGCTGCAGGCGAGTGGTGGCTTGGTGCGACACCCGGAGGATGACCAGATCTTCCTCCAGCTTTTCGTTGTTCACCAGCTCCAACGCACCCTGGTCTCCGGCAGAACTGGTGAAGGCGTGGATGAACTCCTCGAGATAGGCTTCATAATGGAGAAAGAAGGTCTCCACCGCCTTGAGCAGATTGGCGCGAAACACCTGGCCCACAGCCACCTGCCTTTTTGGGAGCTCCCGGGCCGCGTGGGCAAAATCGTGGCGCGCTTCATCGTTGGGAGCCTGCTCCATCTTCTCGAAGAAGCGCTCCTGCAAAGCAGAAAAATAGATGTCGAGCCGGGCATCCAGCCACTCCGCCACCCGCCGGCTGAAAAGAGCGGCCAGCCTCTGCAATTGGGGCCGGGTGAGCACCGATTTGTAGGGCTTCGCCATGAATGTGCCCTTTCTCAATCGTTGTTATGGTGGCTGGTTACAGGAGGACATCCAGGAAATCTCCCTTCCCTTTCGTTTCGCCCCTTTCTCGCCGCTGAAGTCTTCTCCATAATGGGAGGTTATACCCCTTTCACCCTACCCACATGGAACCAAACAATACAATGTGTTTTTAAACCAGTTCTTAACAAAATGACTTCAAGTTGTTGAGTTTAAATAATCATAGACGATTTTTCGATTTTTTTCCGTGACGACCGTCCAAGCCAGACCCATTGTAACGGCATCGCCGCCGAAATCCCCGCCGAATCCACCGCAATAAGATGGCACACTGTGGAGGTCGAAGTTGCACTGGTCTCAAGAGTCGGGCTACCGACCAAATGCCGATGTCCCCATGACGATCCCTTCAAATCCGAGAAATGCCGAAGAAGCACTATGGCTCGAGGGCGCCCGAAGGATCCCGTCGCCCAACTGCGACGACCGACCCGAAGGCATCGCCGTGGACTTGGTGGTGATCCACGGTATCAGTCTTCCGCCGGGCGTCTTCGGCGGCGATTGGATCGAACAGCTCTTTCTCAACCGGCTGCCCAGATACCGGCACCCGTTCTTCCGGGAGATCCACCATTTGCGGGTCTCCAGTCACCTGCTCATCCGGCGTGACGGCGCGCTGGTGCAGTTCGTGCCACTGAACAGACGGGCCTGGCATGCCGGCGTCTCCTCGTTCCAGGGGCGCGAACGGTGCAACGACTACTCCATCGGCATCGAGCTGGAAGGCGCCGACCGGATCCCATACACCGATCTTCAGTACGATGTTCTGGCCCGAACGATCCGGCGGATCATGAGTCGTTTCCCCGCCATCACCCCGGAGCGCGTCGTCGGCCATTGCCACATCGCGCCGGATCGAAAAACCGATCCCGGTCCCGCTTTCGAGTGGCGACGAATCCGCGAGCTGCTGGCGTCCCGGCCATGAAGTGGCTGCCGTTGATCCTGCTGTTGGCCGCGACCTCCGCCCCATTGCAAGTCGTCGACGATACCGGCCAGAAGGTGGTTCTCACCCGCCCCGCCCGGCACATCGTCACCCTGGCGCCCCACGCCACCGAGCTGGTGCTGGCATTGGGGCTGGAATCGCGCCTGGCGGCGGTGGCCGATTTCGCGAACTATCCACCGGCGCTGCGCCGGGTGCCCCGCCTGGCCGCCCTGGGGCCGTTGGACCGTGAGCGGTTGTTGCAGCTCCGGCCCGATCTGGTGGTGGCCTGGCAGTCTGGCAACCGACCGGCGGACCTGAGCTGGCTGGCCGCCGCGGGCATCGCCGTCTATCGCACCGAGCCGCGCCACCTGGCCGACATCGCCGCGGCTTTGCGCAAGATCGCCCTACTGGCCGGCGTGCCGCGGGTCGGCGAGCGGGCCGCCCGCCTCTTCGAGAAGAGGCTGTCGGCCGCCTGCGCCTCCCGCCGGCACGCAGCACCGCTGCGGGTCTATTACCAGATCTGGCCGGACCCGCCCATGACCGTCGGCGGCCGCCACTGGATCAACGAGCTGTTGCAACGGGCGCGGCTGGCGAACGTCTTCGCCGACGTGCCGGCGGGAGTGATCCGCATCGGCCGGGAAGCCGTGCTCAGCCGCCCCTACGATCTTCTTCTCACCGCCCGCCCGGCGACCGATCCCAATCCCCAGGATGCCCCTGCGGTCGCCATACCCCCTGCGCTGGAGCGCCCCGGTCCCCGCCTGGCGGAGGGGCTGGAGGAGCTCTGTAGGAATTTGCCTACACCCGCTTCCGCAGCCGCCGACAGACTGAAGACGCCCCTTTTGAGAAACTGAATCCGTCGCCGAAGCAAGGAGACTCCAGGAAGGAGAACGGAACAGGGAAGTTTCCTTCAGGGAAGGCCCAAGGAAGATCCAGAGCAAGCCTGGCGACACCCCGGTCACACGAAATGTGGCCGGGTTTTTTTCTGCCGCCCGGAGGAGAGCAGAAGTACCACCACGCCGACGGTGATGGCGGAGTCGGCCAGGTTGAAGGCGGGCCAGTGCCACTGCTGCCAGTGGAGATCGAGAAAATCGGTGACCCGGCCCATCCGCAGCCGATCCACCAGATTTCCCAATGCGCCCCCCAGGATCAACGCCAACGCCAGGGCGGTGAGCCCTTCGCCAGAACGAAGGCGCCGCAGCCAGATGACCAGCGCACCGGCCACGACCAGGGTGAGCGCCACGAAGAACCAGCGCTGCCAGCCGCCCGCCTCGCTGAGAAAGCTGAAGGCGGCCCCCTCGTTGAAAGTGAGCACCAGATTGAAGAAAGGGAGCACGCTGCGCACCTCCCCCGGCTCGAAATGGGCCAGCATCCACCCCTTCGTGAGCTGGTCCGCCAACGCCACTCCGACTGCCAGCAGCAGCCAGGGCGTGGTGGAAAGCCGCTCAGGCAAAACGGCGCTCCTCTCCGCGCCCCTCCACGTTCTCCACGCAGCGGCCGCAGAGCTGAGGATGATCGGGATGAGTGCCCACGTCCTCCCGGTGGTGCCAACAGCGGACGCATTTGGGATGACTGGAAGCCGCCGCCGCCACCTTCAGCCCGGTCACTTGGGTCTCCACCGCTTCCGGCCCCGCCTCGGCCAGGGGCTTCAGCCGGGCATGGGAGGTGATGAGGGCGAAACGCAGCTCGTCCTCCAGTTTCGCCAGGCTCTCGCGGAGCTTGCCATCGCAGTAGAGCACCACCTCGGCGTCCAGGGAAGAGCCGATTTCGCCCGCCTTGCGCATCCCTTCCAGCACCCGGCTCACCTCGCCGCGCGCTCTCAAGAGCCGCTGCCAGTCGGCCTCGTCCAGCCGCCCGCCGCCGGCGGCTTCTCGGGGAAAACGGTGCCAATGTTGGGTGAAGACAAACTCGTCCCGCTCACCGGGCAGATGCTCCCACGCCTCCTGAGCGGTGAAACTGAGAATGGGCGCCAGCCAGCGAACCATCGCTTCCGCGATCTGATGAATGGCGCTCTGGCAGGAGCGGCGCGCCGGGCTTTCGGTCTTGCAGGTGTACTGCCGGTCTTTGATCACGTCCAGATAAAAACCGCCCAGCTCCACCACGCAGAACTGGGTCACCTTCTGATGGATGAGGTGGAAGTTGTAGTCCCGGTAGGCTTCCACCACCTCCTGCTGGAGCTTGCGCGCCTGCCCCAGGATCCAGCGATCGAGCTCCACCATCCGCTCCGGATCGAGGAGATGCCGCGCCGGATCGAAATCGAACAGATTGGCCAGCAGAAAACGGAGCGTGTTGCGCAGCCGCCGGTAGGCGTCGGCCATGCGCCCCAGAATCTCGTCGGAAACCGCCATCTCCGCCCGGTAATCGGTGGCCGCCACCCAGAGGCGGACGATGTCCGCGCCGAGGCTCTTCATCACTTTCTGCGGCTGCACCACGTTGCCCAGGGACTTGGACATCTTGCGCCCCTGGGCGTCCACGGTGAAGCCGTGGGTGAGGCAGGCACGGTAGGGCGCTTTGCCGGTCATGGCCACCGAAGTGAGTAGGGAGGACTGGAACCAACCGCGGTGCTGGTCGGAGCCCTCCAGATAGAGCTCGGCGGGGCGCTTCAGTTCCGGCCGGCGGTCGAGGACGCAGGCATGGGTCACCCCCGAGTCGAACCAGACGTCCAGAGTGTCGGTGACCTTGTCGTAGTGCGCCGCGTCGTCGCCCAGAAGCTCGGCGGGATCGAGCTCGAACCACGCCTCGATCCCCTTCTCCTCCACCCGTCGGGCCACCTCTTCGAACAGCTCCGGGGTTCGCGGATGCAGATCGCCGCTGTCGCGGTGGACGAAGAGGGTGATGGGAACCCCCCAGGTGCGCTGGCGCGAGATACACCAGTCGGGCCGGTTCTCCACCATGCCGCGAATGCGTTCCCGCCCCCACTCGGGGAGCCACCGCACCTGTTCGATCTCGGCCAGGGCCGCGCGGCGCAAGCCCTTCTGATCCATGCTGATGAACCACTGAGGGGTGGCGCGGAAGATGATGGGACTCTTGTGGCGCCAGCAGTGGGGATAGCTGTGGGTGAGCCGGCCTGCGCAAAGCAGCCGGCCCCGCTCCTTAAGCACTTTCACCACCTCTTCGTTGGCCTCGAACACCGGCCGGCCGCCGAAGAGCGGCAGATCGTCGCGGAAACGGCCGTCCCCCAGCACCGGATTGTCCACCTCCAGGCCGTATTCCCGACCCACCACATAGTCCTCCAGGCCATGACCGGGCGCGGTATGCACGGCGCCGGTGCCGGCGTCGAGGGTGACGTGCCCGCCGAGAATGATCGGAACCTTGCGGTCGTAGAAGGGGTGCCGCAGCTCCACCCCTTCCAGCGCAGCGCCCCGACAGCTCCCCAGGCGGCGAGGGCTCTCCACGCCCCACCGGGCCACCGCCTCCTCCATGAGCCCCTCGGCCACCAGCAACCGCTCGTCGCCGGCCTGGACGACCAGGTACTCCAGATCCGGGTGGAGCGCCACCGCTTGGTTGGCCGGCAGCGTCCAGGGAGTGGTGGTCCAGATCACCACCGAGAGCGGCCCTTCCCCGACCTCGGCCATGTCGCACCGGTCCAGAAAGGCGGCCTCGTCCACCACGGGAAAACGCACGTCGATGGCGGTGGAGCTCTTGTCCAGATAATCCACCTCCGCCTCGGCCAGGGCCGAGCCGCACTCGATGCACCAGTTCACCGGCTTGGAGCCCTTGTGCAGGTGCCCCGCCGCCACGATGCGTCCCAGCGAGCGGACGATGTCGGCCTCCTGCTGGAAATTCATGGTGAGGTAGGGGTTCTCCCAGTCGCCCACCACCAGCAGCCGCTTGAAATCGGCCATCTGCCGCTCCACCTGGCCGCGGGCGTAGTCGCGGCAAGCGCGGCGGAACTCGGCCGCGCTCACCTTCTGTCCCGGCTTGCCCACCCTCTTCTCCACCTGCAGCTCGATGGGCAGGCCGTGGCAGTCCCACCCGGGGACGTAGGGCGCGTCATAACCGTCGAGGGTACGGCTCTTGACGATGATGTCCTTGAGCACTTTGTTCACTGCGTGGCCGATGTGGATGTCGCCGTTGGCGTAAGGGGGGCCGTCGTGAAGAATGAATTTGTCGCAGCCGGCACGCGCTTCGCGGATGCGCCGATAGAGCTGCTTCTCTTCCCACTGCTTCAGCGCCTGCGGCTCCCGCCGGGCCAAGTTGCCACGCATGGGAAAATCGGTCTTGGGGAGGTTGAGTGTCTCCTTGTAGTTGTTGCTCACGGACTTCGATTCCTGTGGTGATGGTTGGCTCGATCAGAGAATGGCGGCGGCCGGCGCCAGGCTGTGGAAGCGCCTCGCCTCGGCGGCGTCCAGTTCGATCTGCCGGCGAAGCCGGTCGAAAGAGTCGAACTTGCGCTCCTCGCGGATGAAGCGGAGAAAGGTGACGCCCACGTGGGCGCCATACACCTGGCGGTCGAAATCGAACAGGTGCACCTCCAGCAGCGGGCGCGCGTCCCCCGCCACCGTCGGCCGCACGCCGATGTTGGCCACTCCGGGAAGATCCCCCTCCGCCAACCCCTGCACGGTGACGGCGAAAACGCCCTGCAAGGGACTCACCCGGCGGTGGAGGGGGATGTTCAAAGTGGGAAAGCCGAGGGTGCGCCCCCGCCGGTGGCCGCGACCGACCCGGCCGAAGATCTGGTAGGGACGCCCCAGGCAGGCTTCGGCGGCGGCCAGATCCCCCGCCATCAGTGCCTCGCGGATGCGGGTGCTGCTGATGCGGCACGCTTCCAGCTCCACGGTGGGCAGGCTCTCCACGCCGAAGCCGGCGCGGCGCCCCGCTTTCTCCAGCAGACGGAAGTCGCCGGCGCGGTCGCGACCGAAACGGAAATCGTCCCCCACGTAGAGATGGCGCACGG
>Ga0256841_1000243_pt1 | contig 59564 bp, 70 predicted proteins | sample 356308metaG_FD_185971 | JGI IMG/M metagenome (GOLD analysis project Ga0256841, IMG submission 185971) | Hydrothermal vent microbial communities from Mid Atlantic Ridge, Atlantic Ocean - 356-308 | ecosystem: Environmental > Aquatic > Marine > Hydrothermal vents | place: Atlantic Ocean: Mid... | reverse complement strand
AGCCCGCATTTCTCACCGACTTCCTGCTGCGGCGGCGTCATGCCGCGCGCTAAGCGGCGTTCACTCGGTCGGGCTGCTCGACATCGTGTCGACTATGCCTGCGCGGCCCTTGGTCGCGAACGCCGCTGATCACACGACCTGCCACCGCCTCGTTACGGAACCCGGTGAGAAATCCGGGCTAGCCTGCTCACCGGGTTCCGCGGCGAGGCGGCCGGCAGGTTACCGCGGCTGCGGTTGTTTCCCGGTGTTGGCAAGAAACTGCAGAAGGAATTCCCGGTTCTTGCGATCGTTGAAGGTGGCGGTATGTGGCCCGCTGGTGGCCAGAAAGGTTTTCGGTGGTTGTGCAGCCTGCAGCAGTTCCTGGCTAAAGGCATAAGGTATGACCTGGTCGTCTTTGCTGTGGATCAGCAATAGCGGGAGCGGTGCAATGTCCGCGATATAGTCGATCGGGTCATAGCCGCGTATGACACTCCAGGATACCGGGTACTGCAGCAGCCAGGTCAGCCAGCTTTGCGAGGTGGCGTAACGGGCAATGGCGCTGTAGCGGGTGAAGGCAGCATCGCTTATTACAGCGCTCAGGTTTTTCCTCGCCGCAGGGTCGGTGGCCGCAAAATAGATCGCCATGCTGGCGCCCAGGCTCTGGCCCAGCAGGTAGACCGGTTTTTTCCGCCCGGTGTTCTTATCCAGTACAAACTGAAATCCGGTGGCGATATCCTGCAATGCGCCCGGCAGCGTGGCTTTTCCCTGCGAATGGCCAAATCCGCGGTAGTCCAGCAGGAAGACCTGGTAGCCGCAGTCAGGCAACCAGGCCACGTTATGGATATGTGTGCTGATGTTTTCGGCATTGCCGTGCAGGAAATAGACGGTGCCGCGCAGCGGCGCCTTTGCTTTCAGCCACCAGCCGTGCAGGGTGAGATTGTCCCTGGATTCAAGGTAGACATCCTCGTAGTCAAGATGCAGCCGCTCCGGTGTCTGTACCAGGGTTTTCTGCGGGAAGAAAAAAATACCTGAGCAGCCGCTGAGGCCGTGCAGCATGAGGAAGGCGGTTATGGCGGGCAGTATGCGCATGACTAGAAGAAGTGCTGGTAACTCAGTCCGACTTCATTGAAATCCCGGTCGTCATGCCATTCACGCCGGAAATTGAAGCGCAGTGCGTTATCCCTCGATAACACCAGGTTCTGGATGAAGGTGAACTTGAGACGATATTCTCCACCGGCAAACTGTTCGGCATGGAACTCTGCATGGCCGGTTCCGATTTTACTGTGGTAAAGACCACCCGCTGCTGCGCCCAGTGCAGGCTCGACCCAGGTATCGAAGGTGGAATTGGCTTCAAGGCGCCCGGTCAACAGGGCATAGACCATGCCATCGCCAGGCAGTGACCAGGAATAGCCGCCGCCGCCGGAGACATGTGCGACCGGCCGATCCTGGTCGTCCGAATAGACGCGCTCCAGTCCACCGCGTACACGCCAGGATATCGGTTTGAAGAATCGGCTGCGTGGCGTCAGGGAAAAGATGTCGGCAAAATCGGCCTGCTGGACCACGACAGTGCCGGACGAGTTTTTCCGGCGCAGCACGATGTTGGCGATATTGATCTGTGCGCCGCGCAGGTAACCGGATTCGTTGTCCTCCAGGCTGTGATAGGACATCCTGAACCCCAGTTCGGTCCAGGATTTGCCGCGCCGTTCCAGGGCGCCGAATGTCACACGTTTGGAGTGATGTCCGTTTTCGGGTCTGACCGGTGCCGCGATTTCCACTGCTTTCCCGGGCGGGTAGCGGTTCATCATGGCCAGTAAGCGGTAGCTCTTTTTCGCAATCAGCGGATCGCGTGCCTTGCGCGTCTGGCGCAGCCGTAGCAGCTTGTAGGCGGTTTCGAGCAAAACCCGCTGCCTTGCGGCCGGCAGCGAGTGAAAATCAGGGTCCTGCTCGTCAATGGGCTGCTCGAGCAGTTTTTCCAGGCGAGCCTGATCGCTCTCAGGCAGGTCCCGGATCATCTGCTTTACGATGGTCTGCTGCGATGGCCGGAAAAAGGTTCCTTCCACAAAACCCGCGCGTTCCACTGCGCGTACCGTATCCACCGGTATGGCGGTTACCACGAATTCATCGGTTAACTCGGTACCCGGTCGCGCGACCTCGAGCAGTTCCAGCAGCCGGTAGGAACAGTTTTCGGTAAAGAAGTAATAGTCAAAATTGACTTCCTTCAGCTCCCACAGGTGTGTCACCAGGGTTTCGACTTCTTCGGGTCGCAGGTTCAGTTTGTACTCCTGGATATCGCGTTTTTCGATCTGGTTGTATTCCTGTATTTTCCTGAAGTAGGGGGTGACGATAAACAGCCCCGGGTAACCGCCGGTAAGTCCTTTCCACGCGTAGGCCACGGAGTTATCGTCGTCGGTGATGTTGGCCCCGAAGTTCACCGCGTAGGAAAGCCAGTCAGACCAGTTTTCATCATTGGCGGGGTCCAGTCGCAGCAGGGTATGACCGAACATGGAGGACGGGCTGTTGAGCTGGTAGGTGGGGAACACCATGGTGACGCTTCCGGCGTGTATCAGTCCCCGCCATTCGGTATAGTCGCTGCAGGTAACCGCCGGAAGCCGCGCTGCGTCAATCTCAAGCTGTTTCGCCAGCCAGTTGAAGCGCGCCGGGTACCGGCATAGTGCATGTCCGTTACCGTTGGGTTGTTCCACGAAAAATGCCGCCAGCGTTGCCATAAGCTCGTGTCGCGGACTGGTTTTCCCGTCGGCGGCATAAAAGAAATTCGCATCGTCAACGGAGCTGATGAATCCCCTGTGCATGTAACCGGTCGGTTTGTAGTGCAGCAGGTTCAGCCACTCCGCCTGTTGCCAAAGGTCTTTATCGAAAGAGCGTTGCTGAAGATCCGCAACATAGCCCTGCCGCCCGGCGTGCGCCGGTACCGGTGTGCAGAGTGCACAGGTGAGAACCAGGAAAACAGGGAGGAGTGTCTGCATTGGAATAAAAAATGCCCCGCATCAGGAATGATGCAGGGCACACCTGCGGCTTGATGTGCGGATAGACTAGACCGCGTATTTTGCCAGCAGCGGGTCGTTTTTCATGATCTCGTTGACCGAGTAAAGCGCCTGTTCGGCGGTAACGTTCTCACTCGGGAATATAGTGGTGAAGTTTTCATGCATGACCCGGGCGAAGGTGTCCCGGTCCTGCTGTTCAACGCCGATCATGACCGCCACGGCATTCAGCGCGTCACCGTGCCCGCGTGCCACGTCTTCGGAAAATTCGTCCATGATGGCCGCTGTATTGATCATGGCATTACCGCCATACGTCAGCGTGCCATCGGTAGAGCAACCGTTGGTGCCGCTGGTCATGCCGAAGGTCTTGTTGCCGGAAGTGCCATTGGTGGTACTGGCAAGAAAGTGTGGGCCGCCACCGGACTGGCCGTCAAACAGCATGTTGCCCCAGCCGCAATCCGGGCCACCGGGTGCTTCTGCAAAAACAGCCGATGATGCGATCAGAAGAACTGTACCCGCCAAACATTTTTTCATCCGTAAATCTCCTCGAGGTTGTTATTTAAGCTATTGGGCGCACATAAATAGCCAGCCGATGGTATAACGATCGCGGGCACGGGGCAAGCAGCGTTCCGGATACGGGCGATATTTCAGCCGCAAGCCGGCGGCAGGCTGCGATGATCCGTCGGCGGCTTTGTGGCAGAATTCATGTCAGCGTAGCGGGCGGAGGAGCAAAGGGGAGATGAATGGCCGGCACCATGGCGAGTCTGCGCCGGGGGATGGTTCGGGTATAGCCCGGATCATTTTCAACGGCGAGCATCTGCCCGGGCGCATTCTCGTTTTTTGCCTTGGCGTGGAACTGGCGTTTGTCGTGCTGGATGCCGTGGTGAACTACGCGGAGCTGACGCAACTGGGGCCGCTGCAACGGCTGTTCAATATCACGCGCGAGGATGGTCTGGCGACCTGGTTCATGGTTTCCCAGACGCTGGTCGCAGGCCTGGTGCTCTGGGTGATTTTCCTGGTCAGCCGCAGCCGGGGTGAGAGGCGTGGTGTACAGCTGGCATGGGGTTTTCTGGCCGGGTTTTTTACGTACATGTCGGCAGACGACGGTGCGAAAATACATGAACGCATGGGTTCGGTGTTCTCCGAGCTGAGCGAGTCCGTGGACCCCGGTGATGCGTCGGGCCTGGCCGCGCGCCTGCAGGAACTGTTCCCCAGCTATGAATGGCAACTGGTGATGCTGCCGCTGCTGGCTGCGGCGGGACTGTTTATGGTGGTGTTCCTGCTGCGGGAAATCCGCGACCGGCAGGGGCGCTTACTGTTGTTGCTTGCACCGGTTTTCATGGCGGTGGCGGTCGGGCTCGATTTTATCGAAGGGCTGGACGATGAGCACGCATGGAATATCCAGGTCTGGATCCGGGAAGCGTTCGGTCTGAGTGCCTATACCGTCCGGCATTTTGCCAAATCGCTGGAGGAATTCCTCGAGATGGTGGCAATTTCGCTGTTGCTGGTGTTATTTGTACGCCATTTGATAAAAAAACTGCGTGCACGCCTGTTGATCGACTTCCGGGGTCAGCGGGCACCGGAATAAAGACCTGCCGGCCTTCAGGTTTCCACCGGCCAGCGTCTGAACGTCCCGTTCCTGCATTTCGGGCAGGGGGGGATGCGCGCCGTGTGGTGAAAATGCAGGGCTTCGCCGCACGCCGAGCAGTACAGTGTGCCGGGCCCGGTGACTTCCCCACTGTGATAGGGCGGGTCTTTTTCCAGTTCTTCCTGCAGTTCTGTCCACTCGACCCTGGTCCGGTCCGCGACGCGGCTGAATATTTCCAGCAGGCGGCTTTCGATCTGCTCGATGTCAAAACGCAGCCAGTCGCCCAGTTCATGGCTGGTTTCCGCCAGGTGCCGGCCGGCGTCCTGGAGATCCCGCTTCAGGTACCCGGCGACCTTTTCGGCCTCGTCGTGGGTCAGTTCTTCCAGCTCCACGGCGGTTTTACGGGCTTTTTCGATGCCGTGGCGGATGCCGGGCGGCGCGTTCGTACCGGCCTCTTCCAGCGCATGGCGAAGGCGCTCCATCATGCGGTTATAGGCCTGTACGAGTTTGTCAGAGACGGGGCTGGTCACCATGCACTCCTGTTATACCGGGCAGCTCAGTTACAAGTTTAGTTGCTTTGGCGCCGTCTGTGTATTGTTCGAGCCGCACGCGGTACGGTATTCTTCGCGCTTTATACGGTGAGACAGGCAATCGGGATGGAAGCGCAGTACAACCCGCAGGAAATCGAGACCAGGATCCAGCAGCAATGGGCCGAGCAGGGCACTTTCCGCGCGCTGGAGGACGATTCCCGCGAAAAATACTACTGCCTGTCCATGTTTCCCTACCCCAGCGGCCGCCTGCACATGGGGCATGTGCGTAACTACACGATTGGTGACGTGATATCCCGTTACCAGCGTATGCGGGGCAAAAATGTGTTACAACCGATGGGCTGGGATGCCTTCGGCCTGCCGGCGGAAAATGCCGCCATCAAAAACCGCGTACCCCCCGCCCAATGGACATACGAAAACATCGATTACATGCGTGGCCAGCTGCAGCGCCTGGGCTTTGGCTATGACTGGGAGCGTGAGCTGGCCACCTGTGACCCCGCCTATTATCGCTGGGAGCAGTGGTTTTTCACCCGCCTGCTCGCAAAAGGCCTGGTGTACAAGAAGACCGCCGTAGTCAACTGGGACCCGGTCGACCAGACCGTGCTGGCCAATGAGCAGGTGATCGACGGCAAGGGCTGGCGCTCGGGTGCAGCCGTGGAGCGGCGCGAAATCCCGCAGTGGTTCATGAAGATCACCGATTATGCACAGCAGTTGCTCGATGACCTGGACCAGCTCGATGGCTGGCCGGAGCAGGTGCGCACCATGCAGCGCAACTGGATCGGTCGTTCCGAGGGGGTCGAACTGGAGTTTGCGCTCGAAGACGGGGGCGAAGCGCTCCGGGTTTATACCACGCGCCCGGATACCCTGATGGGTGTGACCTATGTCGCCGTCGCGCCCGAGCACCCGCTGGCACAGCAGGCTGCGGCGCACAATCCCGCGCTGCGGGCGTTCATTGACGAGTGTGCACATACCGGGGTGGCGGAAGCCGATCTGGCCACCATGCAGAAAAAGGGCGTCGATACCGGGTTGAAGGCCGTACACCCGGTCAGTGGCGCCACGGTGCCGGTCTGGAGCGCGAACTTCGTGCTCATGGGCTACGGGTCCGGTGCGGTGATGGCCGTGCCTGCCCACGATCAACGTGATTATGAATTTGCGCAGCAGTACGGTCTGCCGGTCCGCCAGGTGATCTACCCGCTGGACGACGCGCCGGCCGCGGATGTCAGCAAGGCGGCTTTTACCGACAAGGGCATACTGAAACATTCGGGTGAATTCGACGGTCTGGATTCCCGGCAGGCCTTCGATGCCATCGCTGCCTGCCTGGAAAAACAGGGTAAGGGCCACAGAACCGTTCATTTCCGCCTGCGCGACTGGGGGGTGTCGCGGCAGCGTTACTGGGGCTGCCCGATCCCGGTCATCAACTGTCCGCAATGTGGAGCGGTACCCGTTCCCGAAGACCAGCTGCCGGTCGAGCTGCCGCGTGACGTGGTGCTCGAGGGTGCCGGTTCGCCGTTGAAAAAAGACCGGGATTTTATGGCTGCCGCCTGCCCCGAATGCGGCGCTGCCGCAGAACGTGAAACGGATACCTTTGATACCTTTTTCGAGTCATCCTGGTATTACGCCCGCTATACCTGCCCCGATTTTGGACAGGGCATGCTGGACGAACGGGTGAACTACTGGACCCCGGTGGACCAGTACGTCGGGGGCATTGAGCACGCGGTCCTGCACCTGCTGTATGCGCGCTTTTTCCACAAGTTGATGCGCGACCTGGGTCTGGTGCAGGGGGATGAACCCTTCCGGCACCTGCTGACCCAGGGCATGGTCAACAAGGACGGCTCCAAGATGTCCAAGTCGAAGGGAAATACCGTGGACCCGCAGTCCCTGATCGACCGCTACGGCGCGGATACGGTACGCCTGTTCATGATGTTTGCTGCGCCGCCCGACCAGTCGCTGGAGTGGTCGGATTCCGGTGTGGAAGGTGCATCGCGCTTTCTCAAGCGCCTGTGGAAAGCTGTACAGGTTCATGTGCTTGCCGGGCCGGCCGGTGCTGTGGATACGGATGCCCTGGATGATGTCCAGAAGGCCCTGCGCCGCAAAGTGCATGAAACCATCCGCAAGGTGAGTGACGACATCGGGCGCCGCTATACGTTTAATACCGCCATTGCTGCCAATATGGAGCTGCTGAACGAGCTTGGCCGCTTCCGGGATGACTCGGAGCAGGGCCGGGCGCTGGTGCAGGAGGCGCTCGATGCGGTGGTGCTGATGCTGGCGCCGATCGTACCGCACATTTGCCACGAGTTATGGAGTGCGCTGGGGCACCGGGATGCGATCGTCGATCACGCCTGGCCGGAGGCTGATCAGGCTGCCATGCAGAAAGACAGCGTGGAGCTGGCTGTGCAGGTCAACGGAAAAATGCGTGGCAGGATTGCCATAGCCGCCGACGCGACGAACGAGCTGATCACCGACACGGCGCTGGCCGAAGCCAATGTAAAAAGATTTGTGGAAGGCAAGGTCTTACGCAAGGCCATCGTGGTTCCCGGCCGCCTGGTGAACCTGGTCGTTGCCTGAGCACAGGAGAACCGACATGATATCCAGTTTCCGCGCGGCTTTTTCCCGCTATAGTGTTACCGGGCTGATGCTCCTGTCGCTGATGGTATTGTCGGCCTGCGGCTTCCGTTTGCGTGGCGATGTGGAATTGCCGGCGCAGTTGCAGCAAACCTACATCGAATCGAACAGCCCGTTCACCGGCATGGCCCGCTCACTGCGCAATGAACTGGAAGCCTCCGGGGCCAGGGTAGTGGACAGTCGCGAACAGGCAACCGCGGTACTGAGAATCACCGACGAACAGTCGGAGAACCGCATCCTGTCGGTAGGCAGTACCGGCAAGGCCAGCGAATACGAATTATACGACGCCGTTACGTTCCAACTGACGGACCGGGAGGGCCAGGTGCTGGTCAAGGCGCAGAACCTGCGCATGATCCGTGACCTGGTCTTTGATGAAAACGAACTGCTCGGCAAGGTATCGGAAGCAGAACAACTGCATGTGCAGATGCGCAGCAGCCTGGCCCGGCAGATCCTCACCCGCATCAACGCGAGACTCAAACACCCGTGACACAGCTGCACGCAAAACAGCTGACCGGGCAGCTTGCGGCCGGGCTGGCACCGGTCTACTTTATCCACGGCAACGAGACCCTGCTGGTAAACGAATGTGCCGACGCCGTGCGAGCTGCCGCCCGCGAGCAAGGGTACAGCGAGCGGGAGGTATTCAGCGTCGAGCCCGGGTTCGACTGGCAGCGCCTCGCGGCGGCCTGCGACAGCCTGTCGCTGTTTGCCGAGCGCCGTATACTCGAATTGCACCTGCCGACCGGCAAGCCGGGCAAGGAGGGTGCAAAGGCACTGGCTGAGTACGTGGCAAGGCCCCCCGAAGACACCCTGTTGCTGGTCGTTTCGGCAAAACTCGAACCCGCCGCGCGCAAAAGCAAATGGGCAAAGGCGCTGGAGGCGGCGGGTATCAGTGTGCCGGTGTGGCCGGTGGAAACCGCGCAGCTTCCGGCCTGGATCGAGCAGCGTATGCGCGCGCACGGTATGCAGCCGGAACGCGATGCCCTGCAACTGATTGCCGAACGCGTGGAGGGCAACCTGCTGGCTGCGGCACAGGAGATCGAGAAACTCTACCTGCTGAACGGCCCGGGTCCGCTACAGGCGGAGACGGTTACGGAGCTGGTTACGGACAGCGCCCGCTACGATATTTTCGGCCTGGTGGATGCCGCCCTGGCCGGGGAGGCGCTGCACGTTCAGCGTATCCTGGCCGGTTTGCGTGCTGAAGCGGTGGAGCCGGTGCTAGTGCTGTGGGCACTGAACCGCGAAATACGCATGCTCGGCAGCATGGCGCGGGAGTTGCAGGCTGGCAAGTCACTGGCCGGGGTGATGGGCATGTGGCGCGTGTGGGACAAGCGCAAACCCCTGATCAGTGGTGTATTAGCGCGTATTCGTGGACGCCAGTGGTGGGCCCTGTTGCAGCACTGCGCGCGCCTGGACCGGGTCATCAAGGGGCGTGCGCCGGGCAGTGCCTGGGATGAGCTGTTACAATTGACGCTGCGGCTTGCCGGTACGGCGCCGCTGCGAAATTCCGCCTGAACACGACGGCCAGGGTATGACTAAATCAGCACCATCCATCCAATTCGATGTCTCTGCCTACATGCTTGAGCTGGGACAGAAAGCGCGCGCCGCCGCACGGTTGGTCAGCCGCGCGGAAAGCGGCGCAAAAAATGCCGCGCTGGAGGCCATAGCCGCCGCCATCCTGGCGGACAGGGCGCGGCTGAAGGGCGAGAACCAGAAGGATCTGGAAGCCGGTCGGCAGCACGGCCTGGATGCCGCCCTGCTGGACCGGCTGGAACTGACCGATGCGCGCATCGAGGCAATGGCGGAAGGCCTGCGCCAGATTGCCGCGCTGGCCGACCCGGTGGGAGCGATCAGCGATCTGGACTACCGGCCTTCCGGTATACAGGTTGGACGCATGCGCGTACCGCTGGGCGTCATCGGCATAATTTACGAGTCGCGCCCCAATGTGACTGCAGACGCTGCGGCGCTTTGCCTCAAGTCCGGCAACGCCTGTATCCTGCGCGGCGGTTCGGAAGCGCTGCATTCCAACCAGGCAGTGGCGCGCTGTATCGAACAGGGCCTGGAGCAGGCCGGCCTGCCCGCCAATGCGGTGCAGGTGGTCGCAACCACCGATCGCGCGGCGGTTGGCGAATTATTGCGGCTGCAGGACTATGTCGATGTCATCGTGCCGCGCGGTGGCAAGGGGCTGATTGAACGGGTGACCTCGGAATCCCGGATACCGGTCATCAAACACCTGCACGGTGTCTGTCACACCTATATCGATGACCAGGCCGATATCGACAAGGCCGTCAAGGTGGCGTTTAACGCCAAGACCCAGCGCTACGGCACCTGCAATACCATGGAAACCCTGCTGGTTGCCGAGGGTATCGCAGCACAGGTTCTGCCGCTGCTGGGCAGGCAGTACCAGGACGCGGGCGTGGAGTTGCGCGGTTGCGAACGCAGCCGCCGTATTCTGCCGGATATACGCGCCGCACAGGATGCAGACTGGGACGAAGAGTACCTGGCGCCCATCCTGGCGCTGCGCATCGTCGACGACATGGATGCCGCCATGGAGCACATTGACCGGCATGGTTCGCAGCATACCGATGTCATTATTACCGAAAGTTTCACGCGTGCACGGCGTTTCCTGCGTGAAGTGGATTCCAGTTCGGTCATGGTCAACGCCTCGTCCCGCTTTGCCGACGGTTTTGAATACGGGCTGGGTGCCGAAATCGGTATCAGCACCGACAAGCTGCACGCACGCGGCCCGGTTGGTCTGGAAGGCCTCACCACCCTGAAGTTCATCGTGCTCGGCGATGGGCACATCCGTTCCTGAAACCGGCCTGCGTCTTTTCCGGACCTCATGATCTGCATTCTTGGTGGTACCTTCGATCCCGTCCACTTTGGTCACCTGCGCCCGGCCCTGGAGGTGCAGCAGGCACTGGATGTTCCCGCTGTTCACCTGCTGCCCTGCCGCGTGCCGCCGCACCGTCCGGCACCCCGGGCCAGTGCGGCGCAACGGCTGGAACTGCTGCAGCTGGCCGTGGCGGACGAACCGGCACTGGAGATCGACGTGCGCGAGCTGCAGCGCGAGGGTCCTTCCTATATGGTGGATACCCTGGAATCGATACGTGCGGAACAGGGTGAAACGCCGCTGTGCCTGGTGCTGGGCGCAGATGCGTTGCCGGGGCTGGAGCGCTGGCACCGCTGGCAGGATCTCCCTGCGCTGTGCCACCTGGTGGTGATGCAGAGACCCGGTGCCCGTGTGCCGCAACCGCGGGCACTGGCCGAGCGCCTGAACAGCACGCGGGTGACGGACAGCCGGGTGCTGCAGGAACGCTCCGCCGGTTGCGTGATCGATATCCCGGTTACGCAACTGTCGGTTTCATCTACACAGATCCGGGAACTGCTGGCGGCGGGAAAGAGTCCTCGCTACCTGCTGCCGGATTCCGTACTCAGGCGGATTACACAAGAGAAGTGGTATGCAGACTGAAGCACTGAAACAGGTTGCGCTGAAAGCGCTGGATGGCCTCAAGGGGGTTGATATCGATGCCTTCGACGTTCGCGAGCTGACCTCGGTAACCGACTACATGATTGTTGCCAGCGGCACCTCGGACCGCCACGTAAAGTCGCTGGCCGGCGCCGTGGTACAGGCTTGCAAACAGGCGGGTGTCGCACCGCTGGGTGTGGAAGGCGAGCGCGAGGGTGAGTGGGTGCTGGTCGACCTCGGGGATGTCGTGGTACACGTCATGCAGCCGCGTATTCGCGAATTCTACGCGCTGGAGAAACTCTGGTCCGTCACCGAGGAGAATCGTGGCAAAAGTGAACAGGGCTGACCCTTGTGTGGCAGTTCCGGTCCGTTGATTCAGGCGTATGGATATCACCCTCATCGCCGCCGGAACCCGGATGCCCGCCTGGGTGAACGAAGGATACCGGGAATATGCGCGCCGCCTGCCGCACGAATGCCGTTTGCAACTGGTGGAAATACCGCTCGGTCAGCGTGGCAGGTCCGCATCGACACAGCGGGCGGTCAGCGAGGAAGGTAAACGCATGCTTGCCGCCACCGATCCCCGGCAGCTGGTGATTGCCATGGACGTGGCCGGCCGCAGCTGGTCGACCGGGCAGCTGGCCGAAAGGCTGGCTGCCTGGTTGCAGGACGGGCGCGATGTCAGCCTGCTGATCGGTGGACCCGACGGACTGGCGGATACCTGCCTGGAACGGGCGGAGTTACGCTGGTCGCTGTCGGCGCTGACCCTGCCGCATACGCTGGTGCGCGTGTTGCTGGCCGAGCAGTTGTACCGGGCCTGGACTGTCATCCGTCACCACCCCTACCACCGGGCCTGAGCATGGACGCGCAGCTGATTCTGGCCTCCGCCTCTCCCCGCCGCCAGGCGTTGCTGCGGCAGGCCGGCATCATTTTCCGGCAGCGGGTCGCAGCCATCGATGAAACCCCGCTGCACAATGAGAGTGCCGAAGACTGCGTGCTGCGCCTGGCACTGGAAAAAGCACGAGCGGTTCGGCACCATGAAGGCGCAGAAGACCTGCCGGTTCTGGGGGCTGACACCACCGTGGTGGCAGACGGGCGGATGCTGGGAAAACCGGGCAGTCCGGAGCAGGCGAGACAGATGTTGCAGGTCCTGTCCGGCAGGGAGCACCAGGTGCTGAGCGCCGTTGCCCTGGCAGGCGAGCGCGAAGCCGTGCGGCTCAGTACCAGCCGGGTGTGGTTTCGCCCGCTGGAGGCCGAGGAAATCGACGCCTACTGGCGTACCGGTGAACCACGCGACAAGGCCGGGGGCTACGCCATCCAGGGGATTGGCGCACTGTTTATTGAACGGCTGGAAGGCAGTTACACCGGTGTGATGGGTTTGCCCCTGTATGAAACCGGCCAGTTGTTGCAGGAATTTGGTATTCAGGTATTGGACAACACTCATGACAGTTGAACTGCTGGCGAACGTGACCCCGCAGGAAACCCGGGTCGCGGTTGTCGAGAATGGCATGCTGCAGGAAGTTTTTATCGAGCGTGCCCGGCGGCGCGGCCTGGTCGGTAATATCTACAAGGGCGTGGTAAGTCGCGTATTACCGGGCATGCAGGCGGCATTTATTGATATCGGCCTGGAGAAAGCCGCTTTCCTGCACGCTTCCGATATCGCGCAGGGTAGTGACGAGGAGCGGGTCGAACAGGGCGCCAACGGTGACAGTATCAGTCGCCTGCTGCAGGAAGGGCAGGAAGTGCTGGTGCAGGTCATCAAGGACCCGCTGGGCACCAAGGGCGCGCGCCTGACCACGCACATTACCATTCCTTCACGGTACCTGGTGTTCATGCCGGAAGCCGGCAACGTGGGCGTATCCCAGCGTATCGAACAGGAAGCGGAGCGCCAGCGCCTGCGTGAACTGGTGCTCGACGCGCGCGGCAAGGAGGCGGGCGGGGGCTTTATCCTGCGGACCGCTGCAGAGAACGTCAGCGAAGAAGCGATTGTATACGACCTGAAGTTCCTGCAACGCCTGTGGTCTTCCGTGCAGGAACGCATTGCCACGGCGGGTCCGGGCGAGGTGGTGCACGAGGACCTGCCGCTGGTGCTGCGCGTGTTGCGCGATATCTCCGATACCGAGGTCGAGAAACTGCGCATCGACTCCCGGGAGACCTTCCAGCGCACGGAAAAATTTGTACAGCAGTTTACTCCCGAGCTGGCCGGCAAGCTGGAATACTACCCCGGCGAGCGACCCATCTTCGACCTGTACAGTATCGATGACGAGATCCAGAAGGCACTGGATCGCAAGGTGCAGCTCAAGTCGGGCGGACACCTGGTGCTCGACCAGACCGAGGCCATGACCACCATCGACGTGAATACCGGCGCCTATGTGGGGCATCGCAACCTGGAAGAGACCATTTTCAAGACCAACCTGGAAGCGGCGCAGGCAATTGTGCGGCAGTTACGCCTGCGCAACCTGGGCGGTATGATTATTATCGACTTCATCGACATGCAGACCGAGGAGCACAAGCGCCAGGTGTTGCGCGCGCTGGAAAAGCATATCGAGCGCGATCACGCCAATTGCCATATCAGCGAGATATCCAATCTCGGCCTGGTGCAGATGACCCGCAAACGTACCCGCGAGAGTCTCGAACACATCCTGTGTGAAACCTGCCCCACTTGTGGCGGCCGCGCCTCGATCAAGACAGCGGAGACCGTGTGCTACGAAATATTCCGGGAAATCCTGCGCGAGAGCCGGCAGTTCGATGTCCAGCAGTTGCTGGTGCTGGCTGCCCAGGAAGTCGTGGATATGCTGCTGGACGAGGAGTCCACCAGTCTAGCGGAGCTGGAGTCTTTTATCGGCAAGCCCATCAAGTTCCAGGTTGAGGCCCTGTATAACCAGGAACAGTTTGATGTCGTGTTGCTGTAGGTACGCGGCACTTCCCTGTCAGCGCACCTGCAGGGTTTCCCGGGGCTAGCAGGCATGGTTGCACGGCGTATGGTTGCATGGGCCTGGTGGAGCACCGCGGCAGTCGTGGTGACCCTGGCCGTTATGCTGAGTGCGGCACGCCTGCTGCTGCCTGGTATGTCCGAGTACCGGGCCCAGTTACAGTCTGTGGCACAGAAGGTGCTCGGGCAGCCGGTCCGTATCGGCTCGCTGGATGCCGCCTGGCGTGGCCTGTCGCCGGTACTGAAGCTCAACCAGGTTGTAATCAGGGATCCGCGTCTCCCCGGAGGCGAACTGGGTATCGACGAAGTTCATGTGGCCCTGGACATCGTGGATTCAATCCGGAATCGCCAGTGGATCACGGCCGGCGTACGGCTGATCGGCATCCACCTGCGTCTGCAAACGAACCTGCTGGAACGCAGTACGGCGCAGCAGGATTCCCGCTTGCTGGCCTGGCTGCTGTTACAGGAAAGCATTGCCATCGAGGACGTGCAACTCGACTGGTCAGACCCCGGATTGTTTGCGGAGCCGGTTCGGCTCACCGACCTCTCCCTGCAACTGGTGAACGAAAACGACCGGCACCAGTTTGCGCTGCAGACCGCACTGCCGGCGTCGCTGGGCAGTTCGCTGAAGGCGGCTGCGGACCTGTATGGCAAGGGGGCTGACCTGCGCAACTGGAACGGCCGGGTGTACCTGAAAACAGAAGGTCTGGCACTGGCTGCCGTTCAGCACCTCTTTCCCGACCCGGCGATCGTCGCCAGCGGTGCCCTGGATCTCGAGTTGTGGGCGGGTATCCATAAACAGCAGGTGAACTGGGGTAGCGGTTCGTTTGCATTGCATGCGGCCCGTTTCAGGAATGCCACGGCGGATGCACAGGAGATCAGCGCCGAACGCCTGTCCAGTCGCTTTCAGTGGCAGGCAGTCGAGCAGGGCTGGAAGGCGGCCCTGAACGGACTGGAGATGCAACGCGAACAGAAGATCAGCTGGCCCGCGACCGATGTGCAACTGAGCATCGAGACCGGGTCTGCCCTGCGCATCGAGGGTGGCATGACACTGGTTGTGCTGGACGAACTGAATGCGCTGTTGCCGCTGGTGCCGTGGGTCGATGCCGACGCGCTGGCCATGATCGACCGCCTGCAACCGCAGGGTCGTTTGCGCGATGCGGGTTTCAGGTTCAGCCTGGTCAGCGGCAAGCAGCCGGCGTTTTCCGCCCGGGCCAGGATAGAGGACCTGCAGTTTGCAGCCAACGGCGGATTGCCGGGTGTGCGCGGCCTGTCAGGGAGCATCGAGGGCAACCTCCAGTCCGGCAACCTGTACCTGCAATCCAGTCGTGCTGCGCTGTCCATACCCGGACTGTTCCCGGCTGCGCTCGATCTTGAGCAGCTGGATGGTGTGGTGCACTGGCAACGGTACGCGGACCTGTTCCGTATCGAGAGCAAACGGCTGACCATGCAGTCATCGTCGCTGGGCCTGTCGACGCGCTGGCAGCTGGACTGGCCCTACGCGCAGTCATCACCCTGGCTCGATATGCAGCTTGCGCTGGACGATCTGCCCATCGCCGAAGTCAGACGCTTCCTGCCGGAAAGAGTCATGCCCGCCAAGGCGGTGGCATGGCTGCAGCGGGCGCTGGTATCCGGTACGGCGACTAATGCCCGCATGCTGTTACAGGGCAGGCTGGACCGGATGCCGTTTGACCGCCACAGTGGTCGATTTGAAGCGCGCTTCGATTTTGAAGATACCGTGCTGGACTATCACCCGACCTGGGGGCAGCTGGACGAACTGGGTGGCACGGCTGTGTTTACCGGCCGCAGCATGCACATCACCGGTACCACCGGGCGCATACTGGAGTCGCCGGTACAGCGGGTGGTTGCCAGTATCCGGGATCTGAAACATCCCTTGCTGGAAATACGCGGGACCGCCGGTGGTACGCTCGCCGGCATGCTTGAATATACCCGCAGCAGCCCGCTGGGTGCCCGTTTCGGTCGCCTGATCGACGGCCTGGAGTCCAGCGGTGACGCCCAGCTGCAGCTGGAACTGGATATCCCGCTGAAGCGAGGGCTGGGCAAGATCAGGGTCAGCGGTGACGTGGCACTGGACGGCAATGACCTGGTGCCCGGCAGCTCCGGTATCGGCCTCACCGATATACACGGCGTGCTCCATTTTACCGGGCAAGGCATCAGCGTGGACAAGGCCAGCGCGCAGCTGCTCGGTCAGCCGGTGCGGGTAGCGGTGTACCGCAAGGGAAAATCCGGCCACTCCAGGACCGTGGTCGATATCGACGGCAAGCTGAAACTTGTCAGGTTGGTGCAGAAAAAGAATGCGGTATTCGGTCCCCGTTTCAGTGGTGCAGCCCGCTGGCGTGCCCTGCTCAATATACAGAATCAGCCCAGTCCCGGCTTGCCACAGGTCACACTTGAGTTGCGCTCGGACCTGAAAGGCGTGGCCATCGATCTTCCCGCACCGTTTGCAAAAGCCGCCGACAGCAGCCGTGATCTGCGCATTCGCTGGACGCCGGGTCAGGAAAGCAAACGCCCCCTTTCAATAAGGTATGCGGGGCTGGCCGATGCAGCGCTATTGCTTGCACAGAACATGCAGGGTGTACGTAAACTGCATATCCGTTTTAACGGGGGAAAAGCAGAGTTGCCCGAGCAGGATGTCGTACACCTTTCCGGGCATGTGGCCGAGCTGGACCTGCTACCGTGGGTAGACGTGTTTGCCTCGAAGCCGGCTGGCGCAGCGAAGTCGCCACCACTGACGGTGGACCTGTCGGTGGAAGATTTTCGGCTGGCGGGTTTTGATGCAAAGAATATCCAGGTAAACAGCAGCATGCCTGATCCCTGGTATTTCAAGGTGGCCGGCGAAGGTGCCAGTGGCTGGGTACGCTGGGTATTTGCCGATCGCGCGGTGCCGGCGCGTGTCATGGCCAACCTGCAATACCTGGTGGTCAACAGGCGGGAACAGAACGGCACCAGGACGCCGGCGCGCACCATGCATCCGCGTGCCTTGCCTGAACTGGATATCACTGTTGCGGATCTGAACTGGGAGGAACGTGATCTCGGTAGTATCAGGGTAGTGGGAAAGCGTTCGCAACAGGGTGTCGGGTTTGAAACCCTCAATATGGATTCCAGCGCCCTGGTGCTCAGGGGGAGCGGTGCCTGGCTGGAACGTGACGGCCGGCAGCTGTGCCGTTTCAGTGCCCGGGTAGAGGGTGGCGAGCTGGGAGAACTGGCGGCGTTGCTGAAGACCGGCAACACCGTGAAAGGCGGCAAACTGGATGGCAATGTGCAGTTGAACTGGCCCGGTTCCCCGGCGGATTTCAGCTTGCAGACGCTGGAAGCCGAGTTCGATTTGCGTGCCAGGGACGGGCGCCTGGTGAGTGTAGACGAAGGTGGCGCCGGCAAGTTGTTAAGCCTGTTCAGCCTGAATACCCTGCAGCGCCGCCTGACGCTGGATTTCAGCGATGTGTTCAAGGAAGGCTTTACCTTCGACAAGATGGAAGGGCATTTTGTCGTCATGGATGGCGATGCCTTCACTAATGATTTTTCCATCAAGGGTTCATCGGCAACCATCGATATTGCCGGACGTACCGGCCTGGTAAGCAGGGACTATGACCAGTTGGTGACGGTTACCCCGCAGGTCAGTTCCACGTTGCCGATCGCGGGTGCTATCGCCGGTGGACCGGCCGTCGGTGCTGCCGTGTTCCTGGCCGATAAGCTGGTGGGCGACAAGTTCAATCGCATGACCCGGATACAGTATCAGGTGACCGGCAGCTGGGACGACCCGGTTTACAGGAAGCTGCCGCGGTGAGTCAGCCGGTGTGGTGTGCGGGGCGCTGCAGTCGGGTTCCCCTGTGCTATGCTGACGGCATGAAAATCATCGCATTGGCGGCGGTGCTGCTGATTTCGCTGGCGGCGCAGGCGGGGGAACGGCAATGGCTGTTGAATGCCGACGACTGGGCACGCCCCAGGGATGGTCGCTCGATTGCGCAGATGGCGCCGTTACCGGACCTGGTGGCCGGCTGGTCAGCGGAGACCGGGCAGCGATTACTGATTCGTTACCCCGGCGGCGAGGAAGGTCTGTTGTGGGCCTACGAGCTGCGTTCCTGGCTGGTGGCGCTGGGCGTGCCCATGGAAGCGCAGGAACTGGTGGCGGGCAGTCACCGTGCGGACCGCATAGAACTTGAATTGATGAAGGAGAAAAAGTGACAACGGCAGCCTGTATACAAATGGCTTCCGGGCCCAACGTGGGCGCCAACCTGCTGGAAGCCGAACGTCTCATCGGCATGGCAGTGGACAAGGGGGCCAGGCTGGTTGTGTTGCCGGAAAACTTTGCCATCATGGGCAAGGAAGAAAGCGACAAGATTGCCGTACGTGAAGCGGATGGCAGTGGCCCGATCCAGGATTTCCTCGCCCAGCAGGCACTGAAGCACGCGATATGGCTGGTGGGCGGTACCGTGCCGATGGCGGCTGAATCAGACCGGAAGATCCGCGCGGCCTGCATGCTGTATGACGAACAGGGCCGGCTGGTGGCGCGCTATGACAAGATACACCTGTTCGACGTATCGGTCATGGACAGCGATGAAAGCTACACCGAGTCGGAAACGATCGAACCCGGCGATCAGGTCGTCGTCGTGGATACGCCGTTTGGCAAGCTGGGGCTGGCGGTCTGTTACGACCTGCGTTTCCCGGAACTGTTCCGCACCCTGCTGGACCAGGGGGTGGAAATCCTGGCGATTCCGTCCGCGTTCACGGCGATCACCGGCCGGGCGCACTGGGAGACACTGGTGCGCGCCCGGGCTATCGAGAACCTGTGTTATGTACTGGCCGCGGGGCAGGGCGGCTATCACGTGAACGGTCGCGAGACCTACGGTCACAGCATGATTGTTGATCCCTGGGGTCAGGTCATGAACGAGCTGGCCAATGGATCGGGTCTGGTGTGTGCCGACATGGATATCGAGCGATTGCACAACATCCGTCGTACCTTCCCCTGTCTGGAACACCGCAATATCGTCTGCAAGGTCTGAGTTCATGCGGCACGGGCAACGCGCGTATCCCGGGCGGTTGTACAGCCGATAAAAATACAGGCTAGCCCGCATTTCTCACCGACTTCCTGCTGCGGCGGCGTCATGCCGTGCGCTAAGCGGCGTTCACTCGGTCGGGCTGCTCGACATCGTGTCGACTATGCCTGCGCGGCCCTCGGTCGCGAACGCCGCTGATCACACGACCTGCCACCGCCTCGCTACGGAACCCGGTGAGAAATGCGGGTTAGTTCCTGAAAATCCAGACCTTGGTCAGCCCCAGTTTTCCCTTGTGCCGCTCAGCGTAGGCGAGGGCTTCTTCGCGGTTGGTAAAACCGCCGACCTGTACGCGCCACACCTTGCGCCGGTTGACGGAAACCGGGCGGGTATCGGCAGGAATGCCCTGCGCCTGTGCTTGCTGTGCGAATCGTGCCGCGGCAGCCTGGTCATACAGGGATGCCAGGTTGATGACCCAGGGTGCGGCGGGATCGACAAGCGCTGCAGCCGGTCTCGCTGCCAGGGTGGTTTTGATGACCGGCCGGTCTGCCTGCACCCGGCTTCCGGTGGACACACTTGCCGAGCTGCTCTTTGCGGCGTGGTTCGCGGGAGCACTGCCAGGGGATTGGTCTGCGGCCTGTGCCAGCCTGGTTTCCAGCGCGGCAAATGCCGAGGAAAGTTCTTCCACGCGTGCGTTCAGCGATGACAGCTGTTTGGTGCGGTGGTCCACCGGTGCCAGCCGGGCGCGCAGCATGGTGAGTGCACTGTCCTGCCACTGTCTGTATCGATCCGGCCGCGAAAACCACTGTCGGGAACAGGCGACAGTTGGCGGCCGAAATCGTACCGGCAGTGGTAGCCGGCCAGGCGCGGGCCATTGATAGCACTGACTTTATCCTGTCAGGCTGTAACTGGCACAGCGTTTGCTTGTTAGCCCGGTTTGAATCTACGTACTGACGTTACGTTTTTTTATGAGGGAAGCGGATCCATGCAATCATGCGCACCGGGCATTGCCCGGCGTCTGCTCGCGCCACTCGGCGCGATCTTTTTGTTGCCCGGTGTGGCAGTGAGCACCGAACCCGGATCGACGCTTCCGGTCAATGACAGCAACAGCCTGCTGGCAGATGCACTCACACTGGAGGTCCTGTTACCGGTTGCCCTGGTGGTGCTGGCGCTGGTTGTGATCGCGCGCAGGCGCAAGGTGCGTTGAACGCCTATTCCAGGTCCCGGATGTAGCGAAACAGGGCGCGGCTGGATTTCGGTGGCCTGTTCTGTGCCTGTTCCTTGCGGGCCTGGCGGATCAGCTGGCGCAGGTGTTGCCGGTCAGCCTGCGCGTGCTGTTTCAGGAAGACTTCCACGGCAGGGTCACCCTCTTCGATCAGGCGGTCACGCCAGGCTTCCAGGTCATGGTGTGCCCGTGCCAGTTTCCTTGCCCTGAGTCGTTCCTGTTCAAAATAGTGCCGTATCGGTTCGGGATCGACATCCCGCATCAGTTTGCCGATAAACTGCAGCTGGCGTTTGCGCCCGCCGCGCGCATGCAGGCGCCTGGCTTCCAGCAGCGCGGCAACCAGCGAATCGGGGAGTCCGAGCATGGCCCACACCGATTCCGGAACGTCGACCAGTTGTGTGCCGAGCTGCTGCAGCGCATGCGCATCCCGTTTCAGGCTGGATTTGCTCGGTGGGGCCAGCCCGGGGTCGAATTCTTCGTTCAAGTCCGTTCCGTCCTCTGTCAGCCGCGCAAACCGGTTTTTGATAATGTACGAATTAATCAGCGGTTCTTTAGTAATACCCTGGATCCGGCGTTATTATGCGGTATCCGAACCGGTGTATACCAATGAAATCCATGCCTGCCCAGGAAGCCTCCCGAATTCGTGTCCACCTGATGGAGCTGCCCGATGCGGCCACGGTCAATGCCCGGCTATGGGAACAATACCAGGCGCTGCGGGATGATCCCGGGCTGCAACGGACCCATTATTTTGCCGGGCGTTACGAGAATGTGTATATCCCGGTACAGCGCCTGCCGGCACTGGCTGCCGTGCTGGAGGTGGCGAAGCAGGGCGCTGAACAGTACCTGGGCAGACCGGTTCCCGGGCTCACGACCGGTTTCTGGCTGAACGAAATGGGGCCCGGGCACGTGACCCTGCCGCATTGCCACGAGGAGGAGGATGAGCTGGTCTCCGGTGTTTACTACGTCAGGGTGCCGCCGGATTCCGGGGATCTGCTGTTGCAGCAGGACGGGGACAGCCGGCGGATTACTCCGCGTGCAGGTCGCCTGGTCTTCTTTTCGCCGCAGGTGATGCACGAGGTGACCCGGAACAACAGCGACGCCGTGCGTCTTTCCGTGGGGATGAATTTCGGCGTGCGGGCGCCTGAAGCCGATGTCTGAGCGTACGCTGTTTTCCGTGATCGAGTCGCCCACCCACCCAAATTTCAGTGCGCTCTACCGGCGCCTTGCTATCCGGGAACTGAAATTCAATTCCGCGCGCAAGGCCATCGCCCGGCTGAAAAAACAGCAACCCGATTACCTGGTCGCCGAGTTTTCCTATGGCTACAGTAACAATTATGCCGGTGTCAATGTCAGCAACCTGGATGTACTGCTGGCCAGCCTGCGCAAGTACGCACCGGCAGCACGCACCATTGTCATGGTGCACCGCGCTGAATACCAGTACGTGGGTAAACTGGAGGCGCTGTTCCCGCTGTATGCGGTGCTGCAGTACCCGGTGCAGGATAGCCAGATGGAAACGTTGCTGAAACAGGATGACGGGAATTTTCAATGAATCAGATGCTTCCCCGGGTGTGTTAACGATCCTGGTCCCGGGGTCGGTTCTACAACAGGTACCAGGTTCCCAGGCTGAGGAAGGCCATGAAACCGACCACGTCGGTGATGGTGGTCAGCAGCACGGTACCGGCCAGTGCCGGGTCGATGCCCAGGCGTTTCAGGGCCAGCGGGATGCTGAAGCCGGCCAGCGCCGCACACACCAGGTTGATGGCCAGCGCTGCAGCGATGATCAGGCCGATCCGGGTGCTCTGGAACCAGCTCATGGCGATTACCGCCACCACCATGGACCAGATCAGGCTGTTCATCAGGCTTACCAGTATTTCCTTGTACATCAGTAACCTGGAGTTGCTTGGGCCGACCTGCCCGAGGGCCAGGCCGCGGATCATGATGGTCAGGGTCTGGCTGCCGGCGATACCGCCCATGCTGGCGACAATGGGCATCAGTACCGCCAGTGCCACGACTTTTTCCAGCGTGCCTTCGTACAGGCCGATGACCCAGGAAGCCAGGAAGGCGGTGGCGAGGTTGATCCCCAGCCAGACCGAGCGGCGTCGCGCGCTCAGGATAGCGGGTGCGAAAATATCGCTTTCCTCGTCCAGGCCGGCCATGCTCATCAGGGAGTGATCGGCCTCGTCACGAATCACGTCGACCACATCGTCGATGGTGATGCGTCCCAGCAGTTTGCCGTCTTCATCGACCACCGGTGCCGATACCAGGTCGCGATCCTCGAACAGGCGTGCAACTGCGTCGTCTCTCATACTGGCGGGAATGGCCTCGACCTCGGCGTCCATTACCTCGGCAACGCTGGCGTCCGGGTCACTGGTCAACAGCGTGGCCAGCGGCAGCAGTCCCTGGTAGTGATCGAAGCGGTCCACCACGACCAGACTGTCGGTCAGGTCCGGGATTCCGCCACGCAGGCGCAGGTAACGCAGTACCACGTCGAGCGAGACGTTGGCGCGCACCGTCACCACGTCCATGTCCATCAGGCCGCCGGCGGTATCCTCCGGGTAGGACAGGGCGGCTTCCAGTCGGTGGCGGTTCTGCTTGTCCATGGAATACAGCAGTTCGTGGATCACGGCGCCGGGCAGGTCGTGCAGCAGGTCAGCCAGATCATCCGTATCCAGGCCTTCGGTGATCGCCACCAGCTGGTCGGTTTCCATTTCCTCGATGAGGCCGGCACGCACCTCGTCATTCACCTCGACCAGGGCTTCACCCTTGTCCTCGGCATCGACCAGTTCCCACAGGATTTCGCGTGGGCCGTGCGGCAGGGATTCGAGCAGGTCGCCGATTTCGGCGGGGTGCAGGCTGGCCAGCAGCTGGCGAACCTGGTCAGCGGTGCCGCTGTGCAGGGCCGCGGTCAGGACTTCCAGTCGCTGCTGCGTATTTTTCTGTTCGGCGGTTTCTGCCATGACGAACCCCGGGCTGGGTGGGAATTGAACTCGTTACGTACTGCGGCAGTGTAGCAGTCTGACAGCGGGCAAAAAACCGGGCGCTGTTATATTTTATTGATCAGCTCCAGCTGTTCGATGATGTTCTCCGGGTCGTCCTGCTCCAGGACCCGGCTTGCCGCGGCGGCAAGGTCGCTGACCCGGCTGTGGTGTATGACGTCCTTTACTTCGAGCAAGGCGGTGGGATGGACGGAAAAATCGGTCAGCCCCATGCCCAGCAGCAGGCGCGTATAACGTGTGTCGCCCGCCATTTCACCGCACATCGCGACTGGCACATCCTGTTGCCGTCCGGCGTCGATGACCATGCTGATCAGGCGCAGCACCGCCGGGTGCAGCGGGTCGTACAGGTAGGTGACCTCCTCGTCTACACGGTCGATGGCAAGGGTGTACTGGATCAGGTCGTTGGTGCCGATCGACAGGAAATCCAGCTTGCGGGCAAACAGGCTGGCGGAAAGGGCGGCGGCGGGAACCTCGATCATGCCGCCCACCGGCATGTTCCAGTCAAATGCCAGGCGTTCCTGGTGTAGTTCCTGCCTGACCTCATCGATGAGCGCCAGCACCTTGTTGAGTTCGTGCGCACTGGACAACATGGGGATCATCATGCGCACCGGCCCTTTTGCCGAGGCGCGCAGTATGGCCCGCAGCTGCGGACGGAACAGGTCGGCGTGCTTCAGGCACAGGCGGATGGCACGCAGGCCAAGGGCGGGGTTGACAGATTCATGTTCACTGGGCGGCTCGGCACCGCATTCCTTGTCCGAGCCGATGTCGAGGGTACGGATCGTGACCGGTAGTCCTTTCAGGGTTTTTACCACACTCAGGTACTGTTTCAGCTGTTCTTCCTCGTCGGGAATATCCGTGCGGTTCATGAACAGGAACTCGGTACGGTACAGTCCGATGCCGTCAGCGCCGGCGCGGCGTGCCGCCAGCACGTCCTCGCGCAACTCCACGTTGGCCGCCAGGTGAATCCGCTTGCCATCGGCGGTGACCGCGGGCTCGTCCTTGAGACGTTTGAGTTCCAGGCGGTGTTTGTTCTGCTGGCGCTGCTGTCGGCGGTAGTCCCTGAGAATGGCCGTGTCGACATCCGCAAGCAGCTCGCCCCGTGAGGCATCCAGTATCACGGTGTCGTCATCGCGGATCTGGTGCGGCGTGATGTGCGTGCCGACAATGGCGGGAAGTCCGAGGCTGCGTGCCAGGATGGCCGTGTGCGACAGCGGTCCGCCGGATTCCGTGACAAAGCCGGCAATGCCCTGGTGGCGCAGCAGGGCGGTCTCGGCAGGCGTCAGGTCGTGCGCCAGTATAATCGCACCGTGCAGGCGGGAACTGTCCTGCGGGTCGGGGTGCGATTCCTTGCCGGTCAGGATGCGCAGGATACGGGTCACAACGTGATCCACGTCGTCCTTGCGGGTACGCAGGTAGGGATCATCCATCTCATCGAATACTTTCGCCAGCGCATCGCGCTGGATTTTCAGTGCCCACTCGGCATTGCACTGGCGCTGACGGATCAGTTCCAGTGGCGCGGCCGTCAGCAGGCTGTCTTCCAGCATCAGCAGGTGAGTGTCGATGAAATCGGTAATATCGGCGGGTGTGGTCTCCGGTATGCTGTTGCGAATATCTTTCAGTTGCTGGCGGGCGGCGCGTACCGCACGCCGGAAGCGTGAGATCTCATTCTCAACCAGCTCGACCGGTATGGCGGCCTCGTAGACTTCGATGTCGCTCTGTTCCAGCCGGTAGACGGGCCCGATGGCGATACCGCGGGAAATGCCGATACCGGTAATGGAGATGCTCATTCGTCTTCGCCAAAGCGCTGCGCGACCAGCTCGGACAGCCTGTCAACGGCTTCGTTTTCATCATCGCCGCTGGCGCTGATGGTGATTTCACTGCCCCTGGATGCCGCCAGCATCATTACCCCCATAATGCTTTTGCCATTGACCTGCTGACCATTGCGCGCGAGTTTTATATCGCTGGCGAAGCTGGAGGCGAGGGTGACAAATTTTGCCGCAGCACGGGCATGCAGGCCGAGTTTGTTGACGATGGTGACATTTCTATCCAGCATCCGAAGCCCCCTCTGTATTGCAGATCAGCACACCGTCGCGGCCACCGGTAACCGCCTTGTGCATGAGACTGTCCAGGTCCAGGTCAGGATAATTCAGCACCCGGATCAGCATGGGCAGGTTGATGCCGGATACCACGCGTACATCGTGCAGTTCGTGCAGGCGGCAGGCGATGTTGCTCGGGGTGGCGCCGTACAGGTCGGTCAGCACCAGCACGCCATCGCCACGGTCCATTTCCTGTGCGGCCTGTCTGGCGCAGGCCAGCACCTGGTCGGGGTTGCAGCCCGGCGCGGCCGCAATCGTGGTGGTGGACAGCGGGCAGACCCCCAGTACATCGGTCGCCGACTGCAACAGCACTGCGCCGATGTTACCGTGGGTGATGATCAGGATGCCGACGTTCATGCCAGCTCCCGGTGCCGGACGGTCACCCCTGGATAGCGGTCGCTGAAATGGCGCGCCAGCTGCTCGGTCAGGTACACGGAACGGTGCTGTCCGCCGGTACAGCCGACGGCAATGGTCAGGTAGCTGCGGTTGTCCGCCTCGAAGGCCGGGATCCAGTTGCCCAGGAAGGTGCAAAGTTCCTGGAACATCCGGCTCGCCAGGGTTTCGCTCTCAAGGTAGCGGATGACTTCCGGGTCGCGTCCTGTCAGCGGGCGCAGTTCCGGCAGCCAGTGCGGGTTGGGCAGGCAGCGTGCATCGAATACGAAATCCGCATCGGTGGGGATGCCGTGCTTGTAACCGAACGACTGGAAAGACAAGGAAAGCCGGTGGTCCTGGCGCTGGCCCAGGCGCTGGTGCAGCAGGGCGCGCAGCTGATGAACCGTGGTTGTGCTGGTATCGATAAACAGGTCGGCACGGCTGGCAATCGGTTCCAGCAGTGCTTTTTCCTGTTCCACGGCTTCAGCCAGCGATACGCTGTCATTGCTGAGCGGGTGGCGACGGCGGGTCTCGCTGAAACGTTTGATCAGCGTATCAGTATCACAGGTGAGGAACAGGATCTCGCTTTTGATCCCCTGCTCCTGCAACTGGTCGAGCAGTTCGTTGAACTGCTGCAGGGCATGTGGAAGATTGCGGGCGTCGATGCCGGCAGCGGCCAGCTCGACCGGGTTGGGAACCTGCTTCAGTTCCAGCGTTAATGCACCGAGCAACCCGGCCGGCAGGTTGTCGATACAGTAGTAGCCCAGGTCCTCCAGTGTGTGCAGCGCCACACTTTTACCCGAGCCGGAATGTCCGCTGACTATAACCAGTTTCACAGGGCACCTGTTTGCCTGAATACGGTTGGGAATGATGCTGTCTGGTTCAGCTATTGTCCATGAAACGCGTCTGACGTTCCATAAACAGCCGGGCGGAATCGAAGCCTTTCAGCAGCAGGGTGTGGTTACGGGCAGCCGCTTCCGCCAGAACGGCCAGGTTGCGGCCCGGCGCGACGGGCAGGGTGATTTCCGGGACCTCAACACCCAGTATGGTCTGGGTTGCGCGCGCACCGTGCAGGCGGTCGATCTTGTGCATCTGTTCTTCGGTCATCGGCACCAGTTTCAGGATCAGGCGCAGGTTGCGTTTCTGCTTGATGGCGCTGTCACCGAACATGGCGCGGATATTGAGAATACCCAGGCCGCGGACTTCCAGGAAATCCCGCAGCACTTCCGGGCAATGGCCGCTCAGGGTGTCGGGAGAGGTGCGGGAAAATTCCGGTGCATCGTCGGCGACCAGCCGGTGGCCGCGCGCTACCAGTTCCAGGGCCAGCTCGCTCTTGCCTACGCTGGGGTCGCCGGTAATCAGCAGTCCCAGGCTGAATACTTCCATGAACACGCCGTGCAGGGTGATTTTCGCCGCAAACAGGCTGGTCAGGTAGTACTGCAGGTAGTTCACCAGTCGTATGGTGGATTGCACGGAGGTAAACAGCGGCGTGGAGCTGGCTTCACTGCGCTGCTTGATATCATCGGGTACCGCCTGCCGGTCCCCGATTACGATGAGGTCGGTGGTGCCGTCAAACAGCTGGTTGACCAGGTCCTGGCGGGAATGCTCGCTGAGACGGTCGAGGTAGTCGATTTCGGTCGCACCCAGCACCTGCACCTGGTTGGGATGGATCAGGTTCAGGTGGCCTACCAGGGCGGTTCCGGCGCTGTCGGTTTCCGGGTTCTGGATAACGCGGCTTTCACCCAGCCGGCTGCCCAGCCACTGCAATTCCAGTTTGTCACACAGGTTTTCAAACAGGGTGCCGACTGAAGCATCGATGTTCATGCGGTCAGTTGCTGGTCACTACTCTGGTTGTGAATCAGTTCAAGACACTGCTCGCTGCTGCTGCAATTGCGCAGGCGGCTGCAGAACTCCGGGTTGCTGAACAGGGCGGCCAGTTGCGCCAGGATTTTCAGGTGTTCCTCGTCGGAGCTTTCGGGCACCAGCAGGGCATACAGCAGGTCTACGGGTTTCCGGTCGATGGCATCGAAATCGATCCCCTGTTTGAGGGTGAGCAGGGCTGCAATCGGTTGTTTCAGGCTGCGCAGGCGCCCGTGCGGCAGGGCTACACCGTTGCCAAGGCCGGTACTGCCCAGACGCTCGCGCGCGACCAGGCTGTCGAAAATTTCGGCCTGGGTGTAGTCCGGCACAGCCCCCGCCAGCAGATCGCTGAGTACTTCCAGGCTGCGTTTCTTGCTGGAGCTGTCCTGCTGGCAGGCGATGCGTTCAGGATTCAGGAGTTCGGTTATAGACATGGTATCGGGGCCGGTTGTGACGGGCAGCCTTGCCGGGGCTGCCCGTATCCTGTTATGGCAGAGGGGGTGCCTGCTTTTTCATGGCCCCTTCGCTGCGGTGATGGTCGGTCAGTTTTTCCTTGTGTTTCTTGATCTGCCGGTCCAGTTTGTCCGTCAGGCTGTCAATGGCTGCGTACATGTCCTCGTCGGTGCTGTCCGCGAACAGCTTGCCACCACTGATGTGAATGGTGGCCTCTGCGGTGTGACGAAGTTTTTCCACGCTCAGCACCACGTGCACATCGGTGACATGGTCAAAGTGGCGCTCCAGACGTTCAAATTTTTCGTTGACGTAGTTTCTGAGTGGGTCGGTCAGTTCGACGTGGTGCCCGGTGACATCTATTTGCATGGAGATACTCCTCGTCCATGGCCTCAAGCGAGGCGTTTACGTTCATTGGAAGGGGGGATGGCCATTGACTCGCGGTACTTGGCAATGGTCCGCCTGGCTACGTTGATGCCCTGCTCTGACAGCAGGGCGGCAATCTTGCTGTCGCTCAGGGGCTTGGTCGGCTTTTCCGCGGAAATCAGCTTTTTGACAATCGCGCGAATCGCGGTTGCGGAACATTCGCCGCCGTCCTCGGTGCCGACGTGGCTGGAAAAGAAATACTTGAATTCGTAGATGCCGCGCGGGGTGTGCATGTATTTCTGCGTGGTGACGCGGGAAATGGTGGACTCGTGCATCTCCACCGCCTCGGCGATGTCGCGCAGCACCAGCGGTTTCATGGCTTCTTCGCCGTATTCGAAGAAATTGCGCTGCCGGTCGACGATACAGCGCGCCACCTTGAGCAGGGTTTCATGGCGGCTTTGCAGGCTTTTCAGGAACCAGCGGGCTTCCTGCAGGTGGTTACGCAGGTAGGTATTGTCTTCGCTGTTGTCGGCGCGCTTCACCAGGCTCGCGTAGTGACTGTTGATACGCAACCGGGGCGCTGCTTCTATATTCAGGTCCACCTGCCACTTGCTCTTGTTTTTAAAGACAAATACATCCGGTACTACATACTGCGGCGTGGCGCTGGTGATCTGTGACCCGGGACGCGGATTGAGTGACTGGATCAGTTTCAGCACGTTTTGAAGCTCCGTTTCGGACAGCTTCATACGTCGCATGAGTTGATTATAGTCCCGATTTCCCAGCAGTGTGACGTGTTCCCGCACCAGTTGCAGCGCCTGGGCGTGATACGGGGTGTCGGGGTCCATGGCCTGCAGCTGGATGACCAGGCACTCGGCCGGGTTGCGGGCACCGACACCGACCGGGTCAAAGTGCTGTATACGGTGTAATACGGCCTCGATCTCCTCGATGCCAATTTCCGATTCCGGCTCTGATTCCGGGTCCGGGCGCAGGCCCTCGAGCAGTTCTTCCAGGGTGGCGCTCAGGTAGCCGTCATCGTTGATGGAATCCACGATGGTCTGCGCAATGGTGCGGTCGACATCGCTGAAGCGGGTCAGATCGAGCTGCCAGGTGAGGTGTTCGTGCAGGCTTTCACCGCTGCCGCCGTGGGTCTCGAAAAAGTCCCTGCCATCGCTGTCGGCGGGTGCGCTGAAGCTGGTGGCCCCCATGTCGTAGGTATCTTCCCAGCTGGTGTCGACCGGCAGGTCTTCCGGGATGGTCTCCGTGGTGCTGGAAACTTCGGCTTCAGGGGAGTTGGCAGCCGTTTCCCCGCTGCTGTCGATTTCCGCCTGGTTGCGGGCTTCCTGCCCGGCCTCGGCGCTGCTTTCGGCGCTGGTAGGAACCTCGACATCGTCGGGTTCGAGCATCAGGTTGGAATCCAGGACGCCCTGGACCTCGAGCTGCAGTTCCACCGTGGACAGCTGCAGCAGGCGGATTGCCTGTTGTAACTGCGGTGTCATGGTCAGGTGCTGACCAAGCCTGAGCTGGATGGACTGCTTCATAAAGGGCTACTGGATCTCTGTTTCCCGGCTGACGAAACCACGGCTTCCGGTTGCAGGTACAGAGTCTACTGCATTTATTGTGCCAGTGGGTAGTTTATCACTGTATTTTTTCGGCTTACATCCGGAAATGATCGCCGAGGTAGACTTCGCGCACTTTCCGGTTCTGCAGGATGTCATCCGGTGGTCCCTCAGCCAGTGTCTGGCCACTGCCAATAATATAGGCGCGGTTACATATGCCCAGTGTTTCGCGCACATTGTGGTCGGTTATCAATACCCCGATATTCCGCTCGGTGAGGTGTTCCACAATGCGCTGGATGTCGATCACCGATATCGGGTCGACGCCGGCGAAGGGCTCATCCAGCAGGATAAAGCGGGGTTCCATCGCCAGCGCCCGGGCAATCTCCACGCGCCGTCGTTCGCCACCCGAGAGGCTCAGGCCCTTCTGGTCGCGCAGGTGACTGATATGCAGTTCCTGCAACAGCTCTTCCAGCTTATCGGCACGATGCCGCGGAGTTAAACCCTTGCGCATTTCCAGCACCGCGAGCAGGTTGTCCTCCACGCTGAGCTTGCGGAATACCGAGGCTTCCTGTGGCAGGTACCCCACGCCGTTGCGGGCACGGACGTGCATGGGAAAGCGTGTCAGCTCCAGGTCGTCCAGCCATACCGAACCGCCGTCACTGGGTATCAGGCCCACGATCATGTAGAAACAGGTGGTTTTGCCGGCGCCGTTGGGGCCCAGCAGACCAACCACCTCGCCGCTGTCCACGTGCAGGGATACACCGTCGACGACAGCACGGCCTGAATAGGTCTTGCTCAGCTCTCGGGCTTCCAGGCGGCTCATGGCTTGACGGTTTTCTTTTTGTCCTTGCCGGGCCTGGGCTGAATGGTGATGTGTACCCGCTCGTTCGGCTGGTCAGTGCCGGCGTGTACCTTGTCCGTGGGCACATCGTACACGATACGCTCGCTGCGCAGCACATCGCCCGCCTGGTCGACCTCGGCCTGTCCGGTCAGCACGATTTTTTCCGGGCTGGTGAAGTATTCCATGTGCTGCGCCCTTGCGCGTACATCTCTGTCCTTGTTGTCGGGTCGCTGCTTGTAGGTCGCCGGCTTGCCTTCCATGATGACCTTCTCGACATCGTTGCCCTTGTTATAGACAGTCATAAGCTCGCCGGTAAGCAACAGTGTTCCCTGGGTAACCCTGACGTTGCCCCGATAGATACTGACGCCTTTGGTGTCATCAAGTTCGGCCCGGTCGGCCTCGATCAGCATGGGTTGCTCACGATCAGTGGACAGTGCCCAGCTACCCGGCGGAATGAGGCTCAATGCCAGCAGCGCACACCGGTTCCACAGTTTACTCATGTTTGCCTCGTACCTTGTTGAGCAGTTCCAGGCGCTGCCGGTCCAGACGTGTGCGCATTCCCATGGCGGTAAAATGCCAGCTCCCGGAGGTCAATACAACCGCGTCGTCGGTTTCGACGGTATCTCCGTTTTGCGCAATGTGCAGTTTCCCGGTTTTTATGACCAGGCCATGCCTGTCCGGTTCCCGTTTCAACACCACACTGTCTTCCAGCAGCAGGGAGCGGTCGCCGGAACGGGTACGGCCGCGATGCGCCGTTGCCAGCCAGCGGCGCTGCATCCGGTCGTGCAGGGTGAGCCTTGGTTCGCTCAGTCGGGCACCGTCCTCGTGCGGCCACTGTTCCAGTCGCTCGGCGTACAGCTGACTGCGTACCTGTCCCTGCAGGTTGAAGCTGGTCAGGCGCGGCTGGATGATGGTCAGGTCGGGCTGCGGCGAACCGTCTTCACGTTGCTCCAGCCGGCCGGTGTACAGGTACAGCCACAGGGCGGCCATGCTCAGGCCGGCCAGGGAGGCGACTATCCACCAGTGACGGTTACGGGTCACAGGTAGCTTTCCAGCTCCCGCTGCAGGTTGCCCTGTGCCTCCAGCAGCATTTCACACACGTCGCGCGCTGCGCCGCGGCCGCCGGCGCGGGGTGTCTGCCAGTGCGCATGTTTGATAACCCAGGGGTGGGCATCCTGGACGGCGATCGCCAGCCCGACCTTGCGCATCACCGGCAGGTCGACCACGTCATCGCCCACGTAGGCCACCTGTCGGGGCTCCAGGTCTACGCGCCCGAGCAGGTCGGCGAAGCCTTCCAGCTTGTTGTGCTGGCCCTGGTAGATCAGGTCGATACCGAGGTTGCGCATGCGGTGTTCCACCAGCCTTGACGTGCGGCCGGTGATAATGGCGCAGCGCACACCGTGCTTCTGCAGCATCTTGATGCCGTGTCCGTCCTGTGAATGAAAGGCCTTGTATTCCTGTCCCTGGTCGTCGATGAACAGGCTGCCATCGGTCAGCACGCCGTCCACGTCGAAAATCAGCAGTTTGATGTGCGCGGCTTTTTCCAGAATATCCTGCATGATCCTATACGACACCCGCACGCAACAGGTCGTGCATATTGAGTGCTCCTACCAGTTGTTTGTGGTCGTCCACCACCAGCAGCGCGTTGAATTTCCCGTCTTCCATGATCTGCAGCGCTTCGGCTGCCAGCAGACCTGGCGAGACCAGCGTACAGTCGCGGGTCATCAGTTCGTCGATCGGGGTGGCGTTGAGGTCGACGGCGTGGTCCAGCGTACGGCGCAGGTCGCCATCGGTAAAGATGCCCTGCACGATACCCTGATCATCGACAATGGCCGTGGCACCCAGGCCCTTGCGGGTGATTTCCAGCAGGGCGTCACAGATCAGTGTGCCGGATCGTACTTTGGGTACCCGTTCCCCGGTATGCATCAGGTCGTCGATTAACAGCAGCAGGCGGCGCCCCAGTTTGCCGCCCGGGTGTGAGCGGGCGAAGTCATCAGAGGTAAAGCCGCGTACTTCCAGCAGCGAAATGGCCAGTGCGTCGCCCATGGCCAGCGCGGCCGTGGTGCTGGCCGTTGGCGCCAGGCCAAGCGGGCAGGCTTCCTCGGCAACGCCGACATCGATGTTGACATTGGCGGCTTCGGCGAGCGCGGAGTCCGGGTTGCCGGTCAGCGCAATCAGCGGCACGTGCAGGCGCTTGATGATCGGCAGTATGGTCAGGATTTCCTCGGTGGCGCCCGAGTTGGACAACGCCAGCACGACGTCTTTGGCGGTAATCATGCCCAGGTCACCGTGGCTGGCTTCACCGGGGTGGACAAAAAATGCCGGTGTGCCGGTACTGGCCAGCGTGGCCGCGATCTTGCTGCCCACGTGGCCGGATTTGCCCATGCCGATCACCACCACGCGACCCTCGCAGTCGAGCATGTAGTGGCAGGCGCGCACAAAATCGTCGTCAATCCGCGATTTCAGTGCGTTTACGGCGGCGGATTCCGTTTCCAGGACCGCCAGGCCCAGCTTTTTCAGGGTCGAATCGTTCATCGGGAAGCTGCTTTTATTTAACGGCCGTGAAGTATAACAGGGTCTGGTAACCCGCATAGGCGGCCAGCAGCAGGCCGGCTTCCAGCCGGTTGATGCGGCCCTTGCCGTGGAAGCCATAGGCCATCAGCAACAGGGCCACCGTGAGGGCCACCATGATGGGCATGTCCCGGCCCAGCACGCCCGGATCGACCACCGAAGGGCTGATGATACCCGGGATCCCGAGTACCGCCAGCAGGTTGAACATATTGGAGCCGATGACATTGCCGATGGCGATATCCGGTTCGTTTTTCAACGCACTGGCTACCGCTGCAGCCAGTTCCGGCAGGCTGGTCCCGAGGGCCACGATGGTCAGCCCGATGACCAGGTCACTGACGCCGAAATGATGGGCAATATCCACCGCCCCCCACACCAGTATCCGCGAGCCGACCATCAGCACGATACCGCCCGCCAGTAGCCACATCAGCGCCTGGCCCAGGGTCAGGTCAGTAGGGATTTCGGCGGCGAATTCCGTGGCCATGGGGTCCTTGCTGTCGCGCGAGGAAAGGCCTACATGGATCACCCAGCCGAGCATCACCAGCAGGCCCGCCAGCAGGGCCAGTCCGTCGCCGAAGCCGAGTTTGCCATCGCTCAGCAACAGGTAGGCGAATACCGTAGTGCCGATCAGTATGGGGAGTTCGCGACGCATGGTTCCGGAATTAACCGCCAGCGGTACGACCATCGCCGTGGTGCCGAGAATCAGCGCAACATTGGTAATATTCGAACCGATGGCATTACCGATCGCCAGGCCGGGGTTGCCCTGCAGGGAGGCGACTGCGGAAACCAGGATTTCGGGCGCGGAGGTGCCAAAGCCCACAATCGTCAGGCCGATCAGCAGGGGGGAGACGCCCAGCAGGCGGGCGGTTGCGGCGGCGCCCATGACAAAGCGGTCCGCCCCCCAGACCAGCAAGGCGAAACCAGCAACAACGGCGACAAGCTCGACCCACATAGGGGGCGTATAGTAGCGGGTTCAAACACACGGGGACAAATGAGTGATGGAATGCGGAGCCGGCGCATGAGCAATGTGGTGAATTTCAAAAAGCCGGCAGCGGCAAAGAAACAGCGTGGCAATACCCTGTGCCGGCGCGGATTTCACAAGTGGTACGTGGTGGATACGCCTTTTGACAGCCGCCAGGGGCGCCTGGTGACCCGCTACCGCTGTAAACGCTGCGGGGCGGAGAAAACCGAAGCGCGCTGAAGAAATCCGGCCGGGCTACTCCCATGACGGCCGCTTTCCGTATAATGCGGCAACGATTCTCATGGACGGTCAGTAAAAACTACATGCAGCGCAGTGCTGAAACAACCGGCCCGGCCGCTTCTGAAACCCTGGTCAAAATCCGCGACCTGCATTTTGCGCGCGGTGAACGGGTGATTTTCGACGGTGTGGACCTGGATATCCCGCGCGGCAGGCTGACTGCGATCATGGGTCCCAGCGGCACCGGCAAGACCACCCTGCTGCGCCTGATCGGCGGCCAGCTCACGCCGGACCGCGGCAGCATCGAGGTGGACGGCCTGCAGGTGCAGGAACTCGGCCGCAAGGCACTGTATGACCTGCGACGGCGCATGGGCATGCTGTTCCAGTCGGGTGCATTGCTGACCGACCTGAACGTGTTCGACAACGTGGCCTTCCCGCTGCGCGAGCACACCAACCTTCCCGAGGCGATGATTCGCGACCTGGTATTGATGAAATTGCAGGCGGTCGGTCTGCGCGGTGCACGTGACCTGCAGCCCAGCGAACTGTCCGGTGGCATGGCGCGACGCGTGGCGCTGGCGCGTGCCATTGCCCTGGATCCGATGATGATCATGTACGATGAACCCTTTACCGGGCAGGACCCGATTTCCATGGGTGCGCTGGTGCAGCTGATTCGCCTGTTGAACGACGCGCTCGGCCTTACCAGCATCATCGTGTCACACGATGTGCAGGAAACCGCTGCCATTTCGGATTACGTCTATGTGATCTCCCAGGGCAAGGTGATCGGCCAGGGTAGCCCCGAGGCGCTGGGGAATTCGGACTCGGCCCTGGTCAAACAGTTCATGCAGGGCCTGCCGGACGGCCCCGTTCCCTTTCACTATCCTGCCCGGGACTACATGGAAGACCTGCTGAATGCTTGACTGGATACGCGGACTCGGTCGCGGTGGTTTCCGCTTTTTCGAGACACTGGGGCGCGCCAACCTGTTTGCACTGAAGACCCTGGTCGGTATCCCGGCCGTGCTGGTCCGGCCGCGCCTGCTGGTGGCGCAACTGTTTTCGGTGGGCGTGCTGTCGTTGCCGATCATTATCCTCTCCGGGGTGTTCGTGGGCATGGTGCTGGCCCTGCAGGGCTACAATACCCTGGTGGACTTCGGCGCCGAGGAATCCCTGGGCGTGGTGGTAGCACTGTCGATTGTGCGCGAGCTGGGGCCGGTGGTGACCGGCCTGCTGTTTGCCGGCCGGGCGGGCTCGGCGCTGACCGCCGAGATCGGCCTGATGAAAGCCACCGAGCAGCTGGCGGGCATGGAAATGATGGCGGTGGACCCGATACATCGCGTGATTGCACCGCGTTTCCTGGCCGGGTTTATCTCCATGCCACTGCTGGCCGCCATCTTCGCCGCCCTGGGTATTTACGGTGGGTACTTTGTCGGTGTCGGCCTGCTGGGCGTCGACGAGGGCGCCTACTGGTCACAGATGCAGTCGCAGGTCGATCTCTACGATGACGTGTATAACGGCGTCATCAAGAGCCTGGTGTTCGGGCTCGTGGTTACCTGGATTGCAGTATTCGAGGGCTATGATACGGTGCCGACATCGGAGGGTGTCAGTCGATCGACAACGCGAACCGTCGTGTATTCCGCGTTCGCCGTGCTCGGCCTGGATTTTGTTTTGACCGCATTGATGTTCGGAGCCTGACATGAAACAGAGCAAAACCACGGAACTGATGGTCGGGATGCTGATTGCCGCCGGCCTGGCTGCACTCTTTGTGCTGGCCATGAAAGTGAGCAATCTGAGCAGTTATTCCGAGCAAAGCAGCTACAACGTCATCGCACGCTTTGAAAATGTCGGTGGTCTGAAAGTGCGTTCGCCGGTGATGGCCGGCGGTGTGCTGGTCGGGCGGGTGGCCGGCATCGATTATGATAATGATCGCTACGAGGCGGTAGTGACGATGAAAGTGAACCAGTCCTATGACCGGTTCCCGGATGATACGGTTGCGAGTATCTATACTGCGGGCCTGCTGGGTGAGCAGTACGTGGCACTGGACCCGGGTGGATCCGAAGACTTTCTGGTCGACGGCTCCGAGATCGAATTCACTTCCTCGGCGCTGGTACTGGAAAAGCTGGTGGGCAAGTTTTTGCTCAACAGTGCCGAGAGCGGGAAGAAGTAGGCGCAGTTGGCCATGTTGAACGCAGACATCCAGCAGGGAAAGGACGGTCGACTGGAAATCAGCGGGGACCTGAACTTCGATTCGGTCGCTGCCCTCTGGGAGCGTTGCCGGGCGCAGTCCGGTGAGTGCGAGGTGCTGAATGTGGACCTGGGCGCGGTGCGGCGCTCGGACAGTGCCGGGGTGGCGTTGCTGGTGGCCTGCATGCGGCTGGCGCGTCAATCCGGAAAGAAGGTCCGGTTTTTCAATATGCCCGAGCAGATGCTGGCGCTGGCGCGGGTCAGTTCGCTGGACCAGGTGCTGCCGCTGCAGCGTGATTGAACGGGCATGGCTCGCTTATAGTATGATTCCTGTTTTCGCCAACCGATAACGGGTCCGGACATGCAGGCAGATGAACTCAAAAAACGTATAGAAGCAGGTATTCCCTCGGCCGAGGTCGTGGTGCAGGGCGATGGAGACCACTTCGAGGCCACCATCGTGAGCGCTGCTTTCGAAGGCAAATCCCGCGTGCAGCAGCACCAGATGGTCTACGCGGCGCTGGGTGACGCCATGCAGGGCGCGGTACACGCCCTGTCGTTCCGCACCCTGACCCCGGAACAGATGGCCAGGCAGATACAGTAATTCCGTCGCGTCGCCGCACGCACGACTTTCTCAGGCACACAGCATGTCCGAACAGTTGACCATTGCGCTATCCAAGGGGCGTATCTTCAAGGAGACCCTGCCGTTGCTGGCGCACGCCGGTATCGAGGCGGTCGATGACCCGGAAACCAGCCGCAAGCTGATCCTGGACACCAACCACGACGACGTGAAGCTGGTCATTATCCGCGCCTCCGACGTGCCGACCTATGTCCAGTACGGCGCGGCCGACCTGGGCGTGGCGGGCAAGGACGTGTTGATGGAACACGGTGGCGCCGGGTTGTACGAACCCCTGGACCTGGGCATCGCGCGCTGTCGCCTGATGGTGGCCGGGCGCGGCCCCTGGTCGGAACAGGCGCAGCGGCTGCGTATCGCTACCAAGTACGTCAACAGCGCGCGCGACTATTTTGCGCAGCAGGGTATACAGGTGGAGATCATCAAGCTGTACGGCTCGATGGAACTGGCGCCACTGGTCGGCCTGTCCGACCTGATCGTGGACGTGGTCGACACCGGCAATACACTCAAAGCCAACGGCCTCATGCCGCTGGAAAGCATCGCGGACATCAGTTCCAGGCTGGTCGTCAACAAGGCATCCATGAAACGCAAGCACCGCCGGGTGCAGGCATTTATCGACCAGATTGCCGAAGCGGTGCGCCGCGAGGAGAACGCCGCGTGAGCGTCGTTGGGTTGCAGCGCCTGGACAGCAGCGACCGCGATTTTTACGCGCAGCTCGATCGGCTGCTGGCCTGGGAAGAATCCACGGACAGCCAGGTTGAAGCCACGGTGCGCGAGATCATTGCGGCGCTGCGCAGTCGCGGTGACGCGGCACTGCTGGACTATACGCAGCGCTTCGACCGCTTGCAGGTCACCAGTGTTGCAGAACTGGAAATCCCGCAAGCGGGGTTGCAGCAGGCGCTGGAGCGCATCCCGGCAGGGCAGCGTGCAGCGCTGCAGCGTGCGGCGCAGCGGGTGCAGGCGTATGCCGAACACCAGAAGCTGGAGTCCTGGTCCTACACGGAGGCGGACGGTACGCTGCTGGGGCAGCAGGTCGCGCCGCTGGAGCGGGTCGGTCTGTACGTGCCCGGCGGCAAGGCGGCGTATCCCTCGTCGGTGCTGATGAATGCCATCCCGGCGAAGGTGGCCGGTGTCAGCGAACTGGTAATGGTGGTGCCGACCCCGGACGGCGTGCGCAACGAGCTGGTGCTGGCGGCGGCCGCCATTGCCGGCGTGGACCGGGTGTTCTGTGTCGGTGGCGCACAGGCGGTAGCGGCGCTGGCGTTCGGCACCGCGACGGTACCGGCGGTCGACAAGATCGTCGGGCCCGGCAATATCTACGTGGCGACCGCCAAGCGCATGGTGTTCGGCAAGGTCGGTATCGACATGATCGCCGGCCCATCAGAAATCCTGGTGGTGTGTGACGGCCGGACCGCCCCGGACTGGATCGCCATGGACCTGTTTTCGCAGGCGGAACACGACGAGGACGCGCAGGCGATCCTGGTCAGCCCCGATGCGGACTTCCTGGACCGGGTGGCCGACAGCATCGACCGGCAGCTGCCGCAGATGGAGCGCGCCGCGATCATCGAGTCGGCGCTGTCCGGCCGCGGCGCGCTGGTGCAGGTGCGCGATCTCGACGAAGCGGTCGAAGTAGCCAACCACATTGCCCCCGAACACCTGGAACTGTCGGTCGAAGACCCGCAACGCATGGCGGCATCCATCCGCCATGCCGGCGCTATCTTCATGGGCCGCTACACGGCGGAAGCGCTGGGTGATTACTGTGCGGGTCCCAACCACGTCCTGCCGACCTCGCGCACGGCGCGCTTTTCCTCGCCGCTGGGGGTGTACGATTTCCAGAAGCGTTCCAGCCTGATCCAGTGTTCGGCGCCGGCCGCGGCCGACCTGGGAGAAACCGCTTCAGTACTGGCGCGCGGTGAAGGCCTGACGGCGCACGCGCAGTCGGCCGAGTACCGCATTCCCGCCAAATGAGCACGGCCGGCAACAGCCCGCAACGCTGGATACGTCCCGAGGTACAGGCGCTGTGTGCCTACCATGTGCCGGACCCGGGCGGGCTGGTCAAACTGGACGCCATGGAAAACCCCTACCGCTGGCCGGACGAACTGGTCGAGCAGTGGCTGGAGGTGCTGCGCAAGGTGGAGCTGAACCGCTACCCGGATCCGGGTGCGCAGGCACTGACCCTGATGCTGAAACAGACCATGCAGGTGCCGGAAGACATGCAACTGCTGCTGGGCAACGGTTCGGATGAACTGATCCAGATGCTGGCGCTGGCGGTAGCGCAACCCGGGCGTGTGATCATGGCACCGGATCCTACCTTTGTGATGTACCGCATGATTGCCGAGGTTACGGGTATGACGTACCAGGGCGTTGCGCTGGCGGAGGACTTTTCCCTGGATGTTGCCGTCATGCAGGCAGCGATCGACCGTCACCAGCCGGCCATCGTATTCCTGTCCTACCCGAACAACCCGACCGGAACGGTGTTCGACAGTAGCGCCGTGGAAGCCGTGATCCGTTGCGCGCCCGGGCTGGTGGTCGTTGACGAGGCCTATGCCCCCTTTACCGATGCGAGTTTTATGCCGCGCCTGGGTGAATTTTCCAACCTGCTGGTGTTGCGTACCGTTTCCAAGATGGGGCTGGCCGGCCTGCGCCTTGGTTTGCTGGCCGGTGCAGCGCAGTGGCTGAGCGAGGTCGACAAAACCCGCCTGCCATACAATATCAACGTGCTGACCCAGGCCAGTGCCCGCTTTGCCCTGCAGCACAAGGCAGTGCTGGATGAACAGGCGCAACAGATCCGCGCGGACCGCGGCAGGCTCAGTGCCGCGCTGCAGGCGCTGGATGGCATCCAGGTATACCCGAGCGAAGCCAACTTTATCCTGTTCCGGGTGCCGCAGGGGCGTGCGGACCGAATCTTCGCCGGCCTGCAGGAGCAGGGGGTACTGATCAAGAACCTGAACCCCGCCGGCGGCCGCCTGCAGGACTGTCTGCGCGTTACCGTCGGCCGTCCCGAAGAGAACCAGGCCTTCCTGGCGGCCCTGCAGAAGGTGCTGGCCTGAGCGCTGCAGAATAAGCACTGACGGATACCCTGGTAGAGGCCCATGCAGACTTGTGTACGCTGTATCATCACCGGCCGGGTACAAGGCGTGTTTTTTCGCACCTCCACCGAGCGTGAAGCACAGCGGCTCGGTATCACCGGCTACGCCAGGAACCTGCCCGACGGGTCGGTCGAAGTGCTCGCCTGTGGCGAAGTGTCGGCGCTCGAACAGCTGCAGCAATGGTTGTGGCAGGGGCCGCCGGCCGCGCGGGTCAGCGACGTGCGTTGCGAATCCCTGGAAGGGCCGGTACCCGACTCGTTTACCACGCGCTGGTGAGCCTGGCCGGTATGCCTGTCAGGACCCGGGCAGCACCTGTAAATGTTCGACCTTGTCGACCGCGACGTGGTGTACTTTCCCGCAGCGGGCTTTTTCGGGGACCAGGATGGTATCGGCGGGCGGTTTGCTGTTGTCAGGCCGGGGGTAGTCCAGGGTGAAATGCAGGCCGCGGCTTTCCTTGCGCATCTGCGCCGAGCGGATAATCAGTTCGGCCACCTGTACCAGGTTGCGCAGTTCCAGCAGGTCGTTGGTGACGCGGAAATTCCAGTAGTATTCCTGGATCTCGTGCTGCAGCAGTTCCACGCGCCGGCGCGCACGTTCCAGCCGCTTGTCGGTGCGCACGATGCCGACATAGTCCCACATGAAGCGTCGTAGTTCGTCCCAGTTGTGGCTGACGACCACTTCCTCGTCGGAATCGGTAACGCGTGATTCGTCCCATTCCGGCAGGGGCGGCGGCAGGCTGGTGCTGTCCAGCCGGCGCTCGATATCGGCCGCCGCTGCCGCGGCAAACACCAGGCATTCCAGCAGCGAGTTGCTGGCCATACGGTTGGCACCGTGCAGCCCGGTGCAGGCGGACTCCCCGACCACGTACAGGCCGTCGACATCGCTGTGGCCCTGGAGGTCAGTGCGCACGCCGCCGCAGGTATAGTGTGCGGCCGGCACCACCGGGATGGGCTCGCGGGTCATGTCGATACCCAGCTTCAGGCAGCGCTGGTAGACTGTGGGGAAGTGCTCTTCTATAAATGCAGCCGGCTTGTGCGAGATGTCCAGCAGCACGTGGTCGATGCCGAGGCGTTTCATCTCGTGGTCGATAGCGCGCGCCACGACGTCGCGCGGGGCCAGCTCGCAGCGGGTATCGAAACGCTGCATAAAGGGTTTGCCGTCCGGCAGCAGCAGCTTGCCGCCTTCGCCGCGCACCGCCTCGGTGACCAGGAAGGATTTTGCCTGCGGGTGGTACAGGCAGGTCGGGTGGAACTGGTTGAACTCCATGTTGGCGACGCGGCAGCCCGCGCGCCAGGCCATGGCGATGCCGTCACCGGTCGAGGTGTCGGGGTTGCTGGTATACAGGTAGACCTTGCTGGCGCCGCCCGTTGCCAGGATGACGAATTTCGCCCGAAACACTTCCACGCGACCCACGCCGCGGTCGAGCACATAGGCGCCCAGGCAGCGGTTGCCCGTCTGTTGCAGGCGCTCGCCGGTGATCAGGTCGATGGCGATGTGCCGTTCGAACAGGTCGATGTTGTCGCGGCTGCGCACCGCACCCACCAGGCTGGTTTCCACCGCCCGGCCGGTGGCATCGGCTGCATGAATGACCCGCCGGTGCTGGTGTCCGCCCTCGCGGGTCAGGTGGAAGCGGCTGCTGTGGCCGGGTTCCTGGCGGGTGAACGGCACCCCCAGGTCGATCAGCCACTGGACCGCCCGTGGCCCGTTTTCAACCGTGTAACGCACCACTTCGGGGTCACACAGGCCGGCGCCGGTCTCCATGGTGTCGGTGACGTGGGACTCGATGGAATCGTCGCGGTCCAGTACCGCCGAGATGCCGCCCTGTGCGTAGTAGGTGTTGCCTTCCTGCACCGGCCCCTTGGCCAGCACGGCGATGCGTGCCCGTCCGGGCAGGCTGAGCGCCAGCGTCAGACCGGCGGCGCCGCTGCCGATAACCAGAACGTCATATTGGTGTTGGGTGTGCATCGCTGCTGGCCGCCCGTGCCGGAATCAGGTATGGTCTGATTCGGTTAACTCATTAAGATCCAAGTGCTTTGTATACAAACTGTACCCCAATCCGTCGCCGCTGGCGAACTCCAGCCGGTTTTTCCGGTCTATTTCAGGCATGCAAGCTCTCCGGACAAAAGAAGAGGTAGCCCGGATGGGCGACAGGAACCTGGATCAGGAGCTGGTCGAACGGGTCCAGAAAGGCGAAAAAGGGGCGTTCGACATACTGGTCCGCAAGTACGAGCATAAACTGGCCAATGTCATCGGCCGTTACATCCGCGACCCCAGCGAAGTACTCGATGTATCGCAGGAAGCGTTCATCAAGGCCTACCGCGCGTTGCCGAATTTCCGGGGTGACAGCGCGTTTTACACCTGGCTGTACCGGATCGCCATCAATACGGCGAAAAACTACCTGGTCGCAGCCGGCCGACGGCCACCGAAAGACGATATCGATGCCCAGGAAGCGGAACAATTTGAATCGGGTTCGGGTCTCAAGGAATATGCAACACCGGAACGTTTGATGCTCAGCAACGAGCTGGCTGTTACGATCCAGGGAGCGATTGACGAGCTGCCTGAAGAGCTGCGAGTGGCCATCGTGCTGCGCGAGCTGGAAGGACTGAGCTATGAAGAGATCGCCGCCGCCATGGAATGTCCCATTGGCACCGTGCGGTCACGAATTTTCAGGGCGCGCGATGCCATCGAGAAACGCATTCGTCCCCTGGTGAACGAAGTGGATACAGGTGAATAGAAATGAGTGACGAGATCCGCGAGCAATTGTCTGCGCTGGCCGATGACGAGCTCAGCGATGTGGAACGGCCCCTGCTGCTGGGGCGCCTGCAGCGAGACGCCGGCTTGCGCGAGTGCCTGGGGCGCTACCAGCTGATCGGCGAAGTGATGCGAGGTATCGCAGACACTTCCACGCTGGGTGTTGCCGATCGCGTGCAGCGGGTGCTGCAGGAGACGGCTTGCGGCGAACTGCCGGCGGTTCCGCGACAGGCGTCCCGCTGGTGGAAGCCGCTGGCGGGTATCGCCGTCGCGGCTTCCGTTGCACTGGTGGCGGTATTGACGGTCAGTTCACTGCGTGAATCGGCGACGAGTGCCGTTCCGGAACTCGCCTCCAGCCAGGAGAGTGCAACGGTCGTGGCGCGTGCCAGTGACGACAAGCAGTGGGACCGGATTGAACCCGGCATCGACAAGCGCCTTGCCGGTTACCTGGTCAACCACAGTGAGTATGCCGCCAGCCGGGGTGTGCAGGGTGTCATGCCGTACGTGCGTATAGTGGGTTACGAAAACAACGAGAGATGACGCACGCTCTTGCTTCTACAGTACTGGTAGTCCTCACGGCTGCGATGCAGCCGCTCGCGCGCGCCGAGGTCGGCGCGCAGCAATGGCTGGAGCGAATGTCGACGGCATCCCGGTCCCTGAATTACACCGGGATTTTTGTGTACCAGCACCAGAACAGCCTGGAAGCCATGCAGATTGTGCATGCCATGGATGAGGGCGGCGAGCGTGAACGGCTGTTTTCGCTGACCGGTCCCAAGCGTGAAGTATTGCGCGACAACCAGGTGGTGACCTGTATCCTCGGCGACAGCCAGGCCGTTGTGGTGAATAAAAGCCGGCCGCGTACTTCTTTCCCGGCCAGTTTTCCACGCGAGCTGGAAGAGCTGGAAAAAAATTACCGTTTCAAGGTCATGGGTGAAGACCGGGTTGCCGGCCTGGCGTGCCGGGAAGTCGCGGTCCAGCCGCGTGATGCATACCGCTACGGTCGCCGCCTGTGCGTGCACGACCAGAGTCACCTGTTGTTACGTTCCGAGCTGACCGATGCCAGAGGCCGCGTTATTGAACAGGTGATGTTTACTTCCGTGGAGTTTCCACAGCGTATTTCCGCACAGGCACTGCTGCCGAACCTCGACGATGCCGGTTTCACCTGGCAGCGCGAGCCGGAGCAACAACCGGAACCCGGGGACAGTAATCCCGACTCGCGCTGGAAAGTGCTGCAGGTCCCCGATGGATTCATGCTCACCGACCACAACTGGCACCAGTTGAGTGCGCACGAGGCGGGTGTCGAGCACTGGGTCTACAGTGACGGCCTGGCGAGCGTATCGGTCTATATCGAAAAATCGCAGAAAAAGCACGACGTCTACAGCGGGGTATCCCACCGTGGCGCACTGAATGCCTTTGGCACCATGGTGGCGGATTATTACGTGACGGTGGTGGGTGAGGTTCCGCGCCAGACCGTCGAGCTGATTGGCAAGTCTGTCCGTATCCAGTAACTCATGCTGAAAGAAACTGCACAGGTGGTTCGAATCGATGGCGACCAGGTCTGGGTGGAGACGCAGCGGCAGTCGACCTGCGGTTCCTGTGCGGCCGCAAAAGGCTGCGGCACCGCTACCCTGGCCAAAGTACTGGGTCAGCGCCGCACACTGGTGCGGGTGCTGTCCAGGCAGCCACTCCGGATCGGTGACCGGGTGGTGATCGGGATCCGCGAGCAGGCACTGGTGCGTGGTTCCCTGGCGGTTTATGCCGTGCCGATCCTGTTGATGCTGGCGGGCGGGATCATCGGGGAACTGGGCGCGCAGGGCTTTCTCTGGGACAATGCCGAGCCTGCCAGTGTGTTGCTGGGTATTGCGGGCTTTGCCACGGGGCTGGTCTGGCTAAGGAAGTTTACCCGTAGAATCGAATTTGATGATAAATATCAACCTCTTGTGCTTCGAAAACTTGTTGGTGGTGCAGCCGGGGTTGTGGTGACAAGGTAATCGGGAGTGATTATGAAAGCGTTGAAAAACATGGGGTGGATGTTGGTAGCCATGCTGGTGCTGGCGGCAAACGTGCAGGCACAGTTGCCCGATTTCACCAAACTGGTCGAGAAAACCAGCGATGCCGTGGTGAATATCAGTACTACACAGAAAGTGACGGCCGGGCGCATGAATCTGCCGGAGGGTATCGAGATCCCGGACCTGCCGGAGGGTTCGCCCTTCGGTGACCTGTTCAAACATTTTTTTGGAGAGCAGGGCGGCGGTGCACCGCATCCGCAGGAAGCCAAGTCACTGGGTTCCGGGTTCATTATCTCCAAAGACGGCTACATCCTTACCAACAACCACGTGGTCAAGGACGCGGACGAGGTGATCGTGCGGCTGGAAGACCGGCGTGAACTCAAGGCCGAGATTATCGGGACGGATGCACGCAGTGATATCGCCCTGCTGAAAATCAACGCAGACAACCTGCCGGTTGCACAGATCGGCAAGTCCGATTCGTTGAAGGTGGGTGAATGGGTGCTGGCGATCGGATCACCGTTCGGTTTCGACCGTTCAGCCACGGCGGGCATCGTCAGTGCCAAGGGGCGTGCCCTGCCACGCGAAAACTATGTGCCCTTTATCCAGACCGATGTGGCCATCAACCCGGGGAACTCCGGTGGGCCACTGTTCAACCTCGACGGCGAGGTCGTCGGTGTGAACTCGCAGATCTACAGCCGTACCGGCGGCTACATGGGATTGTCCTTTTCCATCCCCATCGAAGTGGCGATGGACGTGGCCAGCCAGCTCAAGGCACACGGCAAGGTCAGCCGTGGCTGGCTGGGTGTGCTGATCCAGGACGTCACGCGCGAGCTGGCGGAATCCTTTGGTATGAGCAAACCGCAGGGTGCCCTGATTGCCAGGGTCATGCCGGACAGTCCGGCCGAGAAGGCCAACCTGCAGGTCGGCGATATCGTGGTCAGCTTCAACGGCAAGGAGATCGTGCGCTCTTCCAGCCTGCCCCCGGTGGTCGGCAGCACCCCGGTCGGCAAAAAGGTCCCGGTAAAAGTGATCCGCAACGGGCGCAGCAAGACCCTGTGGGTGAAGCTGGGTGAGTTGCCGGAGCAGGAAGAGACCATCGCCAAGGCCGAGACCAGCAAGACCACCAGTGATAACCGGCTCAACGTACGGGTCGCGGATCTGACCAAAGATCAGCGCGAAGAGCTGGAGATCGACGGCGGTGTGCTGGTGGAATCGGTAGGTGAGGGTGCGGCCAGCAATGCCGGCATCCGTGAAGGTGACATCATTCTCCGCATGGACGGCAAGCCGGTCAAGGACATCAGTCAGTTCAAGGAAATGATCAGGAAACTGCCGGCCGGAAAATCCGTCGCGGTCCTGGTGCAGCGGCGCGGTGGTCCTATTTTCCTCGCGCTGAAGGTGCCCGAGACGGAGTAGCGGTGGCGGAGACTACGCTGACCCTGTACTACCGGGAAGGCTGTCACCTGTGCGAAACCATGTTGCAGGCCCTGCGGGGCCTGCAATCGTCTGCCCCGGGGCACCCGCTTCCGCCTGGCGGCGATTCACTTTTCCCGGGGTTTGAGATACAGCTGGTGGATGTAGACCGGGACCCCGAACTGGCGCAGCGTTACGACGAATGGGTACCGGTGCTCTGTCTCGGTGCAGAGGAAATCTGCCACTACCGGCTCGATGAGCAGGCGCTGAGAACTGCCTTGCGTCGTCAATAGCGTGTATACTGCGTTTCGAAATGGCGCCGCGTTGGCGCCATTATGGTTTGTAAATCAGGTTGTTACGCGCTTTGTCTGATCTGCTTCATATCCGTAATTTTTCCATAATCGCGCACATCGATCATGGCAAGTCGACGCTGGCAGACCGTTTTATCCAGCTTTGTGGCGGCCTGAGCGAGCGCGAGATGGAGGCCCAGGTGCTGGATTCCATGGATCTGGAGCGTGAGCGCGGCATCACCATCAAGGCCCAGAGTGTTTCGCTGAAGTACACGGCGGCCAACGGTGAGGTCTATACCCTCAACTTTATCGATACCCCGGGGCACGTGGATTTTTCCTACGAGGTGTCCCGCTCGCTGTCGGCCTGCGAGGGTGCCCTGCTGGTCGTCGATGCGGCCCAGGGGGTCGAGGCGCAGAGCGTCGCCAACTGTTACACGGCCATCGAACAGGGGCTGGAAGTGGTGCCGGTGCTGAACAAGATTGACCTGCCGTCCGCGGAACCGGACCGGGTAAAACAGGAAATCGAGGAGATTATCGGTATCGACGCTATCGATGCCGTCGAGGTGAGTGCCAAGACGGGGCTGGGTATCGAGGCATTGCTGGAGCGGCTGATCGAGCAGATCCCGCCGCCGCAAGGCGATGCCGAAAAGCCGTTGCAGGCGCTGATTATCGATTCCTGGTTCGACAACTACGTGGGTGTCATTTCCCTGGTGCGGGTGATGCACGGCACATTGCGCCGCAAACAGAAGATACGCATGATGTCCACCGGCAACGATTTCCTGGTGGAAAAAACAGGCATCTTCACTCCGCGCCGCGAAGACCGTGACTGCCTGACAGCGGGTGACGTGGGCTACGTCATCGCCGGTATCAAGGAGATCGATGGCGCGCCGGTAGGTGATACCATTACCCTGACCAGCCGGCCGGCCGGGCACTCCCTGCCGGGTTTCCAGAAGGTGCAGCCGCGCGTATTTGCCGGTCTCTACCCGGTAGTCTCGGACGATTACGAAAATCTGCGCGAGGCTTTGCAGAAACTGAGGCTCAACGATGCTTCACTGCATTTCGAGCCCGAGACCTCGACGGCGCTGGGATTTGGTTTCCGTTGCGGTTTTCTCGGCATGCTGCACATGGAGATCATCCAGGAACGCCTGGAACGGGAATACAACCTGGACCTGATTACCACGGCGCCCACGGTTGTGTACGAGGTGCTCGACACCAGCGGTGAAGTGCTGCAGATCGACAACCCGGCGAGCCTGCCGCCGGTCAACCGGATCGAGGAAGTGCGCGAGCCCATTATTCTCGCGAATATCCTGGTGCCGCAGGACTATCTCGGCGCAGTGATCGGCCTGTGTGTGGAGAAGCGCGGCGTGCAACGCACCATGCAGTACCTGGGGAAGCAGGTTTCCCTCAGTTACGAACTGCCGCTCAGTGAAGTGGTGCTGGACTTTTTTGACCGGCTAAAGTCGGTAAGCCGCGGCTTTGCCTCATTTGACTACAGCTTCGAGCGTTTCGAGGCGGCCCCGCTGGTTAAGCTCGACGTGCTGATCAACGGAGAACGGGTGGACGCGCTGTCGGCCATCGTGCACCGGGACTTTGCCAACAGCCGCGGTCGTGACCTGGCTGAGCGCATGCGCGAGCTGATACCGAGACAGATGTTCGATGTGGCGATTCAGGCCGCCATCGGCTCGCAGATCATTGCGCGCACCACGGTCAAGGCGCTGCGCAAGAACGTGACCGCAAAGTGTTACGGCGGTGATATCACACGCAAACGCAAGTTGCTGGAAAAGCAGAAAGCAGGTAAAAAACGCATGAAGCAGTTCGGTAAAGTGGAAATACCCCAGGAAGCTTTCCTGGCGGTGTTGCAAGTCGGGAAAAAGTAACCATGAATATAGATTTTCCAGCCATACTGGTACTGGCTACGCTGGTGACAGGCCTGATCTGGGCCATGGACGCGTTACTGTGGGCGCCAAAACGCAAGCAACAGGCGGCAGCGCTGGGCGCAGGTGCCGGCGGCGGGGTGAACAGCGCCAAACTGGAGGAGGTGCTCAAGGAGCCAACACTGGTCGAGTATTCCAAGTCCTTTTTCCCGGTCATCCTGGCGGTGCTGTTGCTGCGTTCCTTTCTCGTCGAGCCTTTCCGGATCCCGTCCGGCTCCATGATGCCGACGTTGCTGGTGGGCGATTTTATCCTGGTGAACAAGTACGCCTACGGCATCCGCCTGCCGGTTATCAACAGCAAGGTGTTTGACATCGGTGACCCGCAGCGGGGTGACGTGGTCGTATTCCGCTTCCCGAAAAACCCGGGTATTGATTATATAAAGCGTGTCGTGGGTGTGCCCGGTGACCACGTGGTGTACCGGGACAAGACCCTGTACATCAACGACCGGCAGATCCCCCAGATCCCGGAAGGCAGCTATATCGGCGTCGGTTCCGGTTTGTCGATGTCGGGGGCGGAGATACACCGCGAAGCGCTGGGCGACGTTAAACATGATATTCTCGTCGTGCCCAGGGTGCGCGGTGTAGAGACGGATACCGTGGTGCCGGAAGGGCACTACTTCGTCATGGGTGACAACCGGGACAACAGCAATGACAGCCGCTACTGGGGCTTTGTCCCGGATGAAAACCTGGTTGGACGTGCCTTTATGATCTGGATGAACTGGGATTCCGCAGCCGGTGGGGTAGGCTGGGATCGTATCGGGGATTCCATAAACTAGCCTGCGGAGAACAGCGATGAACAGATGGCATCACCAGAAAGGAATGACGGCAATCGGCTGGTTGCTGGTGCTGGGCCTGATAGCGTTTTTCACCCTCATCACCCTGAAGCTGGTCCCGGCCTACCTGGAATTCGCCAAGGTGGATACGGTGCTGGAATCGCTGAAGCACGAACCCGGTATAACCCGTAAGACCAGGGGCGAGATTATTAGCCTGATCAGCAAGCGCTTCGACGTGAACGATGTCAACCAGGTAGACCCGAAACTGGTTACCATCACCAAAGACAAGGGTGTGCTGAAGGTCGCTATCAATTACGAGCGCCGCGAACATCTGATCAGCAACGTAGACGTGGTGACCACTTTTCAAAAACAGGTCGAGGTGGTCGCCAATTGAGTCGTTCCCTGGAGGGCCTGGGCCGTTCACTCGGCTACCGCTTCCAGGATGCCGGTCTGCTGAAGACCGCCGTTACCCACCGCAGCGCGGGCAGCGATAATAACGAACGGCTGGAGTTCCTCGGCGACGCGGTGCTCGGTTTTGTCATCGCCGAATGGCTGTACACACTGTTCCCGCAAGCCAGTGAAGGACAGCTGAGCCGCCTGCGCGCCAGCCTGGTCAAAAAGGAAACCCTGGCCGGTATCGCGCGGGAACTGAATATCGGCGAATACCTCCAGCTCGGTTCCGGCGAGCTGAAAAGCGGTGGTTTCCGCCGCGACTCCATCCTGGCGGACGCGCTGGAAGCCATCCTGGGTGGCATCATCATGGACAGCGGGTTCGAGGCCTGCCGTAACAGTATCCATCACCTGTTCGCCGACCGCGTCGGCCGGCTTTCCGCCGGCGACGAGCTCAAGGATCCGAAAACCCGCCTGCAGGAATACCTGCAGTCACGCAAGCTGACGCTGCCGGAGTACGAGGTGGTGGAAGTGTCCGGGCAGGCACACCGGCAGCGATTTGTCGTTGAATGCCGCGTGAAGGACGTGCAGCAGCCGGCACGGGGTACAGGCAGCAGCCGGCGGCGCGCGGAGCAGGCGGCGGCGGAGACCATGCTGGCGCAGTTGCAGGCGGGCGGCTTGCATGAGTGAGTTCCACTGTGGCTTCGTTGCCCTGGTTGGCCGCCCCAACGTCGGCAAATCCACCATCCTGAACCGCCTGGTCGGACAGAAGGTCAGTATCACCTCGAACCGGCCGCAGACGACCCGCCATCGTATCCTCGGCATCAGGACCGATGCCGACGGGCAGATCATTTTTGTCGATACCCCCGGCCTGCACCAGGCCCAGCCACGTGCCATGAACCGTTACCTGAACCGTGCCGCCGCTGACAGTATGCGTGACGTGGACGTAGTGGTCTTGGTGGTCGAAGGTACCCGCTGGAAGAAGGACGACGACTGGGTGCTGGAAAAGCTGAAAGCGGTGTCCTGCCCGGTGATCCTGGCCATCAACAAGATCGACCGGCTGGCGGACAAGGCTGAACTGTTGCCGCACCTGCAGGCACTGTCGGCCAGACACGCTTTCAGCGACCTGATCCCGGTGTGTGCAAAAACCGGCGATAACCTGGACCGGCTGGAAGCGGCCCTGCGCAAACATTTACCGGTATCACCGCCGTTTTACGGCGAAGACCAGGTGACGGATCGCAGCGAACGCTTCCTGGCGGCTGAACTGGTGCGGGAAAAACTGTTCCGTAAACTGGGTGAAGAAGTTCCCTACGGCCTGACCGTGGAGATCGAGCGTTTCAAGGCTGAAAAAATAGCCCTGCACATTCACGCGCTCATCTGGGTTGAGAAAAAAGGCCACAAGTCGATTGTCATCGGCAGCAAGGGGGAGCGTTTGAAAGAGGTGGGCCGCGAGGCGCGCCAGGACATGGAAAAGACCTTCGGCCAGAAAGTGTTCCTGCAACTGTGGGTCAAGGTCAAGGAAGGCTGGGCGGACGACGAGCGGGCGTTGCGCAGCCTGGGTTATAACGAGGACTGAGTCCGGGGCCCCGATGACCGCCACCGTCCGCATTCAGCTGGCTTCGGGATACGTGCTGCACCAGCGGCCCTACCGGGAAAGCAGCGTATTGCTCGAAGTCTTTAGCGAAGCGCACGGCCGGGTCGGGCTGGTGGCGCGGGGTATACGCTCGCCAAAATCCCGGCAACGGGGTGACCTGCAACCGTTTCGTTCCCTGCGCCTTTCCTGGAGCACGCGCGGCGAACTGGGTACGCTGACAGCGGTCGAGGCCGATGCACCGCCAGGGCGCCTGCAGGGAACGGCGTTGTACAGTGCTTTTTACCTCAATGAATTGCTGGTGCGCCTGCTGGGACGGAACGATCCGCACCCGCGCCTGTACCGGCACTACCAGGCGAGCCTGAACCGCCTGCGGCAGGGTGGCGACATCGAGCCATTGCTGCGGTTGTTCGAGAAAAACCTGCTGCAGGAAATCGGCTACGGACTGTTGCTGGACCAGGATGCCGATAGCGGGGAGCCGGTACAGCCGGACCGCTACTACGACTATCACCTGGAATCCGGGCCCGGCTTGTTGCAGGACCGGGATGCGCGGGCCTTTGTGTTCAGGGGTTCGAGCCTGCTGGCGCTGGCCTCCGGTCAACTGAACGACAGGGATGCGCTGCAGGATGCCAAGCGCCTGATGCGTTCCGCACTGAACCTGTACCTGGGAAACAAACCGCTGAAATCGCGTGAACTGTTCAGCGCTACCCGCAGGCGTTCAGTCGCGGCCGACCCGCAACGGTGAGCAGCAGCAGCGACCCATGGCCTGGTTACCCCGGTGCACCGGGCGCCCATCCCCGGTAACATGGTGCCGGATACGATCAGCAACCAGGATTGCAACTTCATGAACTCCATTCTGCTCGGCGTTAATATCGATCATGTCGCCACACTGCGGCAGGCCCGCGGCACGCGTTATCCCGATCCGGTCCAGGCCGCGATGGAGGCGGAACAGGCCGGCGCCGATGCCATCACGCTGCACCTGCGCGAAGACCGGCGGCACATACAGGAGCGGGATGTCGAACTGTTGAACGACATCCTGCAGACGCGTATGAACCTGGAAATGGCGGTGACGGAAGAAATGCTGGCGATCGCCGGCCGCATCCAGCCCGCGGATTGCTGCCTGGTCCCCGAACGGCGGGAAGAGCTTACCACCGAGGGTGGCCTGGACGTGGCAGGACAGCTCGAGCGTATGCAGGACGCCTGCAGGCGTCTGGCGGAAGCGGGGGTGCGGGTGTCCCTGTTCATCGATGCCGATGCCCGCCAGGTCGAGGCGGCAAAAACGGTCGGCGCACCCTGCATCGAGATACATACTGGCCACTTTGCCGACGCAGAAAGCGCACCCGCGCGCGAGCTCGAGTTCGAGCGGATCCATAACGCGGTCCAGCTGGGGGCGGAAATGGGCCTGCAGGTCAACGCCGGGCACGGCCTGCACTACCACAATGTACAGACCATTGCCGCGCTGCCGGAAGTGCGTGAACTCAATATCGGGCACGCCATCGTGGCGCGAGCAGTCTTTACGGGGCTGGCTCCGGCGGTCCGGGAAATGAAGCAGCTGATGCAGGCCGCGCGTCGCTAGGGTGATAGACCTTCAGGCTGTCCCGCTCCGCCTTGGCACTGTACATGGCCTGGTCGGCGTGACGCAACAGCGTCACCGGGTCGCGACCATGTTCCGGGTAAAGGGCGATACCGATACTGGCCGACGCGTCGATGGTCTGACCCAGGATCCGGAAGGGCTGTTTCATAGCGTCGGAAATTTTCCGGGCCGCCGCCACGGCGTCCTGTTCACTCTTGATCTGTTCCAGGCAGATGATGAATTCATCGCCACCCACACGGGAGACCGTGTCCGACTGGCGCATGGTATCTGCCAGCCGCTTGGCAATGGCCTGTAGCAAACAGTCCCCGGTTTCGTGGCCGTAGCGGTCGTTGATGGGTTTGAACTGATCCAGATCCAGGAAGACCACCCCCAGCTTGCGGTGATCCCGGTCCGCACGGGCGATACCGGCGTTGAGGCGTTCATTCAGCAGGTTGCGGTTCGGCAGGTCGGTCAGTTCATCGTGTTCCGCCCGGTAGGTGAGGTGCTGTTCCCGGGTGATGCGGTCAGTGGCATCATGAATGATGATGGTGTACAGGCGGTGGGCCGAGATTTCGGTCTGGGATACCGAGACTTCCACCGGGAAACGTTCGCCGTTCCTGCGCCGCCCGAGTACCCGGTCGATTCTGAATCCCATCCGGCTTTCCCGGGCGATGCGGGTCAATGCCGCCAGGCGGTGTTTCTCCGCTGCCCGGTAGCGCGGGCACACCAGGGTGACCAGCGCTTGCCCGACGATTTCATCGGCAGCATAACCGAACAGCCGCTCCGCACCCTGATTGAAAACCACGATGCAGCAATCTTCGTCGGCACATACGATTGCATCATTGTTGATCTGCAAAAGACGGATGTATTGATCTATATGCCTGATCAGCGTTGCCGCTGAGGCCTCTTTATCGTTCCCTGTGGCTGGTTCGTCCTGATGCTCCCTGGGCGGGCTACCGGTGGCGCTCATTTGGATATTGTGACAGCGACAGGAATACGCTGATCACTTATATTTATTTGTATGGCTCGAGGTTACCACAGTTGAAAGGCAATACCAGCGACGCTGAAGCGGTTATCCAGTACTTTTATCGCGCCGTTTACCGTGCAGGCGGCAGTGCATCGATATCCCTATGATAAGTGGGTGGATTATGCGGGCAGGCAAACATTATTAGCTGTTTTTATGGGCTGGGGTTGCTGGCCGAAATCAGTGCAGTGCCCGGCCGCAACCCTGCAGGACTCGGCCATCGAGTACCAGCTTGACGGTGGTTTCAAACGCTTCCCCGTTCATGTCGTCATGACAGGGACGCCCTTCAAGTAACAGGATCAGGCGGTGTTCATCATTCTGCAACTCGTAGCGGGTGATACGCGCGGTTTGTCCGGTCAGGGGAGGCGGTGTATCAAACGTATAGCGGGTGTTGCCATAGTCACCGACAAAAACGGTTTTTCTGCCGGCCGACAGTTCCAGGTACCAGCCCGGTTCATTACCCGTGGCCCGGAAATCCACACCGCTCAGTTTGGCATGTTCCCAGATCGCCCTGGCGCGGTTGTTCCTGCAGTCGCGGTGCTGTTGTTCGCCCGAGTCAAGCGAAGCCTCGTCCCCCTTGCTCCAGAAGGTCGTACGGGCATCGCCGTATTTGGCCCCCGAAGCGGCCGGGATATGCGGCAGGCTCAGGGTTTCTCCCGGCAGGAACAACCAGGCCGTTTCTCCCTCGATACGGGCCACGAATTCGTAACCGTCCGGGCACTCGAGCACCAGGGTATGCGCCTGCACCCGGCGCTTGCCCGCGCTTCCGGGTGTGGATGTCAGCAGCAGACCGAATACCGTCAACAGGCAGAAGACAAGGAGAGGAGGGTGCAGACGGGTAGCTGAGAGCATGAAGGTAATCATACGCCTCCCACCCGGTGTCGGGCAGGTGCAAGCGGGCATTAACGCGCAAAAACGGCGCAGGATCAAGCGCCACTACCGGCGAAAGTATGACCCGTACAGGTGGTAGACATTCCGTCCCGTGTAGCCGCTGTGCCCCGAACCATAGATCGGGAACAAACCAGCCCCCAGTATCCCGGCCACCACCAGCCATAGCAGGCCGGTGCGGTGGGCACCGGCTCGCCGTACAATAAATCGCGCAGCGAACATCGCCAGAAAATACAGCAGCGGAGTATACAGGAGCGAAAAAATCAGCCAGATAAAAACATCATTGTACTGCGTGAAGCTGCTGACAATACCCCAGTAATAGATCCCCAGCGGCAGAATGCCATCAGCCGCGAATATGAACCACAGGGTCGGGAAGCTAACCGTCAGCGCTGCAAACAGTATCCACTGGATGGTTTTTACGGTCATGTGGCATTTGCAGCTCAGGGAATGGAATACCTGAACCAGATAACAAAAATAACAAGAAATAATGCCGGCAACAGATTCATCAGGTGATACGCCCGCAGGCCCCTGAGCACGACCGCCTGCGACGGATTCCCGGGGTTGTAAAATATCGTGATATCCGGTGCATTCCTGAATATCTCGTCATAGGAACTTTTCACAAGTTCGCGAAGCATGGAACGAGGAAACGCCCACGACACGCGAACGCCTTCATAATTCCTGCCCTGGACGGAATAACGGTATTTAAACCGGTTCAGGACGATTACGGTGTAACTTCCGAGCGAATAGGTACTGTGTACCTCTCGTTCCTTCACATCGTACGTTTCAATCTTGCCGGTGCATCGCACCCACGAGGAAGTGAGCACGTCTCTTACTACGCGATAGACCTGAGTCAATGCATAAAGGGATAGCCCGGCGAACAAGAGTACTGGTAGCAGCGTATACAGTTCCATAACATCTCACCCCGGCTCGCGCCCGGTTGTCATTTTATAAATATCCACGCTACCGATAATGATAACGCGATCTGAAACAGTCGGACGAAGTGATAGGTCCTGAACCCGGGAAGCAACACAGACACCCACGGCTTCGCGGGATGATAAAAGACCGTTATCGTCGGAGCGCGCCTGAACAGCCAGTCGTAGTATTTCTCTACGATCCAGGCGGCATTCGCATGAACAAGGAAGGAATCTGTTGGAAAGCTCCGGGAAATACGAGTGCCTGTGTAGGTTTTATCCCCTGTTTGATATTCATAGCGAAGATTTCCAGCTCGTATAATGTCCTCACCACCAAAGCCGTTAGCAAGTGGCACCTGGAGTTTCCTGATATCCCCGTGCAGGAGTTTTCCATCGCATGAAGGCCAGGACTTCGTCATGACATCCCTCGCTATTGCGATCATGGAAAACACTGCATAGAGGCAAAGAATGCCTGTAACTACCACCACAAAACTATTCATACAACGGGTCTTGGCAACGAAAAGTGGACACGATTAAGGGTTCGAACTGCCGTTTAACTTCATGTCGGCTGATATAGCCAATCGCTGAATACCTCCGGCTGCGGTTATAGAAGCGCTCGATGCACTCGCGAGTGCCCGGTTAAGATTTAATACCTACGCCCTGTTTTCCCGTCTGTTTCCCCCTTATACAGTGCCACTTTTCCCCAGGTATTTGAAAACTATAAATAAAAACGGATAATTAAAATATTCAGCCGATGAGATTTTCCGCGTACCTAAACTACAACATCCGGAAATGGAATTGATTCACCTGAATGCCAACCGGCAGGTTCAGCAAATGATTGCCCGCGCGTTGACTAATGGGTAGCAGGGGAGGGGTTACCGGCCGATTCCTGCAAGCTGACAATCATGCGTGCTAATCATCCCTTTTTTCTGATGCGATGAAGGCTAATGATTTACGCTTGGAAGTCATCATCTGCTATGCCAATAGTCTGGGTGTCGTGCCAGGTGCATTACCGCAAGAATTACAATTTCTTCCGGATCTATACGATACAGAATACCAAATGGGAAACGCCGTATCAGTCTTCGCCTGACATCCCCTCGCACTTTTTGAGCTGCTTCAGGATCAGCCTCAAGTCTCTTTACCGTTTTCTTTACTTCATGCAGAAACTCGGCACCAAGATTTGGTGCCTTCGAATTATAGTATTGTGCCGCTTGTGCCATCTCCCTCTCCGCTGGAGAGAGAAAGCGTGTTATTTTCATTTAAGTTTTGATAGCACATCTTCAAATACTGCGTCTGCAGCTTTTGAAGTGAGCTTCCCTGCTCGGTATTCCTGGTACCGCTTTTCGGCTTCATCCAGCCAGGCGTTTTCAGCATCCACATCCTCGCCAGAGTCAAGAGAGCGGATTAGCTGCTCTACAAGGCGAGCTCGATCATCCTCGGTTAGCTGAGCCACTTGATTTTCAACGTCTTCTAATTTAACTGACATTGCGACTTCCTCATCTAAATATGCACCTACACTATAATCCTTTCCATAGAATTTCAACGGCCTATAAACTGCAGGATTTCAATCTATAGAAGATAATTCTCAATTTCGAGCGCCCCATGAAAAACTCCCAAAATATCTATATCATCGTTAGCGTGTTTTAAATAGGTAATACGGTAGTGACCGTACAATAGGATGCGGACGTTTTCCCCTGATTGATGCTCATATCTATAACCAATATCAGGGTGATCTTTCAGAACCTGCGCCTTGTTATAAATGCCCTCGATTACACCGCCAGCAGCTGCTGGATTGTCCTGCGCGATGTAATCGAATATATCCTTTAGCCATCTTTCTGCTTCGTTCGTCCATGTTATTTGCGCCATGACAGTATTCGACTATGCATTTCCTCATTCGACACGACATTCCCTTGTCTGGCATCGGCTAAACCTTTATCAACCATGCGCTTGAATGCCAGCTCTCTTAGAAGTTCGTCATACGAACTGTCGTCTGGCTGACTCTCAAGCACCTGTTTTATTTCATCTTTAGCAGAAGACATTTTATGTACCTCTCAGTGCACCCTCAGCAAGTATAAACGCCATAAGTTGTCATTTGAAATCCAGCGAGTCTGTAGAAAAAGGCGATTCAGAAACTGCTGCATAATATGTGCTTGTCGTGGAATTTTTCCGGACCGTTTTTCGTGTTGTTGACGATCAAGGTAATCACTCGTGACCCTCTCTGCTCTGATCATCCTGATGCGACTGGACGCATATTCTCTCCCCATTGTAGGGATAACGTCGAGCACCAGCGGCGAACTGAGTGCTCGTTAGGTGGGCTTCACGCAAACAATCCCAAAAATTAATAAGAGGTCGGCGATAACTGATTTTGATTTCCATTTATCACCGACCCCTTTAATTTTTTCATTAAACCACTTTTCCTGCTCATCCGGCGTCATCTCTCCGTCTGCACAGATGTGGAAGGAAAGTTTGTTATGGCTGCGCCACCAAGTAGTTTCTATTGAATGTCCAGTTTTCAAATGGCTGCAGACTTAAACCAAATCGTGGAATTTGTATTTGTTCATTCGTGAGTTGCGGGAAATGCTTGGCAACCGTCTCTTGGTAATTATCAATTGTCCAATGTTTTCTTCTTGTATTCTTGATTTGACAAAGGGCCTTTAAAACAACATCAATTTCTGAACATGTAGCAAGTAGCAAATGCGCGAGCTCTATAGAGTAGGCATTAAAGTTTGATTCTGAGAATTCAATAAAACGAGATGCGCGATCAAGATCGCTCTCCAGCGCAAGAAAATAATTCCAGTGCAACAATCTCCCTTTGTAATGTATTCCCATGCTTGGCTCTATTATCGCTAACGCCCGCATAACTTGCCGTAAATACAGAGTGTAGCAAAGCGAAACGGCGTATTTACGGACAACGTTAATGCGATTGCTAGGGCTTGTACTTAAACTCTTTTTCAGTTTTGCTTCTGACCCTACCAAGCTTACGATATGATTTTTGTTTGTTTAAGGAATTAGCTTTGCTGTCAAATTTGTACAAATGTCTAAATAATCCTTCCAGTTCTTCTATTTCCTGGTCACTAATATTGTCCCATACTTCAAAAAATGAAAAATGTGTCCACATATTGCCTTTTACTTTTGATTTTTTATGTTGAATCAATCTGCCGCGTATTCCTGATGCAGCCATACCAACATATACAAAATCATAGTGATGTGCTGATGCGTCTTTTCGACCTCTTCGTTTGTATAACGCATATATTCCTCTGGTCGATTTTGGAACTCTTCCTATTTCCTCTTGTGGAACATATTCTAGTGCTCGTTTAATTAGGCGAAGTTCACTTTTGGCCATAATTTTATTGCCCTAAGTTAGATCTACAGAAGGTCGTGTATCTGAGATAGACAGAACCATATGTAATTCTGGTAGATATTTTCCGGCTCTCCTGGCGAAAATTACGCC